>Ga0310696_10008508_pt1 | contig 11958 bp, 7 predicted proteins | sample AusTroGonzalo_MG_4_FD_203885 | JGI IMG/M metagenome (GOLD analysis project Ga0310696, IMG submission 203885) | Bovine rumen microbial communities from tropical cattle in Woodstock, Queensland, Australia - Gonzalo_02 (v2) (version 2) | ecosystem: Host-associated > Mammals > Digestive system >... | reverse complement strand
GTAGTCCGCAAGGTCATAGATTTCAAGATCAAGCGATTCTTCGACAAAGCTGAACATTTTTTTCCAATCATTACCATTGGGAAGGCGCCAACCATCGGGACAAACACCCTGATAAGTTCCAGTAGCCTTCTCCACAGAATCGATTGCAGCCATCATCCTTTCATAGTTGATGTTATTGCCCATGGCATGCAACGTATCGCAGAGCGACGGCGCTTCGCTTTCGGCCAAACATTCTTCCATAGACACCATCACAATGGAGGTATCTAGCGCAAGGGCTTCGGACAGCGAGTAAAAACCATTTTCGCTATTGAATGTCAGATTCTCACCAAGCCATGTCTGCGTTCCATTTTCCAAGGTGTACGTCACCGTCTTGTAGGTCTTTCCGTCGCGTTCGTCTGTCATTGAGCCCGCAACATAAGGCGCCTGCTTGACCGAAGTGGTCCACTTATTCGATGTACACACAAAGTTGAACAGGACTCCCGAATTTTCAATCACAGTCCCTTCTTTTTCTGCAGTACATTCTTCCAAGCCCTGCATCAGAATGGCGAAGTTGGTATTGATTTCTTTCGACAGCTCGGACATTTTCAAAATGCCTTGGCCTTCTTCTTTCACGATAGTGTTCAGCTTGCTAAACGACCATGCGGTAAAGAGTTTTTTCGTCTCTTCGTCAATATTGTCAAGCGATCCGTCTTCGCCAAACTTTTGCGCCAGAGATTCAACACTCGATTTGCTCAAAGAACCAAAGTACAAGTGCATAAAGTCCAGAACAGCGACGACATCCGAATCTGCGGCATGTTCATTCTTTTCGAAATTGAAGGGAACACCCTCGATTCCAAATGCCGCGAGAACTTCCTTGTCGGCCTGCGTTTTCGCTTCGGCAAAGGTTTTACCCGAATTCACCAGATAGCGCAAGCGGAAGGCTTCCAGGTAGGTCATGATATTCACGTTCACGTTCTTAGTCTCACGCAAATCCACTACGGCCTGATACGGGACGTAATCCTTGTACCAGATACCATCGTACCAATCATCACTATTTTGATTGGGGTGGATCTCGAATTGCGCATAAGGGCTGTTCAAGGTAACGCTATCGATGGAGAATTTTCCGGTTTCGTTGGCAAAGGCGCCTTCAAATACAACCCCCGTCGTATCCAAAGTCACCGAATCCAATTCGAACACCTTCATCAGCGAAACTTTATATCGAAGCGACGAACTCTCAGAGTATTCATTGCCGTCCTGCGAGACAAGGGTCGGCAAACTTGCCGTCTGGCCACCGATCGAAATATCGGCAAGCACTGGAGTCAAGCCGGTCTCTTCGGCGGAGCCGCCCATCACGGTTTCGGGCTTACCGTCATCTGTAGAACATGCTGCAAGAGTCAAGGCGAATAACACCGCCATTTTGCAGACCATCTGTCTTTTTAAGTAGTTCATGGTGTCCTCCTCGTTTTACTTTTTTAAACCTTTGATGTTTGTCATCGGGAAAAACTGCATGTTCAAGCGGTACACTTCATCAACTGCAGAATCCCTAGTCGCAATGGCAATGACGCGCTTGCGGCATTCAGCAATTTCTTGCACAATTTCATTGTAGGCATCGTGCGTAACGCCAAGGGTCACGCCCGAAAAATGACGTTCATCCTGCGACACGCCCTCGATTGCCGAAAGCGCCAGTTCCCCCATTTGGCGGTGCAAATTGCGAACCGCCACCGGAGTGACTTCCATGGGACCCGTGGTTACGGATTTTTCCGTTTGACGGTAATTGCCCGATTCGTCTTTTTGCAACAGTCCCGCCTTGACCAAGAAATTCAAAGTCTCGCTGACCTCGGCGGCGCTAATCTTTTCACGGCAGGCATGGGCAAGCGCGAGGGGTTTTGCCCCCGGCATGGCCGGGGCCAATTCGCGAATCACCGGATTTTTCCAGTCGCTGAAGAAGCGGAAAGAATCCCCTTCCAGGATTTTCGCCTTGTGCGCCTCGGCAATAGAAATCATCTTGCTGAAAGCAGCCTTCTTTTCGGCATCCGTTTTCGCATGATCGAACTTGACCAATTCCACAAAGAAATCGCACTCGTAGTCCGCAAGATTCATTGCGACGGCAACGCGCACGGCAGTAGCTTCGCCCAGATTATAGCGGCCTTCACTCACATACTTAAGGAAAATGGACGAAGAAAAACCAGCCAACGAGGCGAATTCCTGCCAGCTAAACGCAGACTTCGCCTTTCTTTCGGCGTAATAATCCGCGATATACTGGCGGTAGCTCGTATATTCAAGTATATCTTTCATTAGTCCTCCTCTTAGCACCCCGGCTAAGTACATTCTAAATATAAACAAAGATTTTTCGAAAGTCAATAGTTTTATGACATAAAATTTATGATTTTTAGCAAATTTTAAACATTTTTGTGATTTTGATAAAAATTAGCCATTTTTACGATACGTCAAAAAGAAAAAAAAGAAGACGGACAAGCGTCCGCCTTCTCGTTCCCCCTTTCCCCAACCAGCCTCCCAACCGATCCACCTAACCACCAAATTCGCTATTCATCCTTGACGCAACGCACCGAAACGAGAGAATTAATATCAGGATACAGACTAAACTTGTATGAGGAAACACTTTGCGAATACGCCCCTTGAATCGTATAATAAATAATCTGCGATTCACTACCGCTATCAGGATCCGGCACCGTCGCAAACGAAATATATTCTTCACCGATTCTCCATACTGTGGCCGGAACATTCGGGTTCTCCGTTATAAAACTCTCCGGAGTCAAAAATCCAAATCCACTCGCATATTCATCCTTAAGCAGCGCAGCCATCGACGCATTGCCCTCACCATACAAGCCTTTCAGTATTTTGAACAGCGACTCCCAATCATCATTAGTAGGAATTCGCCATCCATCTGGACATACACCCTGGTAACGGACCGGCTTGGATTGCGGAATAAATTTCGAAAGATTCAAATGATTGCCAAAAAGAGAATACTTCTCGTCACAATACGCTTGCGCGCTGTCATAAGCAGCATCCGCGGCACGAGTCAAACCACCGCCTTTTACTTCAACAAACGCATTCAAGATTCTCGTATTCATCGGCAGCTTCGAAGAACATTCTTCGTCAAGAATCAGCGTATCCCATACATCAATGTAGGACTCCGATTCTTCATCATATTCCGCACGATAATCCAACCATCTAACTTCAATAGAAGAATCCGAAAGATTCATTGCAGAGCGCCATGCATAAAAGCGCCCATATAATTCGCAATCCGGATCGTTTTCATAGCAAGCCGTTTTTTCTACACCCGCATAGTTCAAATTATCAGCCATCCAAGTCTGCGCCATACCATTCCAATTATACGTAACCGTCTTATACGTTTTACCGTCTCGGGCATCGGTCATCGTTCCGTTCTCATATTCAATTTTTCTATATCCAATTTTCCATTTATCCCCATGGCAGACTAGAGAATAAAAACCACCGAATCCCAATTCAAATTCTTTTGATTCATTTTCCCGAGACTCATCACAACGACCAAGACCATATTGATGCGCCATACATCCCGCTTCATAATCAAACATTTTCAGCTTGTTTAAATAGAATTCTTCCATAACGCCACCCATAGCCGAGTAATGCGCCAACGGATCATTGAGATATCGAAGGGACCCAAAGAAATCAGCATCACACCTACCTTGAGAGAATGTCTTGATAGATAAAATTCCAAGTACAAAAGGCAATTCGCTGTTTTCACTCCCTATTTTTTCGAAATCTTCAAAGCCCTCATAAATACCGAGACTTTCAAGAACCTCTTGTTCCGCCTTTTTGCTTGCCTCGGCAAACGACATTCCTTCCGCATAATACTTGCGCACAAGCGGGACCTTCTCACTCGTCAGCGAATTGACATTCACATTTTGAGCCGTTCGCAAGTCAACAATCGCCGTCATTTTCACCGTATACGATTCCGAGCTGTCTATATGCGTGCCCGATGAATCAATCATTTTCGGAAGCCCCTCATACCACATACCGCGTTCACGGCAATCTTCCGTAATACACTTGTCCTGGATTTCAATTAACGCATACGGGCTAAGCACCGTAATTCCGTCAAACGCATACAGCCCGCTATCGTTATCAATCGTATCAACGTAATAACGTTCGGTCACATCAAGAGTAATAGAATCCAGTTCGTACAGCGTAACAACCGTACCCCTCGGGGAATAAGCCGTCGTTCCTTCAACAGACGGGCCTTTATCACCCTCTGTCAACATTTTAGGGTAGGCATTACCGGCGCGACCTTTCACCACCAGATTTTCAAGATCTGCCACAAAGCTCGATTCTTCCGAGGCACCGCCTTCGGTTATCGGTTGCGAGCCATCTTCTTCAGCACATGCAGCAAACATCAAAGCGAGCAGCATCGCCATTTTGCCGACAAACAGTCCGCCCATTTTTCTGTAATTCATGTTATCCTCCTAACCCCTTTAATTCTTTATGCAGCGAACACGCATCACATGATTATAAGTGTTCTGGCCAACGTACCATTTTCCATCATCATGGATGAAAAGCGCATTTTCCCATTGTCCCCCAAGCTCAAGTTCACCAAGTGCACGCTCCGGTTTAACAGCATACATGAGCCCGTCTTCCATAGCACTGCTATCAATCACTACCCCAAATCCAGCGGCAAACAGATACAGGCCCATATCATAGTCCTTTATATCCAACTGATCTTCAATATGCTGCATCAAATCCATCCATTCAAATGCATTGGGAAGGCGCCAACCGTCAGGACATATTCCTTGGTAATACCCCTTTTCCGCCTCGACAGAATCCATCACCGCATAGATTCTATCCATGTTAATATAGCCCCCTTGATCTTCCCTTTCTTGGCATAAAGATTCCGACAAGGAGTCTGCCAGGCATTCTTCATAAGACGTCTCAGCGATTGCCCTATCAATGTCCATTACCTCGGCGAACAGATAACTCCCCGCATCATTGCCATACGTCAAGTTTTCGCTCATCCAAGTCTGCATTTCGCCATTGATGATATAGGTTGCGGTCTTGTACACCTTTCCATCTCGCGCATCTGTCAGGGAATCGGCGACATAATCAACGGATTTAACAACAATATCCCACTTTTCATCGGAGCACTTGAAGTTGAAAATGACATCTTCGTTCTTGACGACAAGACCGTCGTTACTGGAATCACAATCATCCAGCCCGAGCAAAATCGCGGCAAAGTTAACGTAGATTTCCTTTTTCAAGGAGGTGTCCCTCGGGAATCCATGTACTTCGTTTACAACCATGCGATTCAGTTCCGCGAGCGTCCAATAAATAAAGCGATCGCTTACAGAAACATCCAAATGATTCAGGTTGCCGTCTTCACCCAGCTTTTTCGCAATCATAATCACTTCACCATAGCCCATCAGATCCAGGAAATCTTCAAACATGTCGATTGCCTTTACACCTTCAGAGACTTCGGTCGTTTTGATCGTTTCAATATCCACCTTGTACATTCCGAAGGCGTCCAGCACATCGCGCCCCGCTTGGGCCCAGGCTTCGGCAACAGGCATTCCCGACTGCACCAGATAACGCAAGCGGTAGCCTTCCATGCACGTCAACTTGTTTATTTCGATTTCTTTTGTCTCGCGTAAATCAACAACAGCCGTCAAGCCCGTCAATTCAGCCAGTTGAGATTCCCCGTACCCACCGAACTGATCCGGGCTCACTTCCAGCAAGATATACGGGCTATTCAGGGAAACGCTATCGAAGCGGAAATCGCCTCGAGGATTAAGAACATACCCTAAATGAACAGAACCAACCGTATCAAACGTTACAGAATCCAGTTCGTACATTCTTACCGCAGAGGTTTTATAGCTCAACTCACTATCCGAATACTTGTTTGCAGAATCAAGCATTGCGGGCAATTCCGCTACACGGCCTCTCACCGTAATGTTGGTATACAGCATGGCAATCCCCGTTTCTTCCGAGGCGCCGCCCATTTCTGTCATCTGAGGTTCATTCTTTGCGGGCGAATGCAAGCCGTCTTCGGTAGAGCAACCCGAAAGCAGCAAGAACGCCAACACCGATGCGGCGAAAAGAGCCGCAAAGGCGTAATCGATAAATTCTCCGGCCTTAGTAAACTTCATAAGACTCTCCTAACCCTTTTTATTTTCACTCTTGTTCGTCATCGGGAAAAACTGAATGTTCAAGCGGTACACTTCATCCGTTTCGTTTTCCCTGGTGGCAATTTCAATGATTTTTTTGCGGAAGGCGTTGATTTCTGCGACGATTTCGTCGTAGGCATTCTGCGTGATTCCCAAAGTCACACCCGAGAAATGACGCTCGTCCTGAGGCACACCTTCAATAGCCTCAAGCGCGATTTCGCCCATCTGGCGGTGCAAACCGCGAACGACAACGGGCGTCACCTCCATGGGTCCCGTCGTCACCACTTTGTCCGTCTGTTTGTAATTACCCTCTTCGTCTTTTTGCAAGAGGTTCGCCTTCACCAAAAAGTTCAGCGATTCGCTCACTTCGGCGGCGCTGACTTTAGGGCGGCATGCCTTTGCAAGCGCCAAGGGCTTTGCCCCCGGCATCGAGGGCGCCAGTTCGCGAAGTACCGGATTTTTCCAGCTATCAAAATAACGGAAGGCGTCGGCCTCGATAATTTTAGCCTTGCGACTTTCGGCCATCGCCATCAATTTCTGGAAAGATTCCTTTTTTGCCTTATCTGTTTTGGCATGATCAAAGCGCACCATTTCGCGGAAATATTCCCGTTCGAAATCAGCAAGATGCATGGCAGAAGCGACGCGTTCTACGGCCGCTTCGCTCAAGTTGAACTTTCCTTCGCTCACATATTTCAGGTAGACTGGCGACGAAAACCCCGCCGCCCGGGCGAACTCCTGCCAAGTAAACGCGGATTTCGCCTTTTTATCGGCGTAGTAATCCGCGATATACTGGCGGTAGCCCGTATATGTTAGAACGTCTTTCACCTATTCCTCCTGTCCGGCCCCAAATTAAAGCTGCATCGCGAGATGCACCGGACAATTAAGAATATACAATAAAATTTTAAAAAAGGCAAGTATTTCACAATAAATTTTATTGATTTTTATCAGAAATTACGAAATTTCATGATTTTAGTATAAAATTTAAGCATATTTCACAATATAAAATTTTTAAAAAAGGGCTACAAGAATCCTTTATTACCCCCCTGTCAATCAAATTCTATTTAAATTTACTGCATGAATCTTTTCACGAAAGTAGACATTCCTGCCGCAGAATTCAAAATCGACTACAAGAGCCATTTGGCGTTTTTCGGATCCTGTTTTGCCGACAATATTTCGGCGCAGTTCGCATCGAAGAAATTCAAGGTTTTCGCAAACCCCTTCGGCACCGTCTACAATCCACTTTCCATCGAACGCAACATCCAGAATATCGCCGAAGCAAAAGCCTTCAGTGAACAAGACGTTTTCAAGGACGAACGCAGCGACGGCCTTTGGCACAGCTGGGATGCCCACAGCACTCTTTCGGCAAGCTCCCGCGAAGAATGCATCGCCAAGCTGAACAACGCCTGCACCCAGGCGCGAGAATTCTTGCAACAAGCCGACACCGCATTCATCACCATCGGTTCCGCATTCGTCTATTCACTTAACGGGAAAGTCGTTGCCAACTGCCACAGACAAGACCCGCGTATTTTCGAGCGCCGGCTAATTTCAGTTGATGAGGCCGCCCAATCCATTCAAAGAACAGTCGCCCTGCTCCGCCAAATCAATCGAGACATCCGTATCGTCTTTACCGTATCGCCCATCAGGCACCTGGGCGATGGCGCCCACGGGAACAACCTTTCCAAGGCTACGGTACTGCTCGCTATAGAAAAAGCCTTGCAAGAGATTGCTTCGCCTTTGGCTCGCAATGACGTTGCCGCATACTTCCCGAGTTACGAAATTGTGATGGACGAGTTGCGGGATTACCGCTTCTACAACGACGACATGATTCATTTGTCCAAAACCGCGGAAGAGTACATCTTTGAACGGATGGTCGAAACCTACTGCGACAGCACCACCCAAGCACACATTTCGCAGGTCGAAAAGTTCCTGAAAATGGCCAACCACCGGATTCAAGACGAAAGCTCCCCCGCCTCCCTGGAGCTCAAGCAAAAAATCGCCACCCAGGCGAAAGAACTCGAAAAAACGATCCCAGGGCTGATTTTGGGCTAAAAAACGGAACTTTTGGTTTCGCTTTGTTTACATCGTTTAACTCCTTTTTTGTTTATTTTTATAAGTGAGTGATCGTGTGGGGAGGTATCTAAAAAGGAGTAGTAATGATGAGCAATCATTCCATTGCGGGTCTCGCACTGTGCGCGACCCTTCTCGGCACGGGACTCACCAGCGCCTTTGCCGCAGATGAAACCCTCAGGTCACTTGCCGAAAAAAACAACATCTACGTCGGCGCCATTCTGAACTCACAGTGGTTCAGCGGCGGTCTTCCCGGAAACTACGAACAAATTCACAAGACGCAGTTCAACATCGTCGTTGCCGAAAACGAGATGAAGTTCGACGCCACCGAGCCTAGCGAAAACCGTTTCAACTACAACAATGGCGACAAAATGGTCAAGTATGCCAAGGCAAACGGCATGCGCGTCCGCGGTCACGCTCTCGCTTGGCACAGCCAGGTTCCCAACTGGGTGAACAACTACAAGGGACAGAAGCAGAAACTGCTCAGCGTGCTCAAGAACCACATTAAAAATGTCGTCGGACATTGGAAAGGTCAGATTGACGAATGGGACGTGGTAAACGAAGCCATCAGCAACAACGAACCCCAGTGGCGCACCGGTTCCGTGTGGTACCAGGGGATCGGTCCTGAATTCATCGACTCTGCTTTCGTGTGGACTCACGAAGTCGACCCCGATGCAGAACTTTGCTACAACGACTACAACCTTGAACAAGGCGTCAACCCGAAGGCAAAAGCAGGCTTCTTGCTGGAACAGGTGAAGCGTTGGGTCGCAAACGGCATTCCTATCCATTGCGTGGGCTCCCAGACGCACGTGGAAGACACCACCACCGACAAGCACTTTATCGGTTCGCCGGACAGCCTCCGTTCTCTCGCCAAGGAACTTGCAAAACTGAATGTCAAGCTCAAAATCACCGAACTTGATATCGGATTCAAGAGCGGCATTAACGTCAGCAAGAGCGACCTGGAACGTCAGGGACAGACTTTCCGTCAGTACCTGGACATTGTGCTTGAAGAACCGAATGCAGACACCTACCTGATTTGGGGCGTGTCCGATAAGTGGAGCTGGCTTGGCGGCCTGAACAGGCAAAAAGGCCTTATCTACGACGACAACCTGAATCCGAAACCGGCATTCGACAGTATCTTGGTGAGACTCCAGACGTATGAACCGCCTCAGGATACCGCCAAGAAGGACACCGTCGCAGCAGACACTTCCAAGAAGGATACAACTGTCGCCGACACCTCCAAGAAAGATTCGACAGCCAAGGATTCCACCATCGCCATCAAGACCATTGCCGGCTTGACTAGCCTTTCGATGCACCTCTCTGGCCGCACGCTCTTTATTGCAGGCGCCACCTCCGCCAAGGTCGACGTGTTCGACATGCAGGGTCGCCCGGTATTCAGCGTGAAGGACGCCAAGGGTTCTGTCGACCTCAAGAATATTTCTGAAGGCTTGTACGTGGTTCGCGTGCGCGACGGTTCCAAGAGCTTAATGCAAAGAATTACGCTCAAGTAACCCTGCTACACACATTCAAAACGAAAGACTAGGATAGATTTCCTAGTCTTTTTATTATCTTTAGCGGCGGTGTAATGGGATGATAGAGGCATATATGAAACACACTCTGTCATTTTCGCGCATTGCTTTTAGCGCAATTCTTCTGGGTGCAGGACTGTCCAGCGCCTTCGCCGACGAAACCATCCGAGACCTCGCCAAAGAACGCGGGCGCTTTATTGGAACCATTCTAAACAGCGAATGGTTCAACGACGACATTGAACCGGAATTCACAGAAATTCACAAGACGCAGTTCAACGTGGTCGTGGCCGAAAACGAAATGAAGTTCGACGCCACCGAACCCCGCGAAAACGAGTTCAACTATACCAAGGGCGACAAGATGGTCGAATACGCTCAGGCCAACGGCTTACGCGTACGCGGTCACGCTCTCGCCTGGCATAGCCAGGTTCCTGGCTGGGTCAACAACTACAGCGGACAAAAGGAAAAGCTTCTCAGCGTACTCAAGAACCATATCGACAGCGTTGTCGGTCACTGGAAAGGAAAGGTCGCCGAATGGGACGTGGTGAACGAAGCCATCAATGACGACTACAACGCCGATTGGCGTTCCACAAACTCCGTATGGTACGAAGGCATCGGCGCTGAATTCTTGGATTCCGCTTTTGTCTGGGCGCACGCCGCCGACCCGGATGCAGAGCTCTGCTATAACGACTACTCCCTTGAATGGGGACTCCGCGAAAAGTCCAAGGCAAGCTTTGTCGTAGAACAAGTCAAGCGCTGGAAAGAAAACGGCATACCTATCACTTGCGTGGGCACGCAGACTCATATTGAAATTTCGCACGAAACCACCCCGCAGAACGTACGCGCTCTTGCGAAGGCTCTCGCCGAACTCGACGTCACCTTGAATATCACCGAACTCGACATCGGCTTCCCGCTAGGATCTGCCGACCAACTCGGCGCTGCTGACTATGCCAAGCAAGGTCATTTGTACCGCCAGTTCATGGACGTGTTCCTCGAAGAACCAAATATGGGCGAATTCGTGATTTGGGGATTGACCGATGCACACAGCTGGCTTGACGGTCAGCAAGGCAAAACGCAAGGACTCCTCTACGACAAGCAATACAACCCGAAGCCCGCTTACGATAGCGTTATGGCAAGCCTCAAGGCACACCCGGCTTCCGAAGTAAAATCACCGTATCCGTCATCGCTTTTCGACCCGATTGTCGATTGCGGAACCGAAGGCTGCGGAGATTCTACTAACGCCATCAAGACTATCGCCGGAAAGGCTCCGCTCTCGATGAATCTCTCTGGCCGCACGCTCTCTATTGCAGGCTCCACCGCCGCTAAAATCGACGTGTTCGACATGCAGGGCCGCCCAGTATTCAGCGCAAAGAACATGAAGGGTTCCGTAGAATTGCAGGGCATTGCCGAAGGCTTGTACGTGGTTCGCGTGCGCGACGGCTCCAAGAGCCTAATGCAGAGAATTACGCTCAAGTAAACCTGATTTGTCTAAGTCATAGAAAAAGCCGCGATTTTTGTCGCGGCTTTCTTTTTTGAAGCTATGAAACGGGCTATTCCCTTTCGTCGCGTTCTTTATGCTTCCAGTAGTCCAATTTGTCGGGATCCATGCCAATATGCCTTGCAATAAAGGCCGGATTGCGTCCCTGCTTGCGCTGGAATTCGTAATCGCGGAGAGCTTTGAACGCAACACCGCCCAAAATAACGCACGCGGGCAGGTTGATAAGCGCCATGCCACCCATAGTGATATCGGCGAGCGCCCAGCAGGCATCCATCGGAGTCACCGCACCAAAAAGCACCACCAGGCAGCACAAAATGTGAATTACCGCCATCGGCTTCTTGCCGGGCATCTTTTTCTTGTTAATGTACGCAATCGCATTGTGTACGTAGTAGAGGTTGCCAAGCAGCGTCGTGAACGCAAACAACGTCATCGCAACCGTGATAAACACAGGGCCCGTCACGCCAAATGTCGTAGAAACCGCCTGCTGCACGTACATGGCACCCGCATTTTCGGCAGTCCCCGGCACGCCAGAAACAAGGCAAATCAAGGCGGTAGCCGTGCAAAGGAAAAGCGTATCGATATACACCGAAAGCATCTGCGCAAGGCCCTGCTTTACCGGGTGCGAAACATGTGCCGCCGCAGCCGCATTCGGAGCAGAACCCACGCCCGCCTCGTTGGAATAAAGTCCGCGCTTGATACCATACATCAGGCAAGACCCCGCAATGCCGCCACCAAT
>Ga0310696_10008507_pt1 | contig 11959 bp, 12 predicted proteins | sample AusTroGonzalo_MG_4_FD_203885 | JGI IMG/M metagenome (GOLD analysis project Ga0310696, IMG submission 203885) | Bovine rumen microbial communities from tropical cattle in Woodstock, Queensland, Australia - Gonzalo_02 (v2) (version 2) | ecosystem: Host-associated > Mammals > Digestive system >... | reverse complement strand
CGATTGTCTCTGTCGCCCTTTCAGGGCTTGATTATATATCGGATTCCTGTGAAGGGGTTGCACCCCTGCCTATGTTCTCCCGCCCCTTCGGGGCCTTTAAAAAAATTGAAAATTGAAAGTTGAAATTACCCCACCCATGGCCCCCTTTGGAAAGGGGGAACTTTTTAGACTAAAAATTCATCTACTGACTAATAACTAATGACCTCCGACTTTAGACTTTAGACCTTAGACCTTAGACCTTAGACCTTAGACCTTAGACCTTTGACTTTTGACTTTTGACTTTTGACTTTTGACTTTTGACTTTTGACTTTTGACCTTTGACCTAAAACACCTCCACCACGGTCTGTTTCACTCCGTTGAAAACGAAACTCTCGCCTGCCCTTTTTCCTTTCATCACCTCAAACACAGGCACATTGGCGGAGATTCCGAAATATGTCTCCCCTCCCGACACGAATTTTCCCATGCCCACAGAGATGAACAGTCGCTGTTTGTCGGTAACGACGATGGAGCCGTAGTCCACCACGCTTGTCGGTGCCGAGCCTTCGAGCTGTTGCAAGTGGCGTATGCTCTCCACGGCGTTGGAGTATTGCTTGGCGAACATATCGCGCGAACGCATTATCTTGGTGCGGAACGAGTCGTAGCGGTCCTTGTTGGGGCCGTAGTCGTTGGCCTGCTGCTGGGCGGCGTCCATTTCGGCCTTGGCGGTGTCCGCCACATGCTTCTGGTGGGCGATACTATCGGCGATAACGGTCTGTCGCAGAGTTTCCCGTGTCATAAACTATGTATTTTCATAAAAAACAAGGTGGGGCATCGCAAAACGCCCCAACCTTGTAATCGTTTAACTTATAAAAACTTATTTCAATCTGCCGGGGTAAACTTTCAGAGCTTCCTCGAGGCATTTGATAGCTTTCTTAAGGTCTTCGATGCAGATGCAGTAAGTGATACGTGCCTGATGGCGACCACGTTCCGGATCTACATAGAAACCTGTTGCAGGAGCGAGCATCACTGTTTCGCCGTTGTAGTTGAAATCGGTGAGCAGCCACTGGCAGAAACGGTCGCTGTCGTCGATAGGCAGGTCGATAACCGTGTAGAAAGCACCTTTGGGCATCGGGCAGAAACATCCGGGTATCTTGTTGATACCTTCCACAACCACATTACGACGGGCTATGTATTCGGCCTGAACTTTGTCGAAATATTCCTGAGGTGTGTCGATGGCGGCCTCGCCGAAAATCTGACCGAAGCTCGGGGGGCTCAGACGGGCCTGTGCCAGACGCATGGCGATGGCATAAACCTCGCTGTTGCGGGTAATCATACATCCCACACGTGCACCGCAGGCGCTGTAGCGTTTTGAAACGGAGTCGAACAGGATGGTGTTGCGTTCCAGACCTTCGAGCTGCATCACGCTGAAATGTTCGTGTCCATCGTAGCAAAATTCGCGATAAACCTCGTCGGCAAAGAGGTAAAGGTCGTATTTCTTAACCAATCCGGCAACTTTCAACAGTTCCTCGCGGGTGTAGAGATAACCTGTGGGGTTGTTGGGGTTGCATATCATAATGGCCTTGGTGCGCGGTGTGATAGCTTTTTCGAAATCCTCGATGGGAGGCAGGGCAAAACCTGTCTTTATGTCGCTGGGGATGGTAACTATCTTGGCGTCGCACAGTTTTGCGAAAGTGTTGTAGTTGGTGTAGTAAGGTTCGGGGATAATGATTTCGTCGCCAGGGTTCAGGCAAACGGTGAAAGCCATCTGCAGGGCTTCGCTGCCGCCGGTGGTAACGATAATCTGGTTGGGGTTAATCTCTATGTTGTGGCGGTGATAGTACTCGCAGAGTTTTTTGCGGTACGACATAATACCGGCCGAGTGGCTGTATTCCAGCACTTTGATTTTTGTGTTGGCCAAAGCCTGCAAAGCTCCTTGCGGAGTCTCGATGTCGGGTTGGCCGATGTTGAGGTGATATATCTTAATACCTCTTTCTTTTGCAGCGTCGGCGAAGGGAACGAGCTTACGTATGGCCGACTGCGGCAATTCTGTACCTTTTTTTGAAATCTGTGGCATGTTTGTTTGTTTTAAATAAATGAAGAAAGTATTTCCGGTAGAACGGAAATACTTCCCAAATTATAAACCTTTAAAATAATGTTTTCAAAACGTTTACTGCTTTACAGTTCCTTTGATGGTAAGAGTAACTGTGGGGGTAACAGTGGAGTTGGAGTTTACGGTAACTCTTTTGCTGAAACCGCCTATGTTGTTGGTGTTGTAGCGCACTTTGATGACGCCGGTTTTTCCAGGCATAACGGGGGCTTTGGTCCAGCTGGGGGTGGTGCATCCGCACGATGCTCTCACGTTGGAGAGAATCAGGGGTTCGTTGCCCGTGTTGGTGAATGTGAACTCGCAGTTGCCGTCGCCGCCTTTTTTGATTTCACCGTAGTCATGGGTGGTGCTGGTGAACTCAATCTTCGGTCCGTTCTGGTTGTCGGCCTGTGCTTTGTCGTTGTTTGCAGTGTTCTGTGCGCTGGCTACTCCTATTGTAAATATAGTCAGCAGAGTTGCTAAAAATATCTTTTTCATGACTTATATGTTTAATTTTTTATTATTCTTTGATGATTATTTGTAACAAATCAGCCTGCAAAATTACTATTTTTAATTGTAAAAATTGCGATTTTTTTTGATTATTTTTTAATAATTTTGCATCTTGTTATATTTCAATAATTTATCAAAAAGTGTATGCTTCGCGGAAAGATGGTATTTCTACGTTTTTGAAGCCGTTTTTATGCAATGTCTCGCGGAAATTCATCTGCGTTTCCTCCTCGCCGTGGACAAGGAATATCTTTTTCAGCTTTTTCTTGTCCTGACAGCTGATATAGCGAATCATTTCCTCGTAGTCGGCGTGTGCTGAGTAGGAGTCGATGCGGCGCAGGTCGGCGCGCACGGTGTACTGATGTCCGAAAATCGACACATGCTCGTCGCCGCGCATAATGCGAGCGCCGAGGGTTGTGGGAGAGCAATAGCCCACGCAAAGTATCGTGGTACGGGGATTTTCGATATTGTTGGCGAGATGGTGTTTCACACGTCCTGCCTCCATCATGCCCGACGCAGAGATGATGACACAGGTTTTATTTCTGACATTCAACGCTTTGGAAGCCTCTACCGACTGTATGTACTGCAGTTTGTCGAAACCGAATGGATCGGGGTCTTTTTTCATGCGTTCAGTGATGACATCGTTGAAACACTCGGTGTGCAGACGCATTATATTGGTTGCCGAAACGCTGAGCGGACTGTCCACAAACACATCGATGTCGGGAAGCAAGTCCTTGCCTTTCAAACGGTTGAGGGCATAGATAATTTCCTGCGCACGACCGATGGCAAACGACGGTATTATCAGCTTGCCGCGTTTTTTGGTACAGGTGTCCAAAACGGCCTGCAAGAGGTCTTGTTCGGCATTGTCGAAATCCTTGTGCTTGCGGTCGCCGTAGGTGGATTCCATTATCAGGTAGTCCACTTGCGGGAAAGGCTCGGGGTCGCGCAAAATCTGGGTGTTGTAACGTCCTATGTCGCCGGTAAAGCAGATACGTATCTTTTTGCGGCCTTCCTTGATTTCGAGCAACACGGCGGAGCTGCCGAGGATATGGCCGGTGTCGTAGAATTCCACCGTAACCTCCCCTTCTATGTTGAATTTCTTGTGGTAAGGCACGCTAATAAAGCACTGCATACAAGCCTGTGCGTCGGCGAGGGTGTAGATAGGCTCCACCTCGTCCTTGCCCTGCTCGCGCATTTTCTTGTTGAAAGTGTGGGTATCGGCCTCCTGTATGCGTCCGGCGTCGGCAAGGAGTATGGAACACAGGTCGCGGGTGGCGGGCGAACAAAGCACCGTGCCGTTGAAACCCATCTTATAGATATAGGGTATCAGTCCCGAATGGTCGATGTGTGCGTGCGAAAGTATCAGATAGTCAATCTCCTGCGGGTCGAAGCCGAGATTACGGTTCATGCTGTCGGTTTCGAGGCCCTTGCCTTGGTACATACCGCAGTCGAGGAGTATTTTAAGTCCACTCTTGGTGGTGATAAGGTGCTTGCTTCCAGTAACTTCCTTGGCGGCACCCATAAATTTTATCTGCATAGGACGGTTGTGTTTTTGTTTGACGTTGTTTAAAACGCCACAGTTGTTATTTTATTTTGTGAAAACGAAAAAAAATGGCATTTATCCATACACCAACGCAATTATATCTTTTATTATGGCCTCTGTGTCGTTGTCGGAAGCGGGAATCTGCGGCTGTTGGCTCAGCGGCGCCCCTTGCAGCAGCTGCCGTGCCTGTTCCACAGCGGCAAGACTGAGGCAGTCGGTGGCTATGTCCACACGGCTTATGGTGTGGGTGGTTTCGTCGGTTTCCAAGCCAATCTCCACCTCGCCCCACGGGAAAGAGCCGTTGCGCTGAGTGCGGAAATTGCGCCATTTGGCAAACAGAAAATCGTCGGAAGCAAGACTGCGGCTGTGTGCCATCACCTCGTCGGTGCAGACGGCCTCGAAAGGCACTTCTTCGGCTTTGCCTCCGTAAACGCTGCAAAATGCTTCAACCAAAGGAGTTACGATATTCTCGGAAGTGATGTCGGCGAGCTCGGAAAGATTCACCACACGGCTCTTAACCGAGGCCACGCCGTGTTTCTGCAACTTGGTGGGTTTCACCTTTAGGAAACGCTGTATGTCGGCGGTGTTGGTCTTTATAAGAATGGTGCCGTGGTGCAGGTTGTTGTCGCGACCTTTTGAAAAAGCGTTGCCGGAGAACTTACGGCCTTCGCAGAGCAGGTCGTTGCGGCCGGAGACCTCGGTACTGAGGCCGAAACTCTCCACTGCCTTTTGTATCACCGAAAACTGTCGTGCGACATCGTAATCGGCCTTGGGAACGACAAACGAGAAGTTGAGGTTGCCCGTGTCGTGATACACGGCTCCGCCTCCCGTCAAGCGGCGCATCACATGTCCGCCTTCGGCAAGAAGTGCATCCACATCACATTCGGAGTAAGGGTTTTGGTTAAGACCGACAACCACAGTGCGGTGGTTTTTCCAGAGGTACATCACAATGGTGTCGGAAGGGTTTTCGGCCACCAAATACTGCTCCACGGCAATATTTACAAAGGGGTTGGTCTGGTTGCTGATAATGACTTTTAGTTTCATAAGATATAAAATATGTGCTATAGAAACGGAAAAATCGCGGAAATAGTATTTTTTTTACATTTTTTCTCTTTCTCCTGCTCGTCTTCGACGAGCGAAATCTGGTAAATCTTGATAATTATTTCTGCCTGCGGCAGTTTTTTTCTATCGCCTTCGGCGAGAAATCTAACAAATAAAAACAAATCAGACAAAATATATTTGTGTATTAGGGAAGATTTTAATGATTTTTGCTGCCTGCGGCAGAAAAGAAAAGGGTATTTTTTAGTGTTGCGATCTTTCTTTCTCCCCTTCTCCACTACGTTTTTTGTAGTGCTCGGACAGTTCGGCGAAAAAGTCGTGTTTAAGTACTATGCATAAACGCATAAGCATTTGAGTGTCTATCCAGTTGCGTTCGAAGATATTGTAAATAGTGTTGCGGTGGCAGTGCAAGCGTTGACTCAGCCACCCGATACGGATGCCGTTGTCCTCCACATACTCCTTTATGCGCCTGCCTATGTTATATTCCCCGTCCATTGTTGTTTTTATCTGCGGCCTTTGAAACTACGGCAACAAAAAAGGCGCTTGCCATTCTGTCGCTCACGATTTTTGAGGTATCCGCCAGGACCCGATCGCATATAAGCACATTATGGTTCACGCCGGAAGCATGAACTACAATGCCACTTATTCTTATGCGATAGGTATTTTTGAAAGTTTGGCGGATTTTCAAAAAATCAAGAATAAGAGCCAAAGCTCAATAATATTTTATATTACAATATTAAATCAATTAAATCGCTAAAAATGAATATTTTAATTAGAAAAATGCATTTGTTTTATTTGTAATTCTCTGAAATCAATTTGGTTATAGCCTCAAAATAAGGTTCTACCATTTGACTTTGAGAAAGCACATCTTCTTCTGTGACGACAACCCAATCGTCGTAATCGCCCGTTTGTCTTAATTCAAATAATTTACTGTAAAATTTTCCAAGTTCCGGTGCAAGTAAACCAGTTGATACGAAATGCATTCCGAGCAATCTGATTACTCCAGTATGTGTTGTCGGGGCAAGTCCTCTACTTATAAGCAATGCTGTTGTGATATAATAACAAGCGTAATACATTCTGTTAGCAGCTGCATGCCATAATTTGCTTGAAATAATTTCTTTGGTTTCTGCCCACGTATCGTAGGCTTTTTGTTTACGCATTGAAACAATGGCAGTGCGTTCTTCTTCAGATAGTTTCATATCAGTACTCCCTCCCTTTCGACGTTTTTATAAAAAGGGGTGCCGGATCTTTTTCTCCAATTATCAGCAGAATACATCTTTACCGAGAAATACTCGCCCAGATTCCACCCCAAAGTAACCAATGGCCAAACGTATTTGTCGTAGTCGCTATCAGTTAATTTTTCTTTGTCCATAAGCAACAACAAATCCCAATCCGATTCCTCTGTGGCCTCGTTTCGTGCGTGCGATCCAAAAAGAATAAGCTTAGCATTTGCCGGGAGTATTGTCCTTGCAGCATTTGCCAGCTCCGATTGGATATATTGTTCGCTATATTTCATACATTTGAAATTTCTCTTCTAACGTAAAGAGATTTGATTTATTGTGTGAAAGGGGTGTTTTTTTTAAAAGAATTGGTCAATAATAAAACTATTTGTTGAATAGCTAATATGAAAAGGGAGTACCATTATTGCAACAAAAAGACGGAGTTGTTTTGCAAACTCCGTCTAAAATATATTTTGTTTGTTTTTTATTTATTCTTGGGTTCTGAAACGCAATTATAATTCACTGTATTTGTATAGGAATTTTCCTTACTGGAATTATTTGTTGTTTTTTCCCCATCGCGACTATATCCAAGTCCACCACTAGCACCAACTTTTGTTTCTGACACGGGCGTTTTTGTTTTATGACTAGCTTCGCCATTTAAATTACCGTTATAATGATTTTGCGTACCTTCTTTTGTCGTTGCACTTGATTGCTGCGAAGTAATTGTTACAGAATATGGACCATTTTTATCTGCAACTGGTTTTTCTCCTGGCTCACATACTGTTTTGCTTTTCCAACCACCATTTTGAGCACATGCAATTACTCCAAAAGAAAGAAAAACACCCATTACTAAAAACATTTTCTTCATTTTTTTCAACCGGTTATATACCATCGGTCCCTCGGTTTTTAAATTTGTGATTAGTTTTAAAATTTGCGCTGCAAAAGTACTACAATTATTCCAAATGCACTCACTTTCAATGCATATACAATACAGCATTTTGCACAAGAATTTGTGCGGGACTATATTTTACTGAGAATAAAACAATTGTGACAATAATAAAAGCCTTTGGGAGGGAGATTTTACCAGTAAAAAGACAATTATTCCAGATAATAAAGGTTAATTTATTATCAAAAATTCGTCGGATAAATAAAAAAAGCAGTTTTTTAGGGGTAAAAAAACTGTTTTTTCTATTATATCAAAAATATAGACCCAACAGGCCAAGATCTACCACATCACCACTTTCGAGGGGCCGACGCCACATTCGCACTTGTAACGGAACGCACCGGCGGCGGAAAAGCAGTATATGTCGCCGTTACTCAAAAAGTTACGGGAATCGGTAACATAGATATTGCCGTTGCCTTTGTTGATGGCTATGCCGTAAGGACAAGCGATGTCGCCGCTGCCGTTCAGCACAAGACTCTCCTTTGCAAATGTAGTGAGATTTAGTCGGTAGAAAACCGCCGTAAGTGCCGACCAGTCGAAGTCGTAGCAATAGGCGTAGCCGTTGTTAATCAGCAAGTTGGTGCAGGTAAATGGCAGTTTTTCCGTGGCTCCCGTAGTGGTATTTAGCACAACTAGCGACGAGGGTATATTGCCGTAATTGCCGTTGCAGATAACCAAAAGCCTCTCGTTGTCGATTTTGGCAAGCTTGGTAGGATTTGTGCCAACCGCAAATTTCTCAACCTCCTGAAAAGTAGTCAGATCCACCACGGAGACGGTGGTGTCGTAGTTGGGGTTGTCCAAGCCGCCGGAGTTCACCACATAAAGCTTTTCGCCTACCACGGCCATCATCTCGGGGTCGCGACCAACGTTGCAAGTGGCTACTACACTGAAAGTTGTGGTATCGATTTTATAGACAAGGTCGCTGTAGCTACTCACGTAAACGTATGCTCCGGCTCCCACCACGTAGCGAGGCTGGTTTATGCCTTCGGAAATCTGCTGTATCGACCTACCCGACTCAGGTTCAACCACTTCCAAAGTATTTGAATTGTTCACAACAATATACATCTTGCTGCCGTACAGCTGTATATCGTTAGCAATATCGCCGAGATCGCGGCCGTTCTGCGCACCAAAAACGTTGTGTTCAAAAATGCCTGTGGCAAGCTCTATCCTGTCGAGCGAAGCCTCGTTGTTGCCCCACGTGCCTTCGTTAAGGATGTAGATATACTTGACGGGAGTGCCTTGTTCGGCCTCGACAATCTCATCGACATTTTGTACCTCTTCTTTTGCAGGTTCTTTTTTGCATGAAAACGAAACTGCCACAAAAATTGCCATACATATCAGCAATGTTATTTTCTTCATTATCAATAAGTTTTAATAAAAATCGTACATTATTTTGAATTTATAATTTCGTCCCATCATAGGATAACTGTTCACCACCTCGTATTGCACGTCGAACAAATTGAGCACCTGAGCCTGCAACTTGAGGTTTCCGTACTTCAGCATTATTTCTTTCGACAGAATAACGCTCTGGTCCACATAGCCTTCCACCAAGGTCTCGGGCTTGTTTTGGGCCAGACGATAGCGGTCGCCGACATAAATTATATTGTACCCAAAATCCACCAACCACGTTTTCAGAAAGGCCATTGCCGAAAGCGAATGTTCGGGGGTGTATGGTATTTGGTGCATATATGTCTTTGATTTCTCGTCCGTCACGTCGATTGCCTGCTGAAAAGTGTAAGTGGCGTCGAGCGAAAGCGATAAATACCTTGAAAACATCAAATCCGCCGCCACTTTGGCATCCACGCCGGTTATCGACACACGTCCGATATTTATCATCGACCACATATAAAGGCTGTGGCTGGGAAAGGCCACTATCTTGTCGCTAACTTGGTTGTAGTAACCATCGAGGAGAAGCGTAAGGCTGTGCAATTTTTTTCCCACCGGCCTGAAATCATACGTTATGCCCAAATTGTTCTGGAAAGCCTTTTCGGGACGCAAATCGCGTGACATATAAGCGTAGTAGCACTCGTTGAAATTTGGCAGACGGTAATTCTGTTTGATAAAATAACGCAAACGCAAGTCCTTGTTTTTGAATGGTTTATACGTTACTCCAAAGTAAGGCGTAAAATGACGGTACTCTTTAGCAAAAGCATCAAGTACTGCTTCAGTATGCAGGGAGTAAAGCACTGTGGATGTGAGATTTACTTTTCCAAGATAGGCTTTTGCCGAAAAAGCGTTGAGCCACGAATGACGTTCCACATCGGAGCAGCTTTCCACGTTGGAGTTCAAGGTATTGTAGAAATAATCCGTTGAATACGAAAAACTTACATAATCGTTCAAACGGAACAACAAGGCTGAGGTAAGGTAATACTCCGATTGACGGTATTCGTTGTGCAGCACGCCCGTGGAGCCGTTGTAGGCGGAGTCGTCGTAGATGTTCTGCACGGCGTACATCTTGCCGTCCACACGCAAATCCCAGCGTGGCGAAATATGGTTGATGTAGTGCAGCTGCAGAAATCCCGACTGGTCGTGCGAGGACTCTGAGCCAGGAGTTTCGGAATAGTATATCACAGGTCCGGGCAGTTGCTGGAAAGCATTGTAATAATGCAGTTTGGCTGTCATCCGCTGGTGGTCGTCGATATTGTAGAACAGGTTGCCCTCGATGTTGGTCATCCGCACCGCCGAGTGTGAGCGACGTTCGCGCGAACTGCTGTCGGTCTTGCTTTGAGTGTAGTAGATGGTAAATGGGTAATCGCCATTGCTCTGAATATAAGTGCCTTGCAGCGACATGTGGAGTTTCTCGCCAAAACGCTGCTCATACTTTAGGCTGGGGTGCATAAGTCCGAAGGAACCCGCCTCGAAACCGAATTTCAGATTAGTGTTTTTGTCGTCAAAAACCGGCTTTGAAGTCTGCATGTTGAGCACGTTGCCCGAGGCCAGCACCCGCGCGGGTTGCAGAATATCGTCGGGCTGACCGTTGGCAAAACTCAGGTTGTCGAGCTCCGATACAATGAAGCGTCCCAAGTCGGGCTGTCCGTTCTGGCAGTCGCCCACGGCAATGCCGTCGATGGCGAGGGTGCTGAACTGGCTGCCAAGGCCTCGCGCCGAAACGGTCTTGATTCCCCCTACCCCGCCGTAGTCCTTCAGCACCACGCCGGACATCTGTTTCACAGCGTCGGACAGCTGCACAGCGTTGATACGCTCCAGCTTAACCCTGTCCAAGACCTGCACAGGCGTGGTGGAGGAGGTTTCCTTGGATACAGCCTTTGACGTTACGGTAACGTTTTTCAAAGTCTTGGTCTGTATTGTATCCTGGGCATAAAGCGGGCTACAGCAGTATGTTACGCACACCGCCGACACCAATGCCATTTTTTTTGCAAACGACTTCATTCGTTACCTTTTTTCAAAACAAAATTGCTTGGGAGAAAAAGCGTTTTCACGCAAAAAGGGCGTTATTTTCAGGTCTTTTCCTCGAAAGCCTTTAAAAATTGCTGACTTGGCAGGTCTTCTGACTTACCCCATCGCATTCCACCTTCCCGTCGTTGCCGACAGTGGTTTTATCGGGATGCGACACGCGCGGGGCTTACAGCAGCGGGACTGTCCGGGACTTGCACCCGATTCCCTTTTAATCATCTTGGACGCATGTCCTCAACGAACCAAATCGGTTTGCAAAGGTACGATTTTTTTTTGAATTGGAGAAAAAAGGTCTAAAGTCAAAGGACTTAGGTCTGTGGTCAGTAGTTAGTTGCCAGTTGTCAGTTGCCAGTTGCCAGTTGCCTGTTGCCCGTTACCAGTGGATGAATTTCACTCTAAAAAGTTCCCCCTTTTAAGGGGGCTAGGGGGATTTATTTCAACTTTCAACCTTCAACTTTCAACTAAAAATTTGGTGGGATTTGAAGATTTTGGATAAAAAAAATTTGGTGAGATTTGAAGATTTTAGTATTATTGCCATATGCACAACGCAAAAAAACATATCGTACAACAGTCAGTATGTCAAAGGTTTAAACCAATCTTTGGCAAATTGCTCTTTTTGTCGTTTCTGCTTGTGGCAGGCTGTTCGCTGGCTTGGGGCGGCAACAGTACCCCTGCCCCTTGCACATCTTCCACCTCCGACTCCCTCATCAACGACTCCCAAGATAATCTCATCCCTCGCTCCGACTTGCTTTGTGTCATCCCCAACCAAACCACGGTGGAAGCCCCTTCGCAGTCGTGCCACGTGGCAGGTAGAAACAACACTTCAGCTTCTGGCAACGGACATAACGCCAGCAAGTCCGACATGGCCAGCCACAGCACCTTCGCAAAATGCGTCCTGCAACACAACCGCCGTCTGCGGCACCTATCCTTCGCTCGTGCCACAGATTATTACGTTTTTTTCCTCAGTGTGTTGAGGCTCTGATTACACCCAATTACATTTCTATCCCGCCAACATTTTATGTCGCCTTTGGCGAGAAATCTAACAAATCAGAACAAATCAAACAAATATTTTGTGAGATTTGAAAAGATTTGCATGATTTCTTACATAATGTTTTATTTCATAGTTGTTCACGATTACATCGTAATTAGTGAGCGTCTGTGAACAGGAGAACAATAAAAAGTAATTTATTAAAAATCAGAGACAAAAT
>Ga0310696_10008506_pt1 | contig 11959 bp, 9 predicted proteins | sample AusTroGonzalo_MG_4_FD_203885 | JGI IMG/M metagenome (GOLD analysis project Ga0310696, IMG submission 203885) | Bovine rumen microbial communities from tropical cattle in Woodstock, Queensland, Australia - Gonzalo_02 (v2) (version 2) | ecosystem: Host-associated > Mammals > Digestive system >... | reverse complement strand
GAGAACACTGCAAACAATACAGCCAATAACCTGTCATTTGGAAGGCCTCCGGTATGTATACTTAGGATTGGTGATTTCTACTATACCAAGATTATTATAAGGAGCATATCTATAGACTATGATCCTATGGTATGGGACTTGAATCAAGAAGGCATTGGTGTTATGCCAATGATGGCTAACGTTAACATATCATTTAACTTTATTGGCGGCAGCAGCCTCGCAGGGCCAATTTCAAGGCTTCAGAATGCTTTGTCGTTCAATATGTATGCCAATACGGAGGTGTATGATGATAGAGCTGATTTGGCTGAGTATGATGATAACGGCAATATAACCAAGATGTCGGTATTCTTGCCACCAAGATAAGGACTTTGTTTAAGATATGGCATTTTATGATAGATATAAGAAGTTTAGAAGGGACGGTAAGATTCTTCACGTCCCTTTTATTGAAATACCTGTAAGAAGTACAGACTACTATACGTATTATAAGGCAGGTGAAACAAGACTTGACCTCTTGTCATACCAATACTATGGGGACCCGTCATACGGTTGGTTGATAATGGCTGCTAACCCTGAGTACGGCTCGTTGGAGTTCAAGATACCTGACGGAGTGAGACTACGTGTACCATTCCCATTGGACAGCGTTATAAGCCAATATAACGCCGATATTGACACTTATGAAGAATTATATGGATTAGATTGATGTTTCGATGGCAAGTACGGTAAAAGAGAGTAATAATATAGTTTACGTAGAACCTAACTATAACGGATCGGTTGATGGACATGAAGTTGCCCCTCAATTGGAGGATTATAGCATCTTCATAAACCTTGAGGTGGAGGTGAAGGGAAGAAATATACGTAGCAGGGCATCCTCAGATGACAATAAGATAATAATGTCATGGGTAAGCAACGGCTCAAGTACCAATAACAATATCGTTAACCTCATGCAGGGATCAAAGATACCACTTCATGACGGTACGAGTACGTATTCGCTCACCACTAACTACACTGACGTATTCATTAAGGATTTGAAGAAGGTTGGTGGTAATAGTGAGATGTTTGGCATTTCATCTGTTGATATAGCCTATAACAATTACATGGTCCCTGAGGTTACAATACAGTTTGTTGATGTCAGGGGTGCGGCGTTATTCTCTCCTAAGGAGACATCAGTGACGAATAATGGCCATGATGTGTCTGTATCCAATACGGATGACGTTGATATCGCCAATACATTCTTCCAATGCTTTTTCACCTTCCCATATCCTAAGTTCACACTTATGGTTAAGGGATTTTATGGGGAGCCGGTATCATATGAACTTACCTGTGCTGACTTTAGGGCGACATTTGACTCGTCTACGGGTAATTTTAACTGTACTGCCAAATTTGTGGGCTATGCGTTCTCATTCCTTAATGATGTAATGGTCAACTATATGATTGCAGCCCCATATTCTGACTACATAGGTTCAGACTATTGGAAATCAAGAGAATTCACCATAAAGGGTATAAGCGGTGAAGATGTCGCTATGCCTACCATCATCGAGTTAATACGTAAATATGAGGCGGTTAAGGCGAGTGGCGCATCAGAAGTACAGAGTGATGCATTCATTAACGAAAAAAACGCCGCTGAAAGTAAGAGGAACGAATTGTTAGCCCTTAAGGATGCTTACAACATATATGCGCGTCAATTGTCAGCATATATGTCAGCAATGAAACCTAGCGATGAGAAAAAAAGCGGCATAACTACCCTTTTTGACGAATCTGTGAACTTCGACGGCAATATTAAGAAAGCAGTCCTACTATCCCCGTCCAACCGTAAGAATGAGACTCTTAGCAATTATGTCAATGATTATCAAGGTAATATAAATGGGGCATACAGTAGTTTTAAGCAGAAACTTGACAACTATAATAGAAACTATCCAAATGACACTCTTCCTGAACCTAAGAACATGTCATTCGTTAAGCCGTATACGGGAATAACTCGTAGTGGTAATACAGGAGCACAATTTAACCGTGGCGTTAATAATGAGATATTCACGAAGGACCGTTCACTATTTGAAACTGTTAGCAATGCTGTTGCAAGCGCCGATGGTGTTGACAGGGTGAACAAATACATCGAGAGTGGCATGACGCTTGTGTATTACTATACAGATAACGGTTTTAACGATATAATAGAGGAAAGACAGCGTGACATTGCAGCCAAGGAAGTGTCATTAACTGATGAGCTTAAGTCATTCGAGGAAGATGAACTAACCAAAAAGTTGGGATTCAAGCCAACGGTTGAGAACATCACAAAAATACTCATGGCGCACTTCGAGACATTCTGTCATATGATATACAAGGTCGGCGAGATAATAGGTTCAAACGACCCTAAGAGAACCATGCAATCGCTTGGGATATCTGATGCGGATGACCTTCCTGATGTGCCGGATGAATACAAGAGTGTAGCCATTCCACCTTTCCCAAAGGTAACGAAACTCGTATACCGTCAAGGTAACAAAAATCGTGAAGAGACTTGGGTTGGCGAGTATAATGCTGACTTTCGCGAGAAAGACCTTGTGCACGGTATTCTTAATGGTGTTGCTGAGACTAAACGTGTAATGGATACATTGTCCGAAAACATTAACGGTTCATCTGAATCGTATATCGAACCATTGGATATACTATACCCGATGACGCCATATGATCTTACGTCAGGTAAGAAATTGTATGGCAGCGTTAATAGTGACAATCTATCTGAAGTGCTATCATTGGCTGTTCTAAGAGCACTTGGAATATTCTACGCATCAGGCGTATTTGAGGCTAAGAACTACGCCAACGCGATAGGTAGGGTCGAGGCGCTTAACATGATGAATGATGTTAAGCTGTCTGAAAGTATTCGTGGAAAGATTTCAGCATTGAATACGCAAGACATAATAAACATGCTTAACGGTATAGATAATAACACAACTATACCTAAGAATGGCATGTGGCCTTGGCAAAGCAATGCTGGTGACGCTGTAAGGGAAAAATTCATAACCGATAGCAAAATAGTAGATTCATCTGTTTCATCATCTCAAAGTTCTACAGGTGCGTCAACTACCAACGTAACAATTGGTGGTACATGGCTTTATTCTAATATTTTCTTTGGCGGCAAATATAATATCGGTGAAAGTATATTGCCACTAAAGGAGCTGTCTTGGGGTAAAGTGCGAGACGAGTTATATATTGATGGGGCAGTGGCACGATTATCAGATGATTTTGTGTCAACCAAGACAGATGAATTCATAAACAAGGACTCTTTTTTCACTGTAGATACCAATCATTTAAGGTTATCAAAGATAATAAACAGCCAGCTTAACGGATTGGAAGGTACTGACGGTTATAAAAATGCGTTGATATCACAATGCGAGTACAAGAAGAATGAATATAGCAACCTACTTAGAAATGGTAACGAGTACATTGTCTACGGAATCGAAAACCCCAATGATCTAATGCCTACTTCAGGAAGCTGCATGCTTCCTCAGAACGGATGGAATGGGGCTGATTTCAAGCTCTTTGAAAGCGGTTATGACATGAATGACTTCAAGAAATATACTCCAAACAGCCTATGGGTCTACAACAATGGTGAAACTGTCAGAAGAAAAGGTGATAACGGCTTCTCAAAGTACATGGAGGAGCTCGTTAATACAGATCTAACAATAACAGAGTTTAAATTCATTAGTCTTTTGGATGGATTTGATGACCCTGTTAGTGATGCATCGCTATTTGGAAACAGATATTATTATTTGCAGAAGGACATAAGAGTAAAGGCATTCTTGTTTATTCGTTCACTCTCCACCATTTACAACTATGATAAAATAGTCGATATCATTGTCAATAATAAAAAATCAATGTCAATGATGCCTCTTATGGGTGTACTGTACATTGGTGGACTTCTGTGGATGAACAAAAACCTCAGTGCGGTTGTTGACATTGATGCATATGGTAAGATAAAAAACGGCTTTGACTATACTCTAACAGGCAATAAAAACTTCGAGAAACTTAATGATAACCTTAGAAGCGACGTAAAACGCAGCCTTATAAGGTATTTCGAAAAATGGGTGAACGAAGGTATAGCATCAGACGACTCATTGCCATCATACAAGTACATAAGTGAAAATCTTGAACTATTTTTCAAAAGGAGAGACAGTGAGGAGTTTTTCAAGCATCTTGGAGAGACTGAGGAAAAAACCGCAATAATAGGATTATCAAGGACATGGTTCAAGGAGGATCCATTCAATGGTTATAAGAGCTTGGTTGACTTCTTCTCTGGAGAACTCGGTGACAGCTTCTTTAAGAATTACATAACAGTTGATGAGGATGCCGATAGGTCATGGAATAGTGGCAATCTTGATGTTAGTAAGAACCTTAATAACTTATATGCATATTATACACCGCTTAGAGGAACTGGTAGTCTGAGGTTAGGAAACCGTGACAATAGTCCTGCAATGATGAAGACTGTAAGGTTGGTATTGGCACCATGTGTATTTGTTAAAAACACAGCATTTTTCAATAACATGGATAATGTCAATCTTACTCCAAGAATAGACAAGGGTATCCTCGAAAACTACCTAAAGGGTTTCATTGATGAAATATCATCAACAATAGATGGTACGGGTAATGCTAACAATTCAATATCGCAGGCTGATAAGACAAATACAGCCGAGGAGATAAAGATAGGTATATACCGTTACTGTAAGCTACTGTATGATAAATGGGTTGGTGGTCTAAGCGAGAAAGAGTTTCACGACACTTGGACAATGGACAGATTCTTTGATGGAATAGATGAAAGGCATGATAGATATTTCCATTTCATAGACGCATACTACAATAAAATAGGGGATGAGGTACTCATAAACATGGGAGAGTTCATGAAGCAAATATACAGTTCATGGCAAAGCTCGCAGTTATCGTTACTATCATTCCTAAGCAGTCTTTATTCCAAGAACAAGATGACGTTCCTATGTGTTCAGAACTTTGCAGATCTTTCGGACACAACGAGTATGTCTAACATGTTCGATACTCTCGCATATACCGATCATTGGAACGTTAAGAGGAACCCTAATTTCTTGGTTGTATACCCATACGAGCCTTCAAGTCATCTTGAGCTTGAGGGGCAGGAATATGAGAATGATGGATTCATGCTCAATGACTTTAACAACGTAGCATCATGGCCCGAGGCACTTAAATCGAAGTCTACAGCCTCTTCAAGTAGTTTGAAGATACCGGCATTTGGTGTATCATACGGTAAAATGTATCAAAGCTATTTTCAGAACATTGACGTATCCATGGACAGCCCTACAGTAACAGAGCAGTCAATAAGGGCTCAGTTCGAGATAGCAAGTTCAATGAATGAGGGCGAAGCACCTGATAACCGTTCAAACATGGCGACGTTAGGACAGGATCTTTTCACCATATATTCCAACAACTCATATACGTGTAATGTCACAATGTTGGGGTGTGCTTGGATACAACCGCTTATGTACTTTGTATTAACAAACGTTCCTATGTTTAGAGGTACGTATCTCATCGAGAAGGTTACGCATCATTTGGAACCGGGAAATATGGTAACAAAATTCACCGGCGTGAGGATGGCAAAGACATCGAACACTATTGTAAGGACTTCATCAATAAGGGATGGATCCAACATATCTCAAGAAGGAAGCTTTTCAAGCAATGCTGAGCGTAGGAGGGCTGAATTGGCATCTGTTAGTAACGATTGTGCATATAAGATATATCCTCTGTCTGAAGATAACGTATCTGACATAGATACATTGGCAGCAACGCCTGACAGCGAGAAAAATGCCATGAATGCTATGGCAGCACTTGTTGCAATGGGGTATAATAAGTATGCTGCAGCCGCTATTGCCGGAAACATAATGAAAGAAAGCGGGTTTAGACAATCACTAATTGACAATATGGTGAAGGCTGACAATGATAGTGAGTGCGACGGTATGAAGGGCGGAACTTGCCAATGGCAGGGCTCAAGATTAGTTGGATTACTTGATGGCAAGCCAACCAACAACGCCAACGGTAGGTGTATAGTCAACAAATGCCCATTACCTTGCTTTGGCAAGCAACTGAGATTCTTGCAGTTGGAAATAGATACACTTACTGACTTTAGTGATTCTAAGAGGGTTCTTGCAACAGCGACAAAGGACAACCTAAGTGATGTTACCGAAGCTTTTAGGGCTAATTTTGAGAGAAGTAGAAAGAGCGAAAAGGATACGAGGGAAAGGCAGGAGTTTGCTGCTCAGATACTTGAGAAGTATGAGCAAGAACACCCCACATTGTCATACAAGGCGCCTGCAAATGATGCTGCGATAACGGATGACAAGATATCTAATGACGCAAGACTTTTCCTTATTGTTCTTAACAAGACTATCAAGGCAAGCGGTGGGGAGATGGTAGTAGACTACAATAAGGATATGAGCGTTAATAATACATTATATCTTGTGAATTCCAATATGAAAACGGGTCTTTCAAAGGTATTTGATATGATAGTCAATGGCTATACTGACTACGTTTCATCTGTTAAGTGGATAGCGCCATCATCATCATACTCAAGCGAGCCAAAGATGATAGAGGTAGTAGTTTCTAATTCACCTGACAAGATCAAGATATCAATGTCATCTGAAGATAATATTAACAGCGTGCCTGACATTGATGTGAATTTACCTGGAAATGAAGGCGGTGTGAATGACTCATTCCTACAGTCAATAGTGAAACGATATAAGACACCCGATAATAAACAGTTAAAAACGGAGGTACCAATGCTTGCAGGAAAGGATCTTAACGAAATGTTTAATAGACTTAATGTGGCTGATTGTAAGACGGTAGAGTATGCATACGGTGATAGTAGTGTATCAACCGCATCTGCTGAGACACCAAGAGGTTCATCAACGTACAAAGGACCATTTAATATTTATAGATTTGTCGAGTATCTTCATAAATGGTCAAGCACGATATGTGAGTTGCTAGGAAGACCAAGAGGACCATATCCATATAAGGGCTGTAAGAGGTGTACCGGTGTTATTAACAGGGCGCTTGAGAGCTCAGGGCTTGGCAGAAAATATTGGTCTGAATATCCTTGGGAGATGCATCAGAAGATGATAACATCAGATGAGTGGTGCGAAGTTGATAGCGGTATTTGTAATAGTTCAGAAGACATACCATTTAAAAGTGAATGTAAACCCGAAGCTGGTGATGTGTGTACAATGTGGCACGCCACTAACAATGAAGAGCGTTATCACACTTGCGCATATGATGGAAACAGATGGATAAGCGATTTTGAGCAGGGGTCATGTAATGTGTATAAAAAATATGAGTTCAGGCTTGAGTGGCATAGGATGAGGCACGTCAGCATAAACAAATGCAAATGTTTGAATTAGATTTCCTAATGTTAACAATTTTTTGTATATTTGCAAAAAAGTGTTAAAAATGGAACCATTAGGATACATAGTAAGCGATAGAAAAATTATAGGACTTAAGGATTTTGTAAAGCAAGTTGACAAGATATCAGACGCCGACACGTCTAAGCCAACGCTCATTGTTGGCTTAGACTTGGCTAAATCTATATCGGATAGTTTTTCAATATTGAACAAAAAATTGGGCGATAATCTTTTTTGGACGTTCAAGAAAACTGAGAGAAGAACCGAGTATGACCGGGATATTAATATATTTTATAATAATATTATTTATAATAATATAAATAATATAAAATATTATTATATTAATATTATTAAATTAAACTATACCAGTATTAAAAAATTGTATAATATTGTTTTTTCTAACGATAGTAAATATATATTTATTGATAACGGGATGATTTATATATTGCACGATGACGTTGTTTTTGGTATTTCAATAAACATACTACAATATATGAAAATAAATACCAAGAAAATAATAGACAGACTATACTCGAACCCTAATAACATCATATGTGATGATTCAACGATATGTATGAAGAGTATAAGAGGCGAGATAGGAAGCAACAAATATGCAGTACCGTACTTAATGTCAAAAATGTAATGAATAGAAAAAGTTATATCTTAGCAACGTTCGTAGAGAAGAATAAGATACTATCGTTTTTAGAAACTCTAATAAAAAAACACGGTATTCCTTCAGACAAGATATTTGTATACGAGATAGAAGATAACATGTACGAATATCTAGTAACATTTAGAGTATACGATAAAAAGAAATACGCAAATGAATTTTCAAATTCATCTATAATGCACTTCAAGAGAGGCTGTATATTTTCAATAAATGCATTAAACGCTCTTGTTGAAAAGGAAAGCGATGCTGCTAATTCATCGATGAATCAGTTTGTTGAAATAGATTGGGAGAAATACCGTAATAACATCATCACAATGTCAAATGGTGAGTTGAAAATTAAAAAACTAACTAAAATAGAGAATAAACAGACTCTTTTTACGTTGGTCTAACTATTTATAAAGTACATATAATTAAACTATTATGGTAAGATTTGTAATGAAGCACACACAGAGCATAAGGCCCGAAAAAAAGCCTTATGTTGCTGGCGTTAATAATAATATAACAATTTCTGAAGAGATGGGAGAAGAAATTATTAAGAAACTTAACAAGTTGGAGGCTATCGTTGACGATAAGCATAATAACGTTAAGAGAATTAAGAAAGACAAGGGTCTCATTGAGAGAACCGAAAGTTCAAAGGTTGTTTTAACCGAGGATAATAAGCAACTTCTTGTTGATTAATCTTTAATGTATAAAAAGAAATGGCTGATTTCAAATATTTGAAGGAAAATAATCTTTACGAATCGCATAAAAGATTCATGAGGGCTTTGGGCGAAGGATATGGTTACGCCCCATTGGAGGAGGCTGACGATGATCAGAATCAGCCAGATGATGGTGCCATGCCACAAGGTGGCGATCCAGGTGCCATGCCTCAAGGTGGTGACATGGGTGGAGATCCGGGCGCAATGCCACCACAAGGTGGCGACCCAAACATGGGTGGTGATCCAGGTGCCATGCCTCAAGGTGGTGACATGGGTGGAGATCCGGGTGCAATGCCACCGCCACAAGGTGATGACCCAAGTATGGGTGGAGATCAAGGTGCCATGCCAACGCCACAAAATGGAGAAGTGCCTGATATGGATGAAGCCGGTGGTGAAGAAGATGAGGTTATAAGCGTTGAAGACCTTACTGACGCACAAGAAAAGATGAATGATAAAGTCAATTCTGTGGGTAAGGATCTAGGAAAGGTTGACACAAGAATCGAAAAGTTGATAGGGGCAATTGATAAACTTGGTGCAATGTTCGATAAGAACAACCAAGAGATAGATGATTTAAGGAGGGAGTTCGAGAAGAGAAACCCAACACAGACCGAGAGACTTAACCTTCGTTCACTCGATTCATATCCATTCAATGTGCGTCCAACCGACTATTGGAGGGACAAGGCAGAGCAAGGTGGATATCAAGCATATTCTGATAATAGTGAACCAACTACTATGGAGTATAAGATAACGAACAGCGACGTTGATGACTTCTCTGAAAGGGAAATTGCTGACAGTTTCTTTGTCGACGATGAACTTAATCAAGACATAAAGAAGATTTTCGGTTTGGCATGAGCAGAAAAATTATCATAAGAGAAGATCAATTTGATAGGGTAGCAAACGGGGTTGATGAACCTATGAGATACTCTATTGCGTTGTGGTGTCTACTGAATGATTTTAGGTATCTAAGTCATAACAATGTATTCGGCAGAAGGGTAAGTGTTGCAAACACTGAAAGAATAAACCGTGAAATATGCCTTGAAATCATAGATGCTGACGACATACACGAGGTTGAAAATGACGGAATGTTCGACGATGATTCCGTTGTATTTTCAGTTGATGGGATGCTTGTAGAGGTTTCCAACAATTTAACGTCTGACTATTTTTACGATTTTATTGACAAGTATAAAAATAATGAAATAGACAATGAGTACGTTAAAAAGTTAGTTGGTTGGTTTAGTACCTTAATTTAAGATTAATAACCGTAAAAATTATGTTAAAAATTTTAATAATTTTTACGGTTATTTAATATTTTTTTTGTATATTTGTATAAAGATTTTTTATAAGCGTAATTATACGCACTTTTAATTTTTTTTATTTTTTTATGAGCGAAAAACCACTTAGCGTCAACATTGACGCAGATGCTGTTATTGAACAGTATGAGAAAGAGCATGTTTTATTTGCAAAAACAAAGACAGAATTTGACAAGAGAAATTATCTCCAAGCAAGGTTGCTTCCAGGAGAAACATCTAAAACATTAACAATCAGACTTTTACCATTCGAGTCAGACGGAGGTACACCTTTTAAAAAGGTTTTCATTCATACCGTCAAGGTCAACAAGGAAATGTCACCAGGTGGATGGAAAACATTCATATGTCCAATACATAATGAAATGGGTGATAGATGTCCTTTCTGTGAAACGTCAGCAAAAGCAAAGGAACTTAAGAATGCGGCTGAAACTCAAGCCGAAAGGGAAAAGTATTCCGAAATTGAATTCATGAATCGTGCAAAGGCTGCATGGATCGTGAGATGTATTGAGCGTGGTCATGAAGATGATGGCGTTAAGTTTTGGCTATTTAATGACTCTATGAAAAAGGATGGTGTATATGATAAAATATATAACATTTACAAACAACGAAAAGAATCAGCAGAAAGAAAGGGTAAAACAAGTAACATATTTGATGTGAATGACGGAAAGGACTTAATAATAACACTTTCTAAGGATAGTAATAACAAAACCGTCACTAAGATTGTTGATGACGATGATAAGAGTCCGCTTACGTCTGATTATGATCAGGGTATGGCTTGGATAAACGACACAAAGAAATGGGATAGCGTTTATACAGTTAAACCATACGAATACATGGCAATAGCACTTCAAGACGGCGTACCTTATTGGGATAAGGAACAAGGTAAGTATGTTAATAGGACTGAATTCATTGAGTCTGAAAAAGCACGACAAGAAAGTGAATTGGCAAGTAATATAACCCCTCAGACATTTGACCCAAATGCCGACAACAGCCTAATTGAGGGTGCTAAAATAGTTGATATTCCGTTTTAAAAAATGAGTAAGAAACTAAGATTCATATACGGAGTGATGAGTAGTTCTAAGTCACTTAGACTACTCGTCACTGCTCATGATCTCGATGAGAAAAATATACCGGTTTTGATACTTAAACCATCGATTGATACAAGGGATGGAGCCGATATGGTAAAGTCTCGTGTGGGACTTCAAAGGGAGTGCATATCAGTTGACCGCGATATCAATATATTTGAGGCCGTTCGTGATATGAATAGAATAAAGATGGCAAGGCAAGAATGCCCAATTAAATGGGTATTGGTGGATGAGTGTCAATTTTTGACAGAGGAGCAAGTTGATCAACTTTCCGACATAGTTGATTATCTTGATATAGACGTTGTGTGTTATGGATTAAGAACCGACTTTAAGTCAAGGCTCTTTCCCGCATCAAAGAGGCTTTTTGAACTCGCTGATTCGATAGAAGAAGTCAAATCTCTATGCAAGTGTGGTAAAAAAGCATCCATAAATGCAAGAATGACTGAAGATAATAAGGTAATAACTGACGGAATGCAGATTCTTGTTGGCGGTGATGATATCTATGAGCCAATGTGCAGAAAATGTTGGAAGGACAAGATAATAAATAATTTTAATTAATTTTTAATTTTTTTTTATGAAGCAGGTTATTAAGAAAAAAGATTTTTCCAGACCAAGTGTGGCAAGTATTAAGGAGAAGTTAGGGCTAACAGTTAAATCTGCTGAGGATCTAGTAAATTCAGCCGCAGAGAAGCCAACTGAATTTATAGTTCTTCCTGAGGCATTCTCAGAAGCAGTGAAATTACCGGGAATACCGATGGGGTATTTAAGTATTGTAACAGGGTGGTCAAATACG
>Ga0310696_10008504_pt1 | contig 11960 bp, 8 predicted proteins | sample AusTroGonzalo_MG_4_FD_203885 | JGI IMG/M metagenome (GOLD analysis project Ga0310696, IMG submission 203885) | Bovine rumen microbial communities from tropical cattle in Woodstock, Queensland, Australia - Gonzalo_02 (v2) (version 2) | ecosystem: Host-associated > Mammals > Digestive system >... | reverse complement strand
ATATTCGGGTGAATACGCAAAATACGACTTCGACCTCGTTTTCTCCGGACACCTCCACGGTGGACAGTGGGGCATCCCGTTGACGGGCCTTGGCGTCTGCGGTCCGTCGTCGGGAGGTCCGGCCTCGGCGGACAGGCCTCTCTTCCCGAAGCGCGCGGGTGGTGCATACGCGATCGGAACAAATACGACCCTTGTCGTTTCACGTGGCCTCGCGCGGGAATCGACTCCGCTGCCGAGGTTCTTCAACCATCCCGAACTAGTCGTTGTGGACTTGAAGCCGCGGAAGCAGTAAATGGGGATTTGTGGTATAATATTGGCATGACAATCAAGGAGATAGTCGATTCGGAAGCCTACAAGTCTGTCGTTCGCGACTATCGCGACGTCTGCCTGTGGTTTGCCGACTTGTCTAGACCTCCTCAGAACGAAGTTCAGCTGGAGCAGGTGCTTTCGTCGATCGAGACCTACGGCGACGCGGAGGCGTTTCGGAGAACAGGGAGGATCAGGTCATGGCTGTCACCGCATTTCAAGCCGAAATACTCAAGCGGATTGCCCGTTCGCGCATAGACGGAGGAGAGACGTACATTGCCGGCGGACTTGCGCTCAACCATCAGCTCAAGCGTCCGCGCGTCTCCTCCGACATCGATGTGTTCAACAGCAGTTATTCGGCGCTTGAACGCGCTGCGGACCATGACTGCGCCGTGCTTCAGGAGGCAGGCTACGATATCCGCTATACCCGCAGGCGCGACTATGTCGTGGAGGTTGTGGCGTCAAGAGGCGGAGACACTACCGAAATACAGTGGGTGCAGGATTCCGCATACAGGTTCTTCCCGCTTGTGGAGGACGAGTTGCTTGGGCTTGCACTTCATCCTTTCGACCTTGCAACCAACAAGCTGCTGGCGCTCGCGGGGCGCCGTGTGCCGAGGGACTGGGTGGACACCATTACGTGTTCCGAGGACATTCAGCCGCTGGGACTTCTTGCATGGGCGGCGAACGGGAAAGATCTAGGCCTTACGCCAAACTACATTCTCGAGATGTGTTCGCGAACGAACTATACGCGTCCGGAATTTGAGATGGCGATACGAAACGCGGCAGACTACGACCTTGCCGATTTGTCCGGCAAGTGGCATGAAATGATATGGCGTGCGCGCGACATGGTCAAGCTTCTGCCTCCGGCTGAGGTCGGCAAGGCCGTCATGAAGAAGGGCGGAGGGCTTTTCAAGGGAACTGCCGACGAACTGGAGGCCGCGATTGCCGCCGGCGAGCTCGAGTTCCACGAAGGCTCCATAGGCGGCGCGTGGCCGCGCATAATCGCATAGTTATCGACCCGTTCGGGTTGATTCTTGGTGGATGCGGTGGCTGTTTTGCTAAAATCGCCCCGTTCGGGTTGACGCGGCGCGGAAAATGATAGAATTTGCACCGAAATGAAGACGACGTCTATGACAGACATTGCGGCGATTGTCCGCAGTGAACGAAAGCGGCAGGGGGCAACTCAAGTCGAGTTGTCGCAGATGGCCAATGTCGGGATTCGTTTTTTGCGCGACGTCGAGGACGGAAAACCCTCTGTTCATTTTGACAAGCTGATGCGCATTTTGACCATTCTCGGAATTGACGTTGACATCAAGACGCGTGATGAGGCGGCGAGATGACGGAACGGCTCAAGGTCTATTTGAACGAGATTCAGGTCGGCATCCTTGACTGGGACGACGCTCTTGATGCATTCGCCTTTCGCTATCTTGACGACTATCTTGTCCGAGAGGGGGCGATTGCGATATCCAAGTCGCTTCCGCTTAGGGAAGATGCATTCGACGCTTTGGCATCTCGGACGTTCTTCGAGAATCTGCTGCCGCCGGAGGTCGTTCGCCGGAAGCTCGAGAAAATCCTCCACCACGACTACCGCAATACGTTCGCTTTTCTGAAAGAGCTAGGCGGAGACTGTGCCGGTGCCATCTCGCTTTGTCCCGATGACGTGGTGCCTGGAGCAGGGGAGGACATCGTCCGGGAGCTCACCGAAGACGAGGCCGACGAGATCCTGCGGGCGCTGCCCGAGCGTCCGCTGTTGCAGGGGCTTCTCGACGGATACCGCATTTCCGTCGCCGGTGCGCAGGACAAGCTTGTTGCGCGGATCCTTGGCGGACGGCTGGCGCTGCCGCTCGTACAGGGAGGGGAAGCCTTCGCTCGCACCGCTTTACGACATCCTCTCCACGGCGGTCTATCCGAATCTCACGCCGCGCATGGCCATGAACATTGGCGGTGCACGGGATTTTGGCGACGTGGACGGCGCGGCTTTTGATGCGTTTGCAAAGAAGTGCGACATCAATCCGAAGTTCGTGCATAGCCGCATTGAATGGCTGGCGGATGGCATCTCGCGGTCGATGGACGACGTCGCCGCAGAGCTTTCCGACGGAGGGCATCCGTCTCCTGTCTACAAAGAGATTTCTGCGCAGTCGCTGAAGCGGCTCTTCCAGGTCTTCGGGCGAAAGCTTTCATGAGATATTGCGACATGGAGAAGGCATCTTTGCGAAAAGTTGTCGGTGTTCTCTGCGATACGTCGTGGGGGGATTTTGTGCTCTTTGTCGCGGTTGCTGTGACGGTTGGCGTGGGTCTTTAGTCAGACAAGGGGGGCGACGAAGTCCGTCCAGCTGCTGGCGCCGATGTTTTGTTTTGCACTCCGTCAGCATGACGATCATTTTGCTAACTGGCGCAAGACAAAAGAAGTTGAAAAAAGTGTGCTTATTGTGTTTGTTTTTGTGTGGTGAACATGAGGGTGTGTGTGTTATAATTACGTTCGAACCCCAACTAAGGAGTATTTATATGAACAAAGTCCTAACGGTTTGTGCGGTAATATGTGCGACGGCAGGCATTTGGTCTGGACGGGCCATGGCGGATGCAGTTGTCGTTGAAGTCGAGAGCGGAGTTTCGCGCTCGCTGACGGCGGACGAGATTTCCGCAGTGTCCGCAGCTGGGGCCTTGGAAAAGGCCGGCGCCGGCACGCTCAAGGCCGGCACCGATTTCAAGGACAACAACCTCAACCCCGATATCGACATTAAGCAGGGCCATTTCCAGATCGACGGCGGCGCTAGCCGTCCTAATGAGGGAGACGTGAAGACGGTCACGGTCAGGTCTGGTGCGGAGATCCTTCTGCAGAATGCGGACTGGACGGGCTCGAAACGCGCCCTCGTGATGGAGGACTGGTCGTACTTCAAGAGCACCTACAGCGAGTATCCGCACGTAGACGAAGGCGAGGACAAGAGCACGTGGAAAAACGTCTGGGAGGGGACGACCGTGCTGAACGGTGTCGCGAGTGGATACCTTACGGCGCACACGCCTTGGACGTTCTGGCGTTCTGTCAGCGGCGTGGGCGGCTTCAAGGTGTCCGGCGGCGGCTGGCTTGGGCTCGAGAGCTCCAACAACAGCTTCCAGGGCGGCGTCGAGGTAGAAGGCGTGATGTCGGCAGAGGGGAATCCCGTAGGTGGCGTGGTCGTGAGGAGAAGCGGCGCGATTCCGGCGAGCGGCGGCGCGCTCAAGCTCAAGAACGCCAATCTCCAGTTGCTCGCCGATGCGGAAGAGGCCGAACTTCCTTCGTTCGTGTGCTACAGCAACGTCAACGTGCAGGCGTCGAACGTGTACTCTAGGGCGGCGGTCCAGTCGCTCGTCAAGTACAACGACGGTGTCCTCAACATCCCGATGCGCTTGCAAGTCCACGGCAACACCGTCATCAATGAGGGTACGTTGCGTTTTGCGGAGCACGCGGGCGTCGCCGGACTGAAGTGGTGGCACTACACTGCGGATGCGGTGTCCACCTACGATTCGACAACGCCGCAGGGCGACTATCAGGGAATTGACGTCCATGGTGCATCGTGGGCCTACCAGAGCTGGCCGTATGTCGAAGGTAACAACGACGGCTACTACTATACGGGATATATCAACGTTCCTGGCGAGGAAGGCGAGGACGTGACGTTCAATGTCATCTCCACCATCGGCCGCATCTGCCGCATCGACATCGGCGGCGAGACCCTTGTCAAGTTCTGGGACGGCTGGGACGGTACGTCCGGCGATTGGAGCGAGTATTACAAAGAAGGCGAGCATATCAGCCTGGTTGTCAGCCGGCAGGTAACGCTCAAGGCCGGCTGGCAGCCGATATACATTATGATGGCGAACCGCGAAAGCGACTGGCCGCGCGGCCCGCAGTGGTACGGCGGCGAGGGAGGCTATGGCTGGGACATCACGAACTTCGGCATCGGCATTGACTGGGAAGGCCGCTGCGAGGTGAATCCGGGGAACTACGTCAAGCTCTTGGACGACGGCACGGGTTCCTTCCTTCGCGCCGAAATCGGCGAGGCGGAAGCGAACTACGGCTACCTCACGCGCCCTGATTTCAACGGTACCGTTACTTTCGCGCCGGGAACGACGCTCGATCTCAACGACAACGCACCGTACGTTCCATTCTGGATCGACAAGCTCGTCGGCGCTCCGCGCGTGGAGAATGGCGAGATGCGCATCAATGGAACGTGGACGATCCGTCCGAACGACTTCCTGACCGTCGCTTCCGGGGCCAAGCTCGCCTTCGTGCCGGGAACGACGGTTGTCTTCGCCGGCGATTTCGCCGATATGCCGAAGAAAGACGCATACCGCAGGATTCCGCTCCTCCGCGTCGAAGAAGGCGGCGAGGTCGAGAACATGGATGCAGTTTGCGGTCGACTGGGGAGCAGTCATTGGCACATCCTCAAGTCGCGCGACGGCAAGGGACTCGATCTCTTCGACAACAATTTCATGAAAATCGTCCTTCGCTAAAACGGAGAGGAAGCAATAAAATGAATAGAAGCGTAGCATTTGTTGCAGGATTCGCCGCTCTGGTCTTGACATTAGCCGCACGCGCGGTTGATGTCGAGGTAACGGTGCCGGAAGGCGTGACGAGTGGACAGCAATGGTTGAGTGCCGATGAGAAATCTGCGCTTGGCGATGATGGCGCCGTCCTCGTCAAGAAGGGCGCGGGCGTGCTGAGCCTGAGCTCGGACCTTGACGGTACTGGACGCGGACCGGAAATCGTGGTTGACGAAGGCACGTTGGAAATTTGGGCTGCCCCACAGCAGACATCAGAGCCGTTGACAGTCAGAAGCGGCGCCACGCTTGGGTTTCACAACTCGGATTGGTGGAATCGACCGCAATACCTGGCAGGGCCCGGTTGCCGTCGGTGGCGTTGTCACCGCTGTGCTTGCAAGGGACATGCCGTGGACCTTCTGGGGCCCTGTGACCAACGCCGCAAATTCGTCCGGCGGATTTCGCTTGTCGGGCGGTGGTTGGATCGGATTCGAGTCTTCGGCAAATGACTTCACGGGCGGACTTGAGGTCGAGGGTGTTGTCGAGAACGGCGAGATCTTCGGCGGCGTTACGGTTCGCAATGCGGGCGCGATTCCAACAAACACGGCGTTCACGGTCAGGAATGCCAATGTCGAGGTTCTCGCAGGCAGCGCGGAGCGTCCGCTTCCGAAGTTGACGGCGGAATCGGACGTGAAAGTCGTTGCGGCCACGAATGTTGTCGACATGCGCATTAAGGCGCTTGAGAAGGTCGGCCCAGGCACGGTGACGCTTCCGCAGGTCGTCCGTATCGAAGGCGCAACGACGGTGACTTCCGGCACAGTCCGCATATCCGGCGAGGCGCTTGGCAAGCCCGGTCTCAGTTGGTATCGCAGCAGCAAGCGAATCTCCGACTACGATCAACCTATCCCGCGTGGCGCCTATCAGGGCGTTGACGCTAACGGCGCTTCCTATGCGTACCAGAACTGGCCGGAAGTCGCCAATTGGAACGACGCCTATTACTACACGGGCTATATCAAGGTCCCCGGCGAGGAAGGTTCGGATGTCACGATTAACTTCATTTCCAGCATGGCGCGCGTCTGCCGCGTCGACATCGGCGGACAGACCGCCATCAAGTGCTGGGACAACTGGGACAACCTCTCGAATACGGAAAATGGCTACACCCGTTTCAGCGTCGGTCCGCAGATCACGGTAAAGGCCGGCTGGCAGCCGATCTACATCTGCATGGCGAACTACTACGACGGCACGCGCGGTCCTCAGGCGAATACCGGTCGCGGATGGGTCGCGGACTTCGGCATCGGTGTCGACTGGCAGGGACGCCGTGAAGCCGTCCCGGCGAATTACGCTAAGTTGCAAGACGACGGCACGGGCTCGTTCCTCCGCGCAGGCGCTGGAAAGATCTTCGCGGGCGAGACCGTCTTCTCGAACGGGACGTCGCTTGCGATGGACGGCACCACCTGCGCCGCGCCTGTCCTCGTGTCGTCGCTCAAGGGCACGCCGACGATAACCGGGGGCATGGTGATGCTGACGGATTCGTGGACGATCGATTTCGCCGACGTTGCGGCCGGGCGTGTGCTGACGGTCGGTGACAATGCGCGCTTCGGCGTGGCTGAGGATGTCGTGGTTAGGTTCGCAGGAAACAAGATTTCCACGCTTCCGGGCGGCCAGCCCAGACGTTATCCGCTTGTGCGGACGACCGGCAGCGGAATCGTCGATTCCTTCTCTGACGTTTCTTCGCATGGCTATGGATGGCGCGTCGAACGCGCTGCGGGCGGCAATGGATACGACCTTGTCCATCGCAGCGGATTGATCGTGATCGTCCCCTGACGGAAATGGCGTAATTGAAAGGGGGTGGCTCGAATGCAGAAAATGTCCATGCGGTTCTTGGCGGGCGCCGTCGTTCTCGGAACGTCCGCCATGGCGTTCGCAACTCTGCCGGCGGGGCTTCCCCGGCTGGAGGGGCTTGATTGGCGCCTTCCCGCGAAATACGCGAAGCTGGAAGGCGACGTCCTGACGGTCGACATCCCGGAGTCTGACTATCCCCAGAACGCGGTCGCGGTCGCGAAACTTTCGCCCGAACAATGGAAGGGCGGGAAGGACTTCGCGCTCTGCGTGACGGTGACCGGCGAGAACGTCAAGGAGTCGACGGAGCGCTACCTCGGGCTCAAGTGCCAGATACGCTGGGACAATTCGGACCTCGACATCCGCCGGTTCCCGAACGCGAAGTGGAATCCCGGCAGCTTCACCAACCGGACTTTCTACACGTCGGCGAACTTCGACGGAATTGAGGCCGATGCGCTCGAGATACAGCTCGGACTCCAGGGCACGAGCGGCAAGGCGGTCTTCGACCTCTCTTCTCTTCGCGGCGGACCGGCGGAGCGTCCGTGGACTTCGAAGAACGCCGACAAGCAGATCGCCTATCCCGATTCCGTTGCAAAGGACGTCCGCCGCCGCGGCGTCATGCTTTCGTCCGAGACGCCGTCGGAGAAAGACTTTGCCACGCTGAAGGAATGGGGCGCGAACCTCGTCCGCTTCCAGATGGTGCGCGGATGGAACAAGATAAACGACAACCAGGACGTCGCTGAATACATGCGCTGGGTGGACGGTCGCCTCGACGACCTTGAGCGCGTCGTCATTCCGCTGGCGCGCAAGTATGGACAGAAGGTCGTCGTCGATTTGCACGTTCCGCCGGGCGGACGCGCCTTCAGCGGCGGCATGAACATGTTCGACGACAAGGTTTTCGCGGGCGCGTTCGTCGACTGCTGGAAGAGGATCGCGGCACGCTTCAAGGGAAACGGCGACGTCATCTACGGCTACGACCTCATCAACGAGCCGGACCAGCCGACTCCCGTGCGCGTCGACTATCTCCAGCTGCAGGAGCTGGCGGCGAAGGCGATTCGCAAGATCGACCCCGACACGCCGATCATCGTCGAGGCCAACAACGCGGCTTCGCCGGGAGACTTCTCCTACCTGTCGCCGATCGACCTCGACAACGTCATCTACCAGGTCCACATGTACGAACCGCACGAGTTTACCCACCAAGGTGTCAAAGGGCCGCGGATTTCCGTGCGCTATCCCGATTTCGACCGCGGGCTGGACCGCCAGATGATTGTGAAGAAGATGGCCCCCGTCGTCGAGTTTGCGAAGAAGCACAATGCGAAGATATACGTCGGCGAGTTCTCCGCCATCGCATGGGCCGAGGGCGCGGGACGCTATCTTGCGGACTGCATCATGTTCTTTGAGTCGCAGGGATGGGACTGGACCTACCACGCCTTCCGCGAGTGGAACGGCTGGAGCGTGGAACATGAGGGGCCGGATGCGGAACACCTTGTGCCCTCGGCCGACAACATCCGCAAGCGCGTCCTCCTCAAGGCGTTTACCCTGCCGGCGAATTAACATCGGTCAACCCTGTCAACAAACCTTTGCCATGAGAAAACTTCCCATAGCAGCGCTCGTCCTTTGTGCCGTGTCTTCGGCGTTTGCCACGCTTCCGTCCGACCTTCAGGCAATTGAAGGGCTCGAATGGGCGTTCTACGGAGACTGCTCGGCCTACGCGTCGATTTCCAACAACCACCTCGTCATCGACATTCCCGCGTCGACTTTGCCGGCTCCGTCGGTCATCGCATGGGCGAGTGTGCCCAGGCGGTACTGGGAGGGCGGCGAAGGATTCCTTCTCTCCGTGCAGGGCAAGGCGCGTGTGGCGACGCCACAGGTCGGCTACAAGGGGCTCAAGTGCCAGATGTGGTGGGGGAAGAACGACGGGTCCGTCAACGAGTTCCCGAACATCCGCTGGAATCCCGACACAAGCTACGACAAAACATTCTACACGGCCGCTTGCTTCAATGGCGTCGAACCCGATTTCGTCATCCTCCAGTTCGGCATCCAGGAGTCGACCGGAAAGGTGGATTTCGACCTTTCGACGGTGAAGGGCGGAATCGGGCTTCCCTACGTCCGGAAAAACGACACGAAGCATCTTGTCTACCCGACGGACGTTCTGGGCGACGTACGCCGTCGCGGCGTGATGATGGAGTGGAAGTATCCGATGGAGGCGACGAACGAGACGACGCATCTCGCCACGACGCTCGAAGACGACTTCGCGACGCTGGAGGCATGGGGCGTCAACCTTGTCCGTTTCCCGTTCTACCGCTATGGTTCCGTCAATCCCAACACGAACATGGACGTCCCGAGCTACCTCGGCTGGGTGTCGAACCAGCTTGACCTCGTCGAGGCGAAAGTGCTGCCGCTCGCGAAGGCGCACGGACAGAAGGTTGTCATCGACCTCCATTGCGTGCCCGGTTCCAAGGCGTTCAACGGCGGAATGAACCTCTTCGACCGCGAGCGCTGGGGAAACGGACCCGACTTCGCGACGGGGTTCGTCGAGGCGTGGCGGATGATCGCCGAAAGGCTGAAGGGCAACGAGGACGCGATCTACGGCTACGACCTTTTCAACGAACCCGACCAGCAGTATCCGTCCGTCGTCGACTACCTCGAACTCCAGGAACTTGCGGCGAAGGCAATCCGCGAAATCGATCCGAAGACGACGGTCATCGTAGAGTCCAACCGCGCATCGTCGCCCGATTCGTTCGCGTATCTTTCCCCGATCGACTGCGATAACGTGATCTACCAGGTGCACATGTACGAGCCGCATGCGTTCACGCACCAAAAGGTCGCCGGAACGGACTACACCGAGACGACGCACTATCCGGACACTTCGCGCGGCTGGAACCGGCAGATGATCGTCGACCACCTGCGGCCCGTCCTCGAGTTTTCGAAGCGGCACAACGCGAAGATCTACGTAGGCGAGTTTTCCGCCGCCTCATGGGCCGAAGGCGCGGAGCAGTATCTCGCGGACTGCATCTCGGTCTTCGAGGAATACGGCTGGGACTGGAGCTACCACTCCTTCCGCGAATGGCCGGGCTGGGACGTGGAAAAGGAAGGCACGAGCTACGAGACGATGCATCCCGCCGCGGCGGATACGCCGCGCAAGCAGGTCCTGCTCGCGGGGTTCGGCGCTTCCCAGGACAAGTCGTTTGTCGTCGCGCCGTACAACGAATTTGTCGTCGACGTCGAAAGCGGCGCGCACACGCTGACGCAGGACGAGCTGTCCGCGCTGGGCGACAAGACGCTCGTCAAGCGCGGCGCGGGTTCGCTTCTCGTTGGCTCCGAACTTTCTGGCTTTGACGGCGACATCTATGTCATGGACGGATGCTTCGTTGCGTCCGAACGCGATGCGTCGCTTGGCACGGCAATTGGCCATACCTTCACATGGGGAGGAACGCTCGTCAATCGCGTCGGGTCCGCTACCGACGGTTCGGCCACTTCTTTTGCGACGGAGGGAATCTATCTTTGCGGCGAAGGGTTCGAAGGGAGCGGCGCGCTCGTGAACGAAGCCGAGGCGGCGGACTTCTGCCGCAGCCTCACGCTTTGGGGCGATGCGCTTGTCGCGACGGGGGACAAGCGACTCGACTTTCGCGCGGCGACGTTCGACATGCAGGGCAATACGCTCGCAACCGCGTCGGACGGCAATTCTATATTCTTCGTCAACACGACCATCGTCAACGACGGAGATTTCGTTGCGCGCAGCGGCGGGCTCGAGTTCCAGACATGGGGCGGCGGATCGATTCGCGGCAATCCCGACTCGTCCGTTTCGATCGTGTCCAACGCAGTGCTTTCGCTCTACAATTCGGAGTGGATAAACCGTTCGCTTCTTCTGGCTGAAGGTGCTGGAATCCGTGCGGGATACAGCCTCTATCCGCACTGCTGGGAATACCCAGAGGAATGGGACGGACAGGACCGCAGCATCTGGATGAACACGTGGCAAGGCCCCGTCGAGTTGGAAGGCCGCGTCGCAGCGGCGTTGGAGCCGGACGTTCCTTTCACGTTCTGGGGAAGCGTTTCCGGTGACGGCGGCTTCGACGTTTCGGGCGGCGGATGGCTTCAGCTCCAGGATTCAGGAAATTCGTTTACTGGCGGGGTGAGTGTCGTCGGCGTTCTTCAAGACGGCGAACCAGTCGGCGGAGTCGCGGTGATGTCGCAATCCGCGTTGCCGCCCGATGGCGGCGCGCTCAGGCTTGAGAACGCAAGTGTTGAGGTACAGTCGTCGAATGCGCTTCTTCCCGACATCGTGTGCCCGGGCGAGGCGAAGATATGCGCGGCGAGCGAATTCTACCATGCCACCGCCAAGTCGCTCGTGAAGGAAGGTGAAGGAACCCTCTCGATTCCCATGGCGCTGGAGGTTGCCGGAAAGGCGGACATACTCGGCGGAACATTGCGATTCGGGGCGCGGCCTGTCTTGTCAGGACTCAAGTGGTGGCGCGATCTCGAGTACATCAACAGCTATACGGAACCCGTTCCAAAGGGCACTTACCGGGGCATTGACGGCGCGGGCGCGTCTGCGGCGTACCAGGTTTGGGATTTTGTCGAAGGATGCAACGACGGCTACTACTACACGGGATTCATAAAGGTGCCTGGCGATGAAGGCGACGAGGTGACCTGCAACTTCATTTCAAGCATCGCGCGCGTCTGCCGCATAGACGTAGGCGGCAAGCCGGTGATACAGTATTGGGACAACTGGGATTCGATCGAGGGCGGTGTAGGCGAACACGGCTACGACCGTCTCTGCGTGAGCCGCGCCGTGACGCTGAAGGCGGGCTGGCAGCCAATATACATCTGCATGGCGAACTTCTACAACGACACGCGCGGTCCGCAGGGAAACGAACATCTCGGCTGGGTTTGGAATTTCGGCATCGGCGTCGACTGGCAGGGCCGCCGGGAGATCAAGCCCGAAAACTACGTAAAGCTTCTGGACGACGGCGACGGACGTTTCCTGCGCGCGACGCTTGATGCCGAGAACCGCCCGTCGTTCTCCGGAGGCATAGCCTTCGCGCCCGGCTCCGTTCTTGACGTGAACGACACGGAGCCGTATGCGCCGTATGCGTTGCCGGAGCTGTGCGGCACGACGACAATAACGAACGGCGAGGTGCATGTAGGTTCCTGGGTCGTTGGTCCAGACGACATTGGGCAGGCCGGTGTGATGCAGGTCGCGTCTGGCGCAAGGCTTGTCTTCCCGGATGGCGCAAGGCTGTCGCTCGAAGGCGATTTCTCGCAGTCGGTTCCGCGCGGCGCGAACAAGGTCCGTCCTCTCC
>Ga0310696_10008503_pt1 | contig 11960 bp, 11 predicted proteins | sample AusTroGonzalo_MG_4_FD_203885 | JGI IMG/M metagenome (GOLD analysis project Ga0310696, IMG submission 203885) | Bovine rumen microbial communities from tropical cattle in Woodstock, Queensland, Australia - Gonzalo_02 (v2) (version 2) | ecosystem: Host-associated > Mammals > Digestive system >... | reverse complement strand
TCCTGAAGGTCATCCAAAGCTTTGTGGACATCATCGAAGATGCGGACCCCTTTGGATACGGCGTCTATTGCCGCCGATATCCTGCGGATCATGTTCCAAAGAAAGAAGCGGGCCTCGAATTCAAGCACGACTGTGTTCCCATCTTCAGTAATATCTATGCGCTGTATGTTGGCCGTTGTAGGTTTGTTATCGGGTTTGCAGAAGCGTGCGAAATCATGTTCGCCTAAGAACAGATCGGCACATTCCCTGGCGAGATCCAGATCCATGCCTTCAGATGGGAGCACGTACCTGTAGATGCGACTTGTCGCATACCTAACATTGAAATCGTCCGGTACGTCGCACGCAGAGATGAAGAAGATGTCCTTCCCTATCGCGTTGAGAGCCTTTAACAACACCTGGTTGTTATCGAATATGGAATTGAACGATATGGCATTGCCAAGGGCGTTGACACCTTTGTCGGTACGGCTGGAGAACTTCAGATCGATTTCATCTGCAGTGAGTTTGGATATGAGCAGGAGCTTATTCAACACCTCCGATTCCACAGTGCGGCCTACCGGCTGTATCTGGGAGCCGTTGAATCCTTCGCCGATGTAGGCGATCTTCACTGCAACTCTTTTCATGCGGAGCGGAGTTCCCTCATGTGGTCTACCCTCTTCTGTACAAGGGCACGCGTTCCGATATCGTGTCTCATGAAGATGGCATCGCACTTGATGTATTGAAGGGCCTTCTCACAGTTCTGCTCGGCCTCTTCAAGATTATCGCCTATACCGACGACACCGATGGACCTGGAAGTTCCTGTGACGAGTTTTCCGTCCTTCTGATCCACATTGGCGTAGTATATGACAGCTCCACTCTTCTTGATGCCTTCCTCGTCGACGGTGATCTCGTGACCTGATTCTGATTTCACTCCGTATCCCTTGGGTACGATGTATTTGCAGACTGTAGCCTTGTCGAAGAATTTGACATCGTCCTTCAATGTGCCGGTGGCCATCTGAAGACAGATGTCCTGGAAACTGGATTCCAATGCCGTCAGAACGTTCATGGCCTCAGGGTCTCCGAATCTAGCGTTGAATTCGATGATCTTCGGACCTTTCACCGTGAGCATGAACTGCCCGTATATGGGTCCGCGGTACGGGCATCCTTCTTTGGCCATCGCGTCGATGACCGACTGGATGATCTTGATCGCCTCAGCCCTCTCGGATTCCGTTATGAATGGTAGGAGGTGGTTGCTGTCGCTGTAGGAACCCATTCCGCCGGTGTTCGGCCCTACATCGCCCTCGTAGGCCCTCTTATGGTCCTGTACCAAAGGCATAGGGACAACCTTCTTTCCATCGACGAATGCCATCTGGGTGAACTCTTCACCGACAGCCTTCTCTTCGAGGATCACGCCGGCCCCGCCGATGTTCGCGTCGAAGATCTCGTTGATGTACTCCATGGTCTCTTCCATATTGTGGAGATGCTCTCCCTGGACCTTCACACCCTTTCCGCCTGTGAGTCCCACAGGTTTAACGACGATCTCGTGATCGATCGTTTTGAGGTATTCCTCGGCATCTTTGGCGTTGTCGAAGTGGGCGAATCCCAGGTTGCCGTCGATCTTGTATTTGTCGACGAGCTCCCTCATGAATGTCTTGGATGTCTCGATCCTTGCCGCTGCTTTCGTGGGCGCCGCACATTTGATGCCGATGGCCTCCAGAGCATCGACTATTCCGACCTCCAAAGGTGCTTCCGGACCGATGTATGCCAATTCCACACCGTTCTCTTTTGCGAATGCACAGACCTTCTCAAGGTCCTTCTCGCTGCAGAGCAGGGTCTTCTTGGACCTAGCCATTATTCCCGGGTTAGCGTTCTTCATAATGGAGTATATCTCTGCTCCTGAGCGGTATAATGCCTCGACCGCTGCATGCTCTCTTCCGCCGCCTCCTACTGCCAGTACCTTCATGATATCAACCTTATAGTTTGAGGGCGGCCATTATCTCGTCGATGCCCTCATCTTTCCTGACGCTGCATCTGTAGATGTTCTTCAGTCCGCCTGTGAGCCTGTTATAGTCCTGTGCGATGATCTCCGGATCCACGCCGACGGCGTCGGAGATGTCCATCTTGTTGAGTATGGCGATATCGGAATGGAGGAAGATGTCGTGGTGCTTCCTGACCATATCATCGCCTTCGGTAGTGGAGATCACTACGACCCTGTAATCCGTTCCCAGCGGGAAGTCCGCTGGACATACAAGGTTGCCGACGTTCTCGATGAGAACGACATCGTAATCGTCCAGATTGATCTCCTCCAAGGTGTGCCTGACGAGATGTGCGTCCAGATGGCATTCATGTCCTGTGTTGCAGTTGAATGCCTTCAACCCTGATTTCTCGAATCTGGCATAGTCGTCCACTCCGGTGACATCGCCTGCTATGGCGCACACACGGACGCCCTTCGCTCTCAGCTTCTCCGCTATCTTGATGATCAGAGCGGTCTTCCCTGCTCCGATCGAGCCCATGAAATCGATACTTTTGACCTTGTGCGCCTTGAAGTCGCGGAAATTCTGCTGAGCGAGCTTGCTGTTCTCCTTGAGGACGTCTATCTCCATACCAGGCTGGACTATGTGCATGAGTGGTGGATGGGATAGTCCGATTATAAGTTGTTGGAATGGTGGGTAATACTTTTTAATTGATTCGTGTTACCTACCTCACATCCCTCGCGAATAATATATAGACAGCCACCGCAATCGGACGCCGAACAGCATGTACTCTGAATCTCTTTCAAAGCGGTTGGAATCCCTCGGCGCTACCGAAGGATCCAAGCTATCCGTCACAAAGGACGGCCGTAACTCCGTGGGGACATTGATGCCCCATCACGAGTTCAGTGCCCCCGATGTCCTAATAATCAAGGTCAAGAGCGGATACAACATAGGAATTAGGATCACACCCGACACCACCATCGAGGTATTGGAGAAACCCGTGGAGAGGGTGAGGAAGGAGGCCCCAGTGGAATTCCAGAAGGGCCTTCCCAAATTGGTACTGATCGGAACGGGAGGAACCATCGCATCCTACGTGGATTACAGGACCGGAGCAGTCCATCCGGCATTGTCCACATCGGATATGGTCAATGCGGTCCCGGAGATCAGGGAGATCGCCAATGTTGACGCTACAGTTTTGTTCTCCATCTTCTCGGAGAATATGGATGTGGACCACTGGCAGCAGCTGGCTGATGAGGTCGTCAAACAGATCAATGACGGCGCTGACGGAATCATAATCCCTCACGGAACGGACACCATGGGATACACAGCGGCCGCGTTATCGTTCATGTTGGGAGATGTCCCCAAACCAGTGGTGCTGGTGGGGGCACAGAGGTCATCTGACCGTCCGTCATCCGATGCCTCCAGCAACCTGATGGCATGTGCCAGATTCTGTGTAAAGGGAAAGAAATCAGGTGTTTACGTCATAATGCACGACACCTCTGGAGACGATTCCTTCGCGGTGCATATCGGATCAAGAGTGAGGAAGATGCACACGTCGAGACGTGATGCCTTCCACTCTATCAACGTTGCTCCTGTCGCCCATCTGGACAAGGACGGTAAGTTAGAGATGTCCATAGAGGGACACGAGATAACCAATGAGAAGGCTGTGGCGAGGACTGGAATGGAGAAGTCATGCATCCTTCTGCAATACTATCCCGGAATGGACCCCAAGCTGTTCGAGGACGTCATAATGAAGTCCAAAGGGGTCGTCATAGCCGGTTCAGGATTGGGACACGTGAATTCCAATATGGTTCCTCTGCTCAAGAAGGCCTGCGACAACGGAACGGTCATTGTGATGACCTCGCAGTGCCTGAACGGAAGGACCAACCTCAACGTTTACAACACCGGAAGGGATATGCTGTCCGCCGGTGTAATCACGGTCTGGGACATGCTCCCAGAGACCGCTTATGTGAAGCTAATGTGGGCATTGGCCAACACCTCTTCGGTGGAAGAGGCCAAAGAGCTGATGAAGACGCCTCTTGCGGGCGAGATGTCTGATAGGAGGACCATCGATGTCTGAGGATTACGAGATGATGTGCGGTATCGAGATCCACCAGCAGCTCGATACCAAGAAACTGTTCTGCTCGTGCGACAGCGTACTGCATGAGGAGGGAACGGGTGCGATCTACAGGAGGCAGAGGCCCACCACATCCGAGATGGGAGAGATAGACAGGGCTGCCCTGATGCAGTTTCAGAAGCATCTTGGATACAGGTATCAGTGCTGCCAAGGCTCGTCATGTCTGGTCGAACTGGATGAGGAGCCACCGCACGAGTGCAATCCTGATGCTATGGACATAGCATTGACATTCTCGGAGATGCTTGGTGCGAACATCATCGACGAGATACACTACATGAGGAAGATCGTCGTCGACGGTTCGGATACTTCAGGATTCCAGAGGACAGCACTCATTGCAACTGATGGTTCGGTGGATGTCGGTGACAGGAAGATTTCCATCCTGTCGGTATGTCTGGAGGAGGATGCCAGCCGTAAGGTGGAGGCGAACACCAGTGAGGTTCTTTGGAGGACCGACCGTCTGGGAATACCGCTGATCGAAGTTGCCACCGGACCTGACATGAGGACTCCTGAAGAGGTCATGGAGGTCGCATTCAGGCTCGGAACCCTTCTAAGGGCCACAAGGAGGGTCAAGAGGGGATTGGGAACGATCCGTCAGGACCTGAACATTTCCATTCCCGGAGGTGCACGTATCGAGCTCAAAGGGGTCGGAGATCTGAAGCTTATTCCCGACTATGTGAGGAATGAGGTCACCAGACAGAAGATGCTCATACGCGTTAAGGACATACTGGCACAGAGGGGAACGAAGGCCGTTCCGTTCGAGCCTGTTGATGTCACGGAGATTTTCAAGACATGCGAGTCCAAGGTTATCAAAGGCGCATTGGATGACAAAGGAAAGGTCATCGCCGTTAGGCTTCCTGGATTCGCAGGGGTCATGAACGGTGACAACAAGACGCTTAGACTTGGTTCCGAGATGGCAGGATACGCTAGGACCAAGGGAGTCAAGGGAATATTCCATTCCGATGAGCTTCCCAACTATGGAATCGAGCAGAAGTATGTGGACGATCTCAGGCAGTTCCTTGGAATGACCGGGGAGTTCGATGCATTCGTCATCTGCGCAGCCAGGGAGAAGAAGGCGACAGAGGCTCTGGAAGTTGCTGTCGGCAGGGCCAATCAGGGTCTCATAGGAGTCCCGGAAGAGACAAGGGATCCCTTGCCAGATGGTACCACTAAGTATTCCAGGCCGCTGCCCGGAGCCGCAAGGATGTATCCTGAGACAGATGTCCCTCCGATCACCATCATGCAGGAGAGGCTCGACAGGATCAAGGCCAACATGCCCGAGTTCCCTGAGCAGATTCAGGAGAGGCTCGTCAAGGACTACGGAATCAACGCTCAGCAGGCTAGACAGCTTGTCAGGGAATCCCACGACGAGAGCTTCGAGAAGATCGCATCGAAGAACAAGGAACTGTCATCGGTCGCCGCTACGATGTTCTGCAACGTGTTCAGCGAGATGGAGCATGACGGTATCGACACGACCGCGTTGACGGATGATGACCTGATCGAGGTTTTCGATATGCTGGCACAGAACCGTTTCGCAAAGGAGGCTCTGCCTAAGCTCCTTAGGGAGATGGCTGTAGGCACCTCAGCAGAAGATGCTATCAAGAAGCTCGGTTTGGAAGCCGTTGATACCGACGAGGCTCGCAGGATCATCGAGCAGATCGTCAACGAGCGTTCCGATTATGTCAAGGAGAAGGGAATGGCCGCTATCGGCGGTCTCATGGGGCCCGTCATGGGTGCATTGAGAGGAAAGATCGACGGTAAGCAGGCCAACCAGCTTCTCACCGAAGCGATCAAGAAGATCGTCGAGTGAAACCAATTCCCCGGGGGATTCCCGGGGTTTCATCTCATTTTTATCTCTAGGACTACAAGTTTCTCGAAGAACAGTTTCAGCTCTCCTAGAGTCTTCACATCGTATCCGTCAAGAAGGTCCCACAGGGCCTGTGTGTCCATCAGTGACGAAATCACGACTACAACCTTCCCTTCATCGTTAAGGTGATCTGGTGCACCTTGAAGCAGTTCCGGGAGAGGTCCAAGACCATCTGGCCCTCCGGACCACGATTTCGCTAGAAGACCATCCTCATCCACTGGTAGATAGGGGAGGTTAAACAGTATCGTATCGAACCGTCCCTCTATGTTGCTATAGACATCTGTCTCCAAAACAGCCAGAGTAACACGATTGGACTCTGCATTCTTACGTGTGAGGTCCACCGCTTTGGGGTTGATGTCCCCTGATGTGACGATGGCGCCGTTCTTGGCGCAATGGATGGAGACCACGCCTGAACCGCAGCCGATCTCCAATATCTTCTCTCCTTCTTTGATGTCCAAGGACTGTATGAAGAGGATGCTGTCATCCGATGGAGGATACACATCTGGATCCTCGGCGATGATGATGTTCGGGTCGTATTCCATGATAGTGGAAGAGCGTTAGAACTAATTCATTATGTCTGATGATCGAGAACCGATGATCAGATTTTGGAGAACTGTCTGATGACCTCGGTGAATTCCTCGATGGTCTTGTCGGCATCGCCGTGCTCGATTCCTTCCCTGACACAGTGGTTGATGTGTCCTTCCAGAACGATCTGACCGACTTTATGGATCGCACTCTTGATGGCGTTGATCTGCACCATTATGTCCTCGCAGGGCACATCCTCGTCGATCATACGGTCCACTGCAGCGACCTGACCTGAGATTTTCTTGAGGCGTCTATGGAGATTATCGGAATCCATGCAGTCTATCATGATACCCCTAGGATGTATATTCTCATATTTCATCTTCACGCGGGCTTGGTCAAGAGATGCGTTTCACCTTGACATCGCCTTGAGCTTTGGGGGCGGACCTCATAACCTCTTCAGCGATAGCTTCTGCTTTATCTTCCTCACAATCGATGATGAATCTTCCATTCACCATGAGTGCTGCAGCATTCACGCCGGGCTGTCTCTGTATATGTAGCTCCAACTTGTCAGCGCATTCCTGACATGTCAGACCGGTAACGAAGAAGAGCATCCTCATGCTGTCTCACTTCCTGAACCTTTGATTTTGACCTTGATTGACTTGACGATCTGCGGACCGTATCTGCATATCAGGATGCAGGCCACAAGGGTAACGACGAATACGATGCATCTCTCCACAGTGGTCATTTCGGTGGGGAACCATGATGTGTGGGTTATGGTGTAGAACGGGGCTATGACCATGGTCGCTATCGTACCATGCAACAACAATGTACCCAGGGTGTGCTGGCCGGCTATCTCGAAGATCTTGGAGAATACGGGGATCATGGAGAACAGTTTGCAGATGAATACGAATACCACGAACATGGACCCCGCCTCTAGGAAATAGGTGATGACGGACCATCCGCCGTAGTCGCCGAAGATCAGCCAGTCGAACTTGGTACCGGGATGGAACACGTAGCACATCGCGATACCGAAGGCAAGACAGGCTATGATTGCTAGCCAGTATTTCATGTTCTTCCACTCGAAGTGCTCTATCTTGCCTAACAGGTCGTATTTGGCCATGAAGGCTCCGAGGAACATGAACAGGGCGGCGATAGGGCCCATGTGCATATGGAACGGGAGGGTAATACAGCAGAATTCTATGTAAACGATGTTCACGGCGATGAGTATCACAATGGTTGCGATGATCTTTCTGACATCAGTCATGATGTAATCTGCAAGTGCGTAGAATATCAAGAATCCCCAGACCATCGCCCACAGATAGTAGTATCCTACCGCAGCGCTGCATGTGGCATAGTATGTGGCCCCGGCGGGTTCAGAGAACAGGTCTGTTAGGCACATGCCTTTGAGGAAACCGTACCAGATGTCATACGGGTCGGGCATCTGACCTACGATGGTCAGCCATATGAACAGTATTATCGGAAGTACTACCGAGCAAATCACCAAAGCGACGACCAGTTGCATCAAGCGCTTCTTCATGTTGTAAACGAAACCCTTGTTGGGCCTGTAGAAGTATCCGGAGATGATGAAGAATGCCATAAGACCCAGATATATAATCTGAAGTACCAGGGGCATCTCCCTGGCACCGGCATCCCCTGTGGATGACAGGATGATGTGGGCTCCGATTATCGCGATTATTATCAGACCTTTCAGGAAGTCCACAGAGCCCATGCGGGATGCGGAAGGTGCGCTGTCCATGATATCTGATGTAGAACATCCCATATAAAGGGCCCATCCTCGGTTGCAGGCCTTTCGACCGCTCAACGGTTATATCGGTGTATATTGTTATTCAGAACATGATCCAACTGGACATCCTTGCGGTAGGGTATCTGGAACGCGACGCTGACGGCAAGATACTGAAGGCAGATTCCACAAGCGTGTTGGTACGCACACCTAAGCACACCATCGTCGTGGACCCCAGTACAAAGTACATGCGCCCCTTTTTGAAGACATCCTTCAAACAGATAGGTGTGTTCGTCAAGGATGTGGACATGGTTGTATTGACACATACCCACAGCGATCATATCGAGAATCTGGATATGTTCCCGAAGGCGAAGGTTTACGTGCATTCGGGAAGCGGAATGGAATTCAAGAACATGGTGCTCGTCGAAGATGAGGAGTACGGTCTTTGTGAGGGCGTGAAGCTCGTTCATACTCCTGGCCACTGCGATGAGGAGATGTCAGTGTTCGTCGAAGCAGACAGGAAGTATGTCATCGCAGGGGATGCAATCCCTCTGGAGGATAACTTCTTCAAGAACATAGCCCCCAAACTGAACAACAACGAGGAACTCGCGTTGCAAAGTATTAAGAAGATAAGGGAATACGCCGATGTGGTAATACCGGGACACGGATTCCCGTTCATGACGGAACAGTGATTCACATGATGAAGAGAGAGATGCCGGAAACGATCTATTTCGATTGCCCAGATTGCGATGAGGAGACTGAGCACAAGATCCTCAAGGGAAGGATGGGCAAGGCCAGCATCGAAGGCACTTTCCAGTGCATCGTCTGCGGTCGCGTCTCCTCTGAAACGATCAAGATCCCGGAGCTCATCGAGGTACCAGTTGTGTTCAGCGACGGAGATGTATCCGAAACAACCCGTACGACCATCGAGAGCAACGACATCATCCAGGAGGAGGACGAGTTCTTCCTTGACGATGGAAGGAGAGTGTGCGTGACGCACATTGATACCCTTGATGGGAAACTCAAGAAGAAGACCATAGCGACCAATGTCAGGAAACTGTGGGTCAAGCAGTTCGATATCCTTTCCATTAAAGTCTCCGTCAACGATGACGATCACACATATTCCCTTAGAGTTGAGGCGGAGCCGGACGATGAATTCGTTGTCGGTACTCAGCTGTCATTCGAGGATTTTGATTGTCTGATCCATGCCATCAAGACGAAGCACAGCCTCGTCAAGAAAGGAGTCGCCGAGGCCAGGGACATCACCAGGATCTACGGAAAGATCAGGAAGAAGAGGTACGACATCCTCGAGCTTGAAGAGGATGATGACTTCGACGAGGACTTCATCTTCGATGACGATGACGAATGAGAAAGGGCTAAACGTCTTTTTCTCCTATATTCGCTCATTATAATCCAACAACGTTTTTATGAGTCCTTCTGCTACTGTCCATCAGGGAGACAATGGTGCACCTAACCTCATCATGCTTATACCGTCTCTGCGGAGGCGCTGACCAGTGATTTCGAATCCAAGTATAGATTTCCCTGATCTCTCTTTGTACGACACCCTCAAGAAGACGGTGGATGAGTATCCTGACAACATTGCATACGAGTATCTTGGATACAAGGTCAGCTACAGGAACTTCATGAAACAGGTGGATGACTTGGCACTTCGTTTCAGGAAGATGGGTGTTCTGAGGCACGACAAGGTGATCATATGTCTGCCGAATTGCCCTCAGGCAATGGTCTCATTCTATGCGATCAACAAACTTGGTGCAGTTTCTGTCATGGTGCACCCGCTTTCATCCGCGAATGAGATAGAGTTCTACATCAGGAATTCAGGAAGCAAGATGGCCATCACGTTGGGAACATTCGCGAAGAATTTCCCCAAGATTGGTACTTTTGAAGGATTCCAGACCCTTATAGTCACATCCCCGGTCGACATGATGCCTTGGATCAGTAGCACAGTGGCACAGATCTTCAACAAGGATTCCAGGATGCCCAAAGGAAGTCTGGGATTCGGTGTCATACGCTGGCAGAAGATGATGAAGGACAAGGTCGATTATGTCTACAAGACCTTCCCCACTGTAGCTCCTGATGAGCCTGCATCCATTCTTTACACAGGTGGAACGACTGGTCTCAACAAAGGAGCAGTCCATTCAAGCAGGACTTTCAACGTAACAGCCTACGGAATGATCGAGCTGTCAGGCATCCTGGGAACAGGAACGACAATGCTGGCGGAGATGCCGATGTTCCATGGTTTCGGGTTATGCACATGTGTCCATCTTCCCGTCTGCATAGGGTTGAAGGTTATACTGATGCCTACATTCACACTTGATTCTCTGAGTAGGATGATCGTCAGGAAGAAGGTCAACTTCATCGCAGGTGTTCCTACACTCTATGAGAAGATCATCGACAACAAACATCTCAAAAATGCGGATCTGTCGAACCTCAGAGGTATATTCTGTGGTGGGGACTCGATGTCCATTGAGGCGAAGGCTAGGGTGGACAAGTTCCTAGCGGAACATGGAAGTCCGGTCAAGATCAGGATCGGATTCGGATGTACCGAGTGTCTCACCGCTACCGCTATCACCCCCCAGTTCGAGGAGCGTCCCGGAAGTGTCGGTGTTCCGATCCCGGGACACATGTACAAGATCGTCGAGCCTGGCACAATCGATGAGGTGCCGGACGGTACAGATGGGGAGATGTGCATCTCAGGTCCCGCCATTATGTTGGAATATTACAACAATCCCGAGGAGACCGAGAACGTTCTCAAGATCCATGAGGACGGAAGGATGTGGCTTCACACCGGAGACATTGGTGTCATCGATGACGGTTTCATCTACTTCAAAAACAGGATCAAGAGGATCATCATCACCTCTGGATACAATGTTTTCCCCTCTCAGATCGAGCAGATACTCAGCCAGCATCCTGCTGTTGAGGCATCATGCGTTATCGGAGTGCCGGATAAGAATAGAGGTGCCAAGGTCAAAGCGTTCGTCGTCCTTAAAGACGGATACACCAAGGATAAGGAGACCGAGAAATCCATATTCAACTTCGTGAGGGAGCGCACCAGTGCTTATTCCAAGCCCAGAGAGTACGAGTTCGTGGATACCCTTCCGAAGACAAAACTCGGAAAAGTGGATTACAGACTCCTAGAATCAGGACAATTCGATGGTACGACCGAAGGCGGACCTATAAACGAGCAGGTCACAGAGCACAATCTGGAATGATCATTCCAGGATGACATCCAGGATATCTGCGATGTTCTCAGAGACCACAGTATGGGTCGCAGCCTCGCTGGTATAAGGGTCAGTGGGGTTAAATGCAATCGACATACCGGAATTCTTGAACATGTTGATGTCCGTGAAGGAGTTGCCGATCGAAACGGTCCTTTCAGGCGTAGTGTTGTACTTCTTCTGGAAGTCACGGACGTTGATTCCCTTATCCCTGAGGTCAACGATGAGTTTTCCCTCACCTGTTAGCGTACCGTCGGGGTTGGTGCATATCTCATCCGCAGCGAAATCATCGAAACCGAACTCGTTCTTGATCAGTTCGGCCGCTTTATCGATACCGCCGCTGACTATGACGCACTTCATGCCGTTCTCCTGAAGGCATGCGACCGTCTCCTGAATGCCGTCGATCAGAGGCATGTCCTGGAACAGTTTGGCGATCTCGTTGATGGTCACGTCCGGTTTCTTGTTGGTCCAAAGGGCGATGTCCCTCCTCATGAACTCGGATTCGTCG
>Ga0310696_10008502_pt1 | contig 11961 bp, 12 predicted proteins | sample AusTroGonzalo_MG_4_FD_203885 | JGI IMG/M metagenome (GOLD analysis project Ga0310696, IMG submission 203885) | Bovine rumen microbial communities from tropical cattle in Woodstock, Queensland, Australia - Gonzalo_02 (v2) (version 2) | ecosystem: Host-associated > Mammals > Digestive system >... | reverse complement strand
AAAATAAAAATGCCACATAACTTCCTTAATTTCTAACATTTTATACCTTTTAATACTATTTATAATGTACGCGTATGCGTATACTATAAATCAGTTTCCATATGGCTAACAATAAGAAAAGGTTAAATATAGGCGTTTTTTATCTGCCAAACAGAGAGTATACAGATAAGAACACAGGTGTTAAGGTGGTGAGAAACGAGGTGATGTTCCGACTCGGTGTTGATCAGAAGACAGCAACGCTGCTTAAAAACAATCTCAGATTCGTTAAGGATGAAAACGGAAAATACCCTGTTATTTTCGTACCTGAAGACAAAGTCGACAACTTCATAGGTGGGCAGAAGCAGTGGGCTGCTTTGATGCAACTATTGGAAAAGGCGGGGTATGAGTTTACAATCGATGACGTAAAATCACTTAAAGATAACGTTGATTCATCAATAAACGCCCAAAAATATGCAAGCAGTGCGAACACATTTTCACTGACCAACAACTACATTGATGATGTAATAGACGCCCTTGAAAAAGACATGAACGACCCAACATTCGTCAACTTGGCAAAGTCAATAGGGTCAATAGGCTCATTCGTACAAGGTGATGAAAATGAGGTTATAAGGAAAACAAAATTATCACTTAACAACGTTTTCTTAATCTTATCTCAGTGGAAGCACGCCGGGAAGCAAGGTTTACCAACATTTGTGGCAACACAATACCAATGGGCAACATTTTTCGATAGGGGTATCTCACAGAATGCTACGCCATTGGTTGTTATGACACCATCAGATGTTAAATCGAAAACATTAGCAAAAACGCTTAAAGATAACGGTATAACATATGGTCAAATGCGTGATAACCCAAGATTGGGCAATGCCATACATAAACTTTCGAGAGATACTGATTATGGGCAGAATATCAACAGCAAGTTCTTTAAAGCAATATATTACGACGTTAGTGATACGTACGATTTAACCAATAGTAACAAGCCATTTGATCCTAATTCATCATTAGACACGAGTTTTGACACTGCATCAACTCTTGCATCAAACAGTGCTACAACAAATGATGACAATAAAGCACAAGATGCTGCATCAAGTAGCACAAAGACAAATGCAGATGAAAAACTTTTAAACTCACTTAAAGAATATGCAAGGAAGAACAACAATGGTAAACTTTTAAATGAACTTAATGGTGGTGATGGACTTGTAAGTGGCCTAAGATATTTAATATCAAGGCAACCCGGTATTGATAGGGAGCATAACATAACCCTTAAAGGACAGTATATAGACATGGTTTTGTTGCTCGTATTGACGAAATACGGTGCTGCGCCTTCAGTAAGATCCAATCTGCATAATAGTTATAGGTTTGCGTTTAGGAATGGGGCAAAAATAAACAGAAAACTGTTTAAGGATGTGTCAGCATGGTTCAGCAATGTTGTTGCAGCGGTTGATGGGGTAAACGAATCTGTATCGAATGAAACACTTGAATGGGTGCTTAATCAATTTGGGCTTACCATAAATGATTACAAAAGGCTACCGTATGATTCTAATGATGCCGATATGATACATGACAACGTAACTGAATCATTCAAGAAAATATTTAATAATATTGAAAACGTAAAGATTTAAGTATGGGACTATTTGAGGATAGCGTAAATAAGGTTTTAAACGAAGAGTTTGAGAACAACAAGTTCTACGTGTATCACTTGACCAAAAAGGCATCTGTTGCTGGTATATCAGAAACTGGATTTGAGAGGTATTTTACTGGATCAAATGCTGGCAACATGTATGGTCCAGGTCTTTATACAACATATGATCTTAGTTCATCAGAAGTAAACCTATCAAGGGGAAACGAATATGGTGGTATTCTATTAAAGATACTCGTAAAGAGTCTTAGGAATTTTGTCATATGGGATCAAGACATCGCATTAAAACAATATGGAACAGCAAGTGTTGATGAGCAGTTAAAAAAGATTCTTCCACCGGACAAGTATGATAAATTGAGAAATTATTCAGGATATGAGCAGATATTGAAAAACACTTCCCCGTATGATTCAAATAGAACATCTTTATGTGCAAGGAATCTATGGCACTACTTGTATTACCAAGACAAATCTGCCGATCCGTATATTGATGGATTCATATTCTACGGTAATAGGGACGGAAAGGTTTGCGTGGTTAGGGACTTCGCGAGAATGTACCCCGTTGAAATATCACTTAATGGCGGAAAGACATTTGAGCCATTTAAAGGCGGTGAAAGGTTTGACACCTACGCAAAGGATGACATTGACCTACATTGGCAATTAAAGAAACTTGGAGAATTCGACAAATATGACGAAGTCCCACAATTCTTTTCCAATGACTTCGCGAGGGTTCAGAAAAACGGTAGATATAATTATCTTTATCGTAAGAATTATACGCACGGTGTTATAAGCCCAATATGGTTTGATCATGCACCAAAGACGTTTTCAAATAAGGGGGTTGCATTGGTCAATGTTAACGGGGAAGATTTTTTCATAAAGTTAAATCAAGGCAACAAGTTTTGGTTTGGTGTGTACAACTTTGAAGGTAAATACCTATGCATGCTAAGGGACTTTGAAGAATACATGAGCATGAGGAATCATCAACCGGACACATATGATAGCAGTGATGACGAGGATTGGGGCTAATTCCATAAATAAGACAAAAAACTTAAAAACATGAAGAAAATTATAAGGTTAACGGAAAGCGACATACGTCGAATGGTGGTAGATGCTGTTAAAAAGTCGCTTTCAGAGGCAAAAAAGAGTGAAATAACGGAGTCATTCGAGGATGACTTTAATAGTGCCCGCGATAACTTCAAGGGACAACTTTTCGGTTTTGAAATGAAAAACCATGAAGGGGATTGGGAATACGGAGAGGTTGATTTCGATCCAAAAGCAATGACAATGTCTTGCATGGGGGCTACGATCAATGTTGATCCGGATATGACAGTTGATCAGAACCTTCAGTCCCTTTATGACGAACTTGTCAACAGGGGATTCAGCGACGGTGAATAAACAAAAAGCGTTGGAAATTCAATTCCAACGCTTTTTTTCTTAATCGTTTTTCCTATATAACCCAAAATTTTCAATCTTCATTTTACCCTGACTTGGATAGAAATGTCTAGGGTAGATGCTAAGTGTGTGCACGCCATCACTAAAATCGTGGCACTCCTCTTCATTATCGGGTCCAATATACTTCATAGCATGCTCCCTTGCGAGGTATTCTGCAACATCTTTAAATTCAACAACTGCCTTATATAAGCTATCGACGCCTAAGAATTCACATAGCCCCCTCCATATGGAGCCTTCGAGTTCTTCGTCTTCTTCTCCATTGACGGATGCGTTTAGCTCATCATCATCGTGTATTCCAAGCACGTTCCTTACCTGCTTGCTTGTCATGCCGATTGTATTGCCAATTGCCTCCCTTACAACTTCCCTCAATTCGTTTTCCGTAAGCTGATACACGTGCTTACCATCACTAACTGTCATCTTTCCCTCATTTACTTGGCTTCTAAGGCGTCTTTTCAGTCCTTCCTTTACAGTGAAGTCAACGAGGTATGAAAGCCTCTGAAAATCGCTTAAAAATGCCTCTACGTCGCTTCTCATTCCTATGTACTTGTCGCCCTCTCCCTTGAGCTTTGAATAGAACGAGTTTGTCCTTGATAGCACATCATTCATGAATGCCTTTAGTGTTGTTACCTTGTAAGGTTCACCCTTAAGGCTGTTTAGGGGAAATTTTCCGCTTATTGACTGCTCCACCTCGGATACCTTATCTTGAAAATCAGATAGCGCATCAGCAATATCATCGCATAATTTATGTTGCGATAGATTATCTGCAGCCCAATGAAGTTGCTTCACACTAGTTTTAGTACCTTCAAGATAGTTTATAAAATCTATGATATATTTTTTCATGTTACATTGTTTTTTTTTTTCAATTTATCTTCTGTTCCTCCTGCTGTTATAGTTATATTTTGGAGGCGGAGCAGTCCTTCTTGGCGGAGTTACATAGTATCTGCTGTAGTATCTCGGTACATATAGCGGGCGATATCTGCTATAAACAATCACCGTGGTTGGGTATGCGTCATATGCCAACTCATCTAATTCAGCGCATGACGAAAACATCACTCCAGCAAATACAAATATCACAAAAATTTCTAAAAACTTTTTGAAGCGCATGGCTTAAATGTATTTATCATGGGATTCCGTTTGATCCCTTATAATATTTCATAACTTTTTTATAATATTCAGTGCCAAGATTTCTATTCTTCAGCACACTCGTACCTACATTCCAAAGTCTTATTCCAAGTTCGATGTCGTTTCCCTTATTATAAAACCTTTGTATTATAAGAAACATTTCCTTTGACTTTTCGACATCAAACCTATCTTCCAATGTGTAAGATGCTTTTTTTAATATTCTATTGCAATCTTTAACAACTATTGGTGTTATTTGCAATATTCCGGCGCAATTACCGTTTGGGTTAAAGGCGTTTTTATCGCCCCTGCTTTCCACTTGAATTATGGCGTCAATGACGTCATCCCAACTGAATTCATCTTTAACATCCTGTCCGTTCACAAACACTGCGTTAAATGTGAGCGCAGCACTCAACAAAAAAATTTTAAAAATTGTCTTTATTTCCATCATCTATAGTTTTTAGTGAGACTATGCGAAAGTATGACTTTCTGCATTTTTGCGACGGATTACGATGGCGGGAGATATCCGTCTACATTGCGTCTCGGTTATATTATCTGCTTACCTATTGTTTAAGTATTGTATTATTATTGCTTATCTTTTTATTATACCATGACTTTATGACATCCTTAAGGAATTCGTCACGCTCATTCTTATCTGACAATATATTCTTGAATTCATCCTGAACTATGTAGAAAAGTTGTACGTCGGTAAGCGCTTTGACGGGTTGATTAAAATCGTCAAGCCATATAACGACTTCTTTCGCTTGTGGCCTGCCGTTTTCACCCATCTCACTTACCTTAGCCCTTGAAAAATGTTTGTCAAGGTAGTCTTTCACGATGCCAACCTTGTCACCCATTCCGCCGTACACCTCCGTAAGAAGCGTACTCAATATTTGTTGCTCAGTCAATAAAACCTTCTTCATAGTCAGTCAATTACAAGACATTATCCTTTATAAATATCATGCTATGACAATAATTTTCCGTGCAAATATACTAAATTATAACATAACGCTAACAATGTTGATAGTTAATTTTAGTTAAAAATGATGGCAACACACTGAAAAACAGCATATTGCCACCAAAAACGGAAATTATGTCAAAGAAAGATTAATCTATTACAACTTTACCATCAACGTAGTTAGCAATAAACGTATGCCCGTTGTCATAGTCATTTCTTAAAAGCATATCAGTTATCACATCCTCAATGTTGTCTTGTATTATTCTTATTATTGGTCGTGCGCCATATTCTTTTTGAGATATAGCCAACGAATGAAGATAATCGACTAATTCATCGCTGCACGTTATCGAATGCCCCATCGCAGAAAGTCTTTTGTTAAGTTTTTCTATTTCTAGTTTAACAATACCCCTTAGGTCATCATCGCTTAAAGAATTAAAATAAACTATCTTATCAAGCCTGTTAAGAAACTCTGGGGTGAATTTGTTTTTAACCTGTTTCTCGTATATTGACTTTCTATTGGCGCCCTCATCTGTTATGAATCCTACTCCACCGCCAAACTCAGATGCAACCTTTGCGCCGACATTTGATGTCATAATGAAGATACAGTTACTGCAGTCGATTACATTACCATTGTTTTCGCTTATCCTACCTTCATCAAACACTTGTAGAAAAAGATTATGGATAGATTCGTCAGCCTTTTCTATCTCATCAAGAAGCACAACAGAATAAGGCTTGTTCTTAATGGCATTAGTCAACACTCCACCGTCATCATATCCTATGTATCCAGCTGAACTTCCATGTAGTTTTGCAACAGCACTCTTCTCTGAATATTCTGACATGTCAAGTCTTATAAGTGAATTTTCATCACCGAATATTTCTTCAGCGAGTTTTTTTGCAAGCAATGTCTTTCCCGTTCCGCTTTGCCCCAAGAATAGCAACACGCCGGACCTATGCTTCTTCTCTCCAAGACCCACTTTGTTTCTCTTTATAATTCTACATACATCATCTATAGCCTCATCTTGTCCTACTATTGACCTTTTCAGTACATCGTTTATCTCAGCAATTTTCTTTTTTTCGTTTGCAGATAGTTTCTGTATTGGTATGGATGTTATCTGAGATACTGTGGTTGAAATATCATCAAGTGTTACGGTGTTATAACCTTGAATTTGGTACGATCTCTTTATCTCATCAATCTTGTTCTCCAACGTTTTTTCGCGCACAACAATTTCATCTAGAAGTTCAAACTCACCGTTATTCATGTGTTCTTCTTTCTTATCTCTTATATCATATAATTCTTTTTTTAGTAATATGATATCAGGATTATTAACGTTTGCTGAATTTACATTCGCTCCAGCAATATCCATTACATCAAACGCTGAATCAGGAAGGCTGCGATCTGAAATGTATCTTTCTGCAAGACTTACACATTTTTCTATTGTACCATCTCCATACTTTACGTTGTGGAACTCTTCATAATACTTTTTATTGGCATTCAGTATTTCTATGCACTGCTGTCTACTAACGGACTCAACCAATATTTTTTGCATTTTGTTCTTTATTGAAGGGTTTGACTCTATTGTTGTTCTATAGTCTTTATTGGTTGTTGTGGCGATTACTTGAACATCGCCCCCGCCCAATATCTCGCCTATCATTCCTGAGATATCAGTATCCTTCTCCTTGGTGTTTGATTTAAGCATCGTGTGTATATCGTCAAGGAAAAGAATGTATTTTGTGTTGGACTTTAACTCATCTATAACCCCCTTTATCCTTTCCTCAAACATTCCCCTAAAATGGGTTCCGCTGACAAGCGACATAATATCAAGCCCAATAATCTCCTTATTCGACAAGGTTTCTCCGGCATCCCCATTTTCCATCATTTCAGCAAGTTTGTAAACAATACTAGTCTTACCAACTCCGCCGTTTCCAACAAGAACCGCATTGTTCTTTTTTCTCCTTGACAGGGCAGTTATTACCATCTTTGCTTCGTTATCCCTGCCTATTATCTTATCAGTTTTCCCTTCTTTTACTAGTCTGCTTATGTTTATCGTGTATTTTTCGATAAACTCATTAGTGGGTACAGTTGAGAATTGCGCCTTATTTTCAAACCCGCTTTTTGACGGTATGTCACCAACATCCATTATGTTAACCTTCTTATTTGGGGTTCTTATCTTACCAGCGTTGTTACTCCTATCCTTATTCGTTCGACATTTATTAAAAATGAAATTATAATCAACCCCCATTGATTTTAGCACTTCCATCATTGAAAATCCATTATTCGGATTTAGCATTGAAAGTAGGACATGCTCTGTACCTATGTTTATGGACCCTATTCTATCTGATTCAACCGCAGCCTTGTCCAATATATTGGTTAATTCTGCATCGAAAAGTGGTTTATCGCTATTGTTAACTATATACTGGGTTTTACTGTTAAGAACAGATATGTAAATCTGTCTAAGTTCGTTCATGTTCCCTGACATAAGGCAATTGTCAAGTATCATGTTCGCATGGCATCTTTTAGTGTCAAGTATTGCAGCCATTAGGTGCTCTGGGGTGTAAACGTTAGTTGGGAATTCTTTACCAAGTGTGTCCACCATATAATCCAATACACCTTGAAGTTCGTATGAATTTTCTTTCCTTTCTTTGTCCATCCGCTTCTTAGTTTAACTTTTGTTTATAGTATAGTTAAACATCAAACTTTTTAAAGAATTTTTTTGAAAAGTTTTTGAAATTTTTCAATTTTACATTATATTTATATATGTATGAAGTTTAAAATATCACAATACGCAAAGCGATACGGAGTTTCCACACGAACGGTGTGGAATTGGATGTATGGAGGTAAAGTCAAATTCGAAAGGGAACCCGACGGTAAGCATATACGCATAATCGAGGATGAAGACAAGAAACTGACCGATGCGGTCGGAATATACGCAAGAGTATCATCTTCGGAAAACAAGGACAACCTCGAAAGACAGAAGGAACGGCTAGAAAACTACTGCGCCGCAAGGGGGTATAAAGTTTTGGAGACAGTAACAGAAATTGGGAGTGGACTAAATGACAAGAGACCGAAACTTGAAAAACTGCTTACCGACGAGTCTGTAAAACTAATTGTTGTGGAGCACAGTGACAGACTTGCACGTTTCGGACTGAATTACATCAAAAGGCTTCTTGAACTGCAAGGTCGTAAAATAGAAGTAATAAATGAGCAGTCAAATGACAGGGACGATCTTATGCAGGACTTCGTGTCGATAATAACCTCGTTCTGTGCAAGGCTCTACGGTATGAGAAGGAACAAGAGAAGAACCGAACAGATAATAAGGGAGTTGGAGAAGAAAAATGAGACTGACTGAACAGCATAAGATAAGGAAAGGACACAAGTACTATGACGTACTTGACAGCGAAACGTACAAGTCGAAGAACCTGTACAACGCAACCTTGTATGCCGTAAGGCAGTACTTTTTCAACAACGGCAAGTATCTGTCATATTACAGTCTTCAGAACACCTTTCAGAATGAGAAACAGACGGACTACTACGCCCTTCCTACAAAGGTGGCCCAACAGACGATGAAGAAGGTAGACGGTAATTTCAAGTCGTTCTTCAAAGCCCTTGCGTCTTACAAGAAAAACCCTTCCAAGTTCAATGGAAGACCGAAGATACCAAAGTATCTCGACAAGACTGAAGGAAGATTTATGCTTGTGTATACGGTGCAAGCCGTAAGTAAGAAACGGTTTGACGAGGCAAACGTAATCAAGTTGAGCGGAATAGACGTTGAGATACCTACTGAGGTAACCTATGATAGCCTATGCGAGGTAAGGGTAGTGAAGAGACCGAACGCATATGTCGTCGAGGTAGTCTATGACAACGGACAAGACGAAGTGGGACATGTTGATAACGGAAGGTATGCGTCGATAGACCTTGGCGTGTCCAATTTTGCGACGGTAACGTCCAACGTTAAAGGGTTTCAACCGTTCGTAGTTGACGGTCGCCACATCAAGTCGGTCAACCGTTACTACAACAAGGAACTGTCCTATTACAGGTCCGTACTTGACACACGCAATAAAGGAAGGAAGGTAAGCAATCGCATATACAGACTGACGGAAAAGAGGAATAACCGTATGAACGACTTCGTTCACAAGGCAAGCCGAATGATAGTGAATCAATTAGTTTCCTACGATATCCGCACTTTGATTGTCGGATACAACAAAGGTTGGAAACAAGACATTAGCATAGGCAGAAGGAACAATCAGACATTCGTACAGATACCTTATGAGAGGTTTTTGAAAGTACTTGCATACAAGTGCAACATGGAAGGCATAAACGTGGTTACAATCGACGAGAGTTACACGAGCAAGTGCAGTTTCTTGGATTGGGAAGAGATATGCAAGCATGAGACATATGTCGGAAGACGTGTCATGAGGGGGCTGTTCAAGAGTACCGACGGCACTTTGATAAATGCCGACGTGAACGGCAGTTATAACATATTGAGGAAATGTATGCCAAATGCGTTTGACGCAGATGGAGTAGTGGGTGTTTTAGTTCACCCGGTGGTCATAAAAATCACGAACTGATTTCATTAGTTTTCTATGGAATTTGGAACTATAGTTAAAAAAAAGTTAAAATCAATGGTCGTTTTTTAAGAAATTTTTTGTATATTTGTACAAAGGTTTAGTTTTATGAGTAAAAAATTGAATTATTACAAAGACAATGTTGACTATGCTTGGTACGATAGTAGCAATATCGTTTACAGCGAATGCGTTGACAATGAGAATGAACTGAAAACTCTTAGAATTGTGTTTTCAAATGGATCAATGTATGAGTATAAGAATGTCCATGTGATGGATTATCTTGTATTCAGAGAGGATGCATCGCAAGGTAAGGCGCTTAATCGATTGATTAAAGAAAAGGGTTACGAATATCAGAAAATAGATTCACCAAATATCGATGAACTTAATGAAAAATATGATTTCATCGTTAATGGCGGAATATACCTCGACAACAGTGGTGAAAAATTCAAAGTAATAAGTGCGGTAGGTGATATACTTTACGAATATGATGGCAAATTGGATGAAAAAATTGCCGGTATAATAACTGGTATATTTAATTCTATTAATATTAATTATAAAATAATATAATATATTATTATTTTATAATATTACCGGGTGACCGGGGACCGGGTAAAAAATAAATATAAATATAAAAATTAAAAATGACAGAATTTGATAAAGAATATTTTTCATTATTGAATAATATAATAAAAAATGGTACCGAAAAGGATACAAGGGCAGGTAGGGTTAAATCAGTTTTCGGAAGAATGCTTAGGTTTGACCTTAAGAGTGGACTACCAATACTTACAACGAAGAAAATGTTTTCAAAGGGGGTGATACACGAGTTACTTTGGTTCATAAGTGGTGATACAAACATAAAGTATTTGGTCGACAACAATATCCACATTTGGGACGATGACGCATATAGATACTATCTTGAAATATCAAATGTAAATGAAAAATTCTCAAAGGATGAGTTTATTGATGCTGTTAGGGAGGAAAGAACGTTTGCGTTTCCAACTGATAAGGAGTGGCTATTACGATATTATAAGGCCGGTGATTTGGGACATGTATATGGTAAGCAATGGAGATCATTTGGGGAAAAGCATGTCGATCAGTTAAGTAACGTCATTGAAACCTTAAAGACGAATCCAAACGACAGAAGGATGTTGGTTGTTGCGTATAATCCCGACGTTGTCAAAGATGTTGCACTTCCACCATGTCATGTAATGTTTCAGTTCTACACAAGGGAATTGACAACTAATGAAAGGTGGGAACTATATAAACAAAAGTATAAAGACGAGCCAATTAACCCAACAAATTTTTCGAGGGGACATCTTGAGATGGCTGCTATGACAAGTGGGCTGTTTTATAACGGTGAATTTGATCATGAGTTAGAAGAAGAAAACATACCAAAGTACGGACTAAGTTGCATGTGGAGCCAAAGATCGGTGGATTCATTTTTAGGGTTGCCGTTTAACATTCTTTCATATGCTATTCTTACGTGTATGATAGCAAAGATTACGAATATGGCACCTGATGAATTAATAGGGTCTTTAGGGGATTGCCATATCTACGAAGCGCATTATGATGCTGTTAAAGAGCAATTATCAAGAAATGGCTCAGATGCGATACCAAAACTAATAATACACGGTGATCAAAAAACTATTGACGACTTCAAATATGAGGATTTTGAAATAATCGATTATTATCCGGACTCAATAATTAAGGCACCGCTGTTGGTTGGTTAAAGAATAAGGGGACACGTTGTTGTGCCCCCATTTTCGTCAACCCCATTCGTCATCGTTGAATGACGTGTCTGTGTCTTTTAATTTAAAATAATTTTTATCGTGGAATCTGTCTTCCTTCTTATTAAAACCTTCACCCTCTAATTTTTTTGTTTGTGGGTTATAGCCCATGTAGAACATGTTAAGTTCATTGAATTCTTTTAACGGCAGAATTTCGCGGTAATGATTAAGGTTTTGTCTAACCATTTGTGCATTCTGTTTGTATGTATCAGCCATTTCCTTATACTCTGGATTGAAAAAGAAGTCATTCCATATCGCACGGTTTTGATATATCTTAAGAATCAACGTATAGAAACATTGGAACTCTTCTTTTCCACCCTTCTTTATGTTTATCGCCCATTTCGGATCAAGAACCTTTGTGTCATTCATTTCACTAACCCTTTTAAGTGTGTAAAACACAGAGTACTCAAGATACTCCATGAACCGTTCAATTATTGAATGCAAGATAG
>Ga0310696_10008500_pt1 | contig 11966 bp, 11 predicted proteins | sample AusTroGonzalo_MG_4_FD_203885 | JGI IMG/M metagenome (GOLD analysis project Ga0310696, IMG submission 203885) | Bovine rumen microbial communities from tropical cattle in Woodstock, Queensland, Australia - Gonzalo_02 (v2) (version 2) | ecosystem: Host-associated > Mammals > Digestive system >... | reverse complement strand
AAATAGAACACCGTCACGCCCAGTTCCTTCAGGTAGTCATACTTCCCCACCCAGTCGTCCCCGACCACGAACACGTCGATGTTCATCTTCCTGACGGCCTCGGTATGGTCCAGCGTCTTCTGCGGAATCACGATGTCCGGATACTTGAGCGCCTTGATGATGGCGATCCGCTCCTCGAACGGAATGATGGGCGGATTCTTGTAACTGGCCACCAACTCGTCGGTGCTCACGCCGACGATGAGCGTATCACCCAGGCCACGGGCGTACTCGATCATCTTCAGATGATTGGAATGGAACATGTCGAACGTTCCGGAAGTATAGACGACGACTCGGTTGTTATACATTGAAATGGGTTTTAAAGACTCTATTGATGAACTTGGTTACCCTTCTCTTGTTCCGCCTAAACTGGTAATCCAGATAATACGCAATCCCGACTTCGTGAAAAGCACGTTTCTTTAACTTAAAGAAGGCTTCTTTATCCACGGAATCATGGCTGATCATGTGCGACAGAATCCGATAGATGCGGTTCATCACTTCTTCGCGACTGAGATACTGCAACCGACCTTCAGCGGGGAATGTAGCCCTAACTAGACGGTTCATACGGGCAACGGCGTCAAAACTCGTCAAATACTTCGGACTATATGTTTCATTCAAGGACGTCATCGCACTGGAAGGCCGCTGGATATAGGTATAGACCGGCGTGTCTGAAACGTACACCCTTTTGTCAGATAAGCAGAGAAAATGGACAACGAATAACGTATCCTCCTTGATAGAGATAGCCGGATCAAACAACAGATGATGATCCTCTAAGAGACTCCGCCGAAACAGTTTAGCCACAGCATAGCCCTGGTAGCGTTTTTCCGTCCCATTAAACATGGAAACCAGGGCTTCTTCCCTGCCAACAATTCTTCCGTCCTCGTGCAGAAGCGACATATCTTTCTCATGAAGGGGAGAATTGGCAAAATTCAACATGACAAGGTCGACGTCATCAGAAATCCCTCCTGCTAATTCGCTCAGCCCATCCGGCAATAACTCATCGTCAGAATCGACGAACATAATCCATTCCCCCTGTGCCTGCTCCATGCCCAGATTCCGGGCTGAACTCACTCCCCCATTCTCCTTGTGCATCACCCGGATGCGGCTGTCCTTCAAGGCATACGCATCGCAAATCGCCCCGCTACCGTCCTTGCTTCCATCATCGACCAACAGGACCTCAAAATCGGAGAAGGTCTGCGACAAGATGCTGTCCAGGCAAGCCGGAAGATAAACTTCCGTATTATAGACCGGGATGATGATGGATAGGGTCATTACTTCAACTTGACATGCCAATGCTGGTATAGACAGGCGATGATGCCCGTGATGAACATGCAAAACAAAAGGAACAGATAAGGGTTTGCGCACACCCAGGCATCCCCGGCCCAATGCCGGAATGCCCGCATCGGCAGGCGCTGGTAGATGTAAATGGGAAAAACACAGGCGCCTGCCCAAAACAGGAAACGGTTACCTGTTTTGACTTTCATGGTCACAATGACGATGAAAAGCATGAAAACAATGCTCTTTGCATTAAATGTCAGGCCGCGAAGAGCGGGTATCCATTTTTGGAAATGAAGGAACAGGAAAACGGCCGCCAGTAATCCAAGGACGAGCCCATAATAGTGCTGGACAAACGACGTAAACTTGTCCTTTACCAAAGAAATGCACATCCCTGCCGGATAGCATAGCATCGTATTGTACCACCAGGGTTGGCCATGCTTCAAGAAAGAAAGACCCGCTTCTGCGGCGAGAACCAGCATCGTCGTCAAAGCCAGGACTTTCCAACCGCCTTCCCGAAAAACCATCCCGCTGATCCAGCTGGCCAGGTAGCATAGCAGGATAACAAAGATGTACCAGTTGCTGTTTCCGACACTCTTCCAGCCGATGAGCGACCAGGCAACTTGCTTCAACTCCATGGAAATGCCCATCAGGAGATTCAAGCAGATGAATACGAGTACCGCCACATCAAAGTTCAGCAGCGTATTCAGCAGGCGGCGCCGGGGAAACGAATTCAGGTATGCCCGGCCTTTTTCCCGAATTGCCTCCATCACGCCATAACCGGAATAGAACAGGAAGGGAACAATGATCAATTGCCCCAGGTCTGCCCGGAGCCGGTAGCCGGCCATATCCAACACACCAGAAGTAGTAAAACCCGAAGAGGCTACATCCAGCAGAGCATGGCTCAGGAAAACCATCCCGATGAACAGTCCTTTAACGGCGTCTGTCTGCTTTCTGCCCAGAAAATCATCATAAAAGCCCGAACGCTTGACGCTCAGTCCGAAGAAAAGGGAACAGAACAGGATGATATAAAAGACCAGCATCATGCGTCGCCCAAAATGGTATGGATAATATTCTCGCAAGCAGAACGTCCATGGGGGGGAAGCAGATGCTGCTGCTTGAAGGCCGCACGCTTTTCTTTCAGCGGGTCCTGACCGTCGATGACATCCTGGATGAACCGATCGATGTCTGCGACACACTTCCCTTTGTAATGGAGATCGAATGCCTCCCGGGCATACGGAATCATATTGTCCGTATGACCTTCGCCCCGAACCAGGTACATAACGGGGTTCTCCGTGTACATGTACTCCACCGTGAAAGAGCCACAGTCATGGATCATTGCGTCGGAATACTTGAACAGCGCGAGATACTGCCCCTGCTCCACATGACTCACGCCGGGGACCTCCCACCGCTGGTAATAGGCTTCTGTCTTCTCCTCACCCCAGATTGTAAGCAAACGATTCCGCAAGGAAGGATGCGGCTTGAAGACGAAGTACACACGGTCCTTGTACTTGTCCCGCAAAGCTAACATCTCCTCGCAATAGTCAAGGAAGGTTGAATAGCCGATTCCCTGCAAATGCATTTCCTGGATCGTATGATGCGGGCTGTAAATGATGCGCTTTCTGCCATCGGTAACAGGCCAGACATCCGATATACTCTCCTTCGGGGCAAGAAGATCATCCATGACAGGAAGACCGGTAACAGCATACGTGATGCCCTTGAGCCGATGCATCTTCGCCCAGGCTTCCCGACAACTCTCATTGTCCACGAACTGGCGCCAGCAGAGCAAGGTTAACCGCACGTTAACGACCCATTCCTCCACAATGGTGCTCATATAGTATGGGATCACCACGAACAGGATTCGCCGGTTGCTGTCAATCTGGTGCAACGGGGTCATCTCTCTTTTATAAGGTTTCTCCGGGACAACGAGGTCCAAGTCGATCTGCTCCACAATGGTCTTCTCCGGATCGAGAAGGAAATAATCATACCCTTTCTCCTGGCAATACCCGATCAATGCACTCTCGGCTCCAGGATAACCCAGACTGGGAGAGATGCATAGAACCGGTTCGAAACGGGGATGCGCCAGCATCGCCTGATAGAGCGATTCACTCTTCCATTGTGTCAATTCCTGAATGAGAAAGCCAAAACGGATCGTATCCTTTTTCCGAATGCGGGATGCTTTATTGTCCAGCCAGACGTGAAACAATCTCAACTTTATTTGCTGCAACACCTTCATTTCAGCTTATCACCAAACAGAAAGAAACACAAATGAACAACTACGCCGTCAGTGTCCGGAAGGCGGTCTTGATGCCCGATTTTTCAACGGCTCTCTTTGTCAGAAACAGGGACATCGCCTCAAACAAGTACGGACGGAACAAGAATGAAAGACAAGTCCGCAAACACCACATGAAGCCATGCTTTCTGTAAGTAATCCACAAAAACCGATTGGACAACAACCCTGATTTTGGTTTTAAACCGTACTTGGCATAAAGCCGTTCCGCCTTCAATGCCTCCTGCAGCCGGTCAGATACTTCAGCGCGGGTGCCGCAAAAATTGGAGATCAAAGATCCTTTCCTGACTGTGATAACATATCCAATCCTTTCCGTCACACGGATTCGAGGGGATACGCAAGCATACCGGGCCGAGAAATAGATATCATTCCCCCAATGAGTCTCATCGCATCGAATCGCATATCTTTCAATAATTTCCCTTCGGAACAGCTTACACATGACGATGGGAATACGATAACGGAGGCTGCTTTCATCGTAATCTCCGTGCAAATACTGTCCAATGTACTGATTGACATAATCTGTCCGGTGTGCAGGTATAGTCGGATCCTCTGATAAAACTGACCGGAGACCAAAAATGACTAAATCTTCATCTGCACCAACCATCTCATCCAGGATATTCGGAAAACCTTCAGCAAAGTAATCGTCCGAATCACAAAAGAGGACCCACTTCCCACGGGCATGCTCCAGTCCAACATTTCTCACATGTCCGAGGCCGTGCCCTTCTTTGTCAAATACCACCTCCACATTCTTCCGGTCAACACCGGGGAAATGGCCGAAATCCACTACTGAAGGATTGCTGTTGTCATCAACCACGATTACCTGAACATCATCGCGTTCTGGAACAGAATCCAAACACCGCTGCAACAAAGCCGGCATATTCTGGTGAGGGATAATGATTGAATAGACAATTTCCCTGCCACCATTTATGGGTAACACTCCTGTCTTCATAAAATCGGATTCAACTACCAGTGAATCCCTCTTTTTTTTATCTCTGCCGGATTTCCGGCAATAACAACATTCTTCTCCTCGAAAGGCCTAGTCACGACGCTGCCCACCCCCACTATGGAATTATCGGAGATAGAACAACCTTTGCAAATGACAACGTTCCTCCCAATCCATACTCGCCTACCAATATGGACATCCTTTTCCGGATTCAAATGGTGACCCGCCGCGTCAAATATACGGTGCCAATCCGTAGTGGAGATATCCACGGTATTGGAAAAAAGGCAATCGCCTTCAACCACAATGGACGATTGGTTTTTTACGAACATGCTCACCCACATCTTCGGATTTGCGTTGATTCTAACGTTATCTTTCAATTCAATCCGACCACCGCTTCCATAAAAGCCAAAATAGGCTCCTTGAAGCCAGCATCCCTCACCGACAACCAGTGTTCCATCAATTTTGGATCTTACCCGACAACGCCATATACGGGCATTTTTCCCAATCTCAAAATGGACATTATGTATTCGGCATTGGATGCGGAATATCGAGTTTCCATACCAACGGACAACATTTCTCAGCCAGCGCTTGGGGTGAATTAATTTCATAACTTCATCAATGGCAAGATACAACTCTTCGGAAGGACCCCAAAAGTTCCCTACATCTTTCTTTGCCAACATCACCTTTGTCTATTCCTCCGCTTTCTGATAGATTGCACCAACCCTCTCCCGGCACGAAGTGGCGGACGGCAAAGATCGATCAGCGCCAAAGCCAACTTAGGATGGAAGACGAACAACTTCGCAAAGCCACTCCACTCCAGTTGACGAAGCCAGGAAAACCCTTGGCGCTCACGAATTCGGTTGTAGAAGAACTGGACCGACTGACGGTCAAATGTCGTCAGATGCCGGAACTTGATGATGGAAGCTATCCACCCTTGATGCGAAAGACTATTCTTGTAAAACCGTGGTGCATCATCCCGAACGGAATAGGCAAACGCCATCCGACGGCAACAATACAACACAACATCCGCCTCTTTCGTGATGTTCATCGTATGCAGGACGGATCCTGGATTGGAATAATACGAAAAAATGATGGACGTGTCGTACTCGATAACGGGACAGAAAAACAGGACATGCTCGACCCAATCGACATCCTCAAAATATAATCCCTCCTCAAAGGGATGCCCAAGACCATCCAAGAAACTCCTCTTATACAGATAAGAAGAACATGAGCCCATCGTATCCACGACATAGAACTTGTCCAAAAAAACTCTCCCGCTGAAAGGCTGATGCCAGGGCATGTCAATACGCACATCTTTGAAAGAGCCCTTGAACGTCCTCTGATCGTATCGATGGCAAAGCAGCATGTCCACCCCTTGATCCATCGCATAGGACAAAGCTTCAGGCAATCCCTGCTCGGCAGTATCATCTGAATCCAGGAACATGATGTATTTCCCTTTTGCCTGCCTGATACCCGCATTCCTAGCCCCACCCGGTTTCTTGTTGACTGGCAGACAGATATAATCGATCTGCTCATATCTGCCTGCGTAATCCTCCAACACAGCGCGCGTATTATCCGTTGAGCAATCATCAACGACGATGACTTCCAGGCTCTGGGAGGGCATATGCAAAGACAAGATGCTATCCAGACTCCTCCGGATGCAGTCCTGCCCGTTATAAACCGGTATGACGATGGAGAGATCCATGACCTACACCGTATCCATAAAGCTCTTCTGCACTTTGTTGAACACCACGGTGCCGACAAGCATCAGAACGACCATGACAACGAAACTGTACGCCAGCCAGCCCCAGCCGACGAATGAGCCGCAGCCCAGGAAGCCGTACTTGAAAGCCTCGATGACGGGCGTGACCGGGTTGAGACACATCAGGTTATAGACTGAGATACCGTTCCACATCATTCCCTCCGTGCGGCTGAGCGGATACACGATCGGGGTCGCATACATCCACAGGGAGATGAAGAAGGAGAACAGGACCTGCAGGTCCCGGTACTTGGTGGTCATGGAAGAGATGATGGCGCCGAAACCCAGGGCAAGGCCGGCAAGCATGGCAATTTCCAGCGGGAGCAGCAGGGCATACCAGGTCAGATGCGCCGTGCACTCCGGATCCACGATGGCATAGACGATGTACACGATGACAAAGAAGCCAAACTGGATTCCCAGTTTCAGCAGGTTGCTGATCACCGATGAGATCGGCATGATCATCCGCGGGAAATACACCTTGCCGAAGATGCCGGAATTCGCCACGAACGTGTTGGATGTCCTGCTTAAGCACCCGGAGAAATAAGTCCATGTGCAAGTACCTGCCAGATAGAACAATGGCCGCGGAATGCCATCCGTCGGGATACCGGCGATTCCACCGAAAACGATCATGTACATGATCACTGTCAAAGCCGGCTGGACGACAAACCAGACCGGGCCCAGGATCGTCTGCTTGTATTGGGTAATGATGCTTCGCTTGACAAACAGGCTGCATAGATCCCTATAGGCCCACAGTTCCTTGAGGTCGAAGGTCAGCAGCTTGTCTTTCGGCTTAATGACAATGTCCCATTTTTCCTCCTGGACGGAGGCATTCTTTTCTGCCATATTGCTAATGCGATCTTTTATGCTTGAACAGGATGTTGCCTATCGTTCCCCAGAAATACCGCCAGTCGGTGGCGAAGGGGTGCTGGTGATAGGCTTCGATATATCTCTTTTCCGATTCCTGGATCTCCTCCAGGGTCTCGGGGGTCTTCTTGTCGTAATAGAACGGCGGGAGGAGTCCCGGCTTGACGCTAATGTGCAGCGCCTGCATCTCCGGCGTATAGAGCTTAAAATACGACCGGCTGAGCGGCCGCACGCCCACGAGTTTCATCTGCCCCTTGAGGACATTGATGAACATCGGCAGTTCATCGAGCCAGCTGGAGCGGAGCTTCCGCCCCCAGAAGTTCACTCGGTAATCGTGCGCGAACTTCCCGCCCTTCTGCAGGCCCTCGTGTTCGAGGATATACGGCTGCAGGTACTCGGAATACGGGAACATAGTCCGGAACTTGTACACACCGATCATGTTTCCTTTGTATCCCACGCGGTTCAGCTTGACGAGGGCTCCGAAAGTGGGGTCGTCGTCCCAGATGGGCTTGCGGAACTTCTGGCCCAGGATGAAGAACTCGCCCCGGTGGAAGCGCTCGTCCACGACCTCGAATCCGGCCCGGTACATGCGGCCCAGCAGCTCCACGCGCGGATAACTGCGGTTCTTGCCCTTGGTCACCCACATATAGAACCAGCGCGTAAGCTTCAAACGGGCGAAAACCCGGTGCCACAGGTAATGGAAGGCATACAGAAACTTGCCCAGGAATCCGGGATGCCTGCGCTCGAAAATCGCCCGCTTCAAGCTGGATGTCCGAGAGTGGCACAACAGGTAGCCACCATCCACCAATGCCTCGTTCGCCTTGTTCAAGAAGGTGTTCAAGTGCCGGATGCGGGTCAGGCCCATCTTGTTGATGATCAGCCGCGGATGATGCCCCTTGAGTGCGTCCAAGGCATTCCCGTCATCCGTGTTTACGATGAACGTTGTCTCGTCAAACTCTTCTTGATGCTTCTCCAGCCACGCCATGCTGGCCTTCAGGTCCATGGACTCCGTGGCATAGAAGATCCTTTCCAGGTCCACGTTCCCTACCAGCTGATCCTCCAGCTTGGCGCCGGTATCAACCCCGCGCTCGGAGTAGTTCTTCGGAATGAACTCCTCCTCATGCTGGAGATCGACCCAGGGTTTCTTGCGCCAGAAAAGGATCATCGAAGGGCTTTCCGGATCGCGTTACACACCGTCTCGATATCTTCGAGACCCATATACGGATGCAGCGGCAGCGACAGCACACGCTCGCACAACGACGTTGCCACGGGGCAGAGATTCCCGGTCAAGCCGGGAATGACGTTCTTCCCGTCACCCCCGACCTGATCGGGGGTCTTGTCAAACGCCGCCTGCCGATGCAGCGGCTTCGGGTAATAGACCATCGACGGGATGCCATCAGCCTTGAGGGCAGCCTGGACGGCATCGCGCTGTTCTCGAGAAGCGAAACGGACGGTATACTGCGCCCAGCTGGAGCGGTAACCCATCGGGATAACCGGTGTCGCCAGCCCCTGCAGGAGCTCCGTATAGCGGGCAGCAACCTCGTTTACCGCGTCCAGCTCGTATTCTGCGAATGCTTTGAGTTTCACCTGCAGGACCGCCGCCTGGACCGTATCCAGCCGGGAGTTCAGGCCGATACGGACGTTGTCATACTTGAACGTCCCTTTCCCGTGCACCCGGTACGAGGCGATCAGCGCCGCCCATTCGTCATTGTCCGTGAACACAGCACCACCGTCTCCGTAGCAGCCCAATGGCTTGGCAGGGAAGAAGGATGTCGTCGCGATATCGCCGAAACTGCAGGCTCTGAGATTCCCGGTCAAGCCGGGAATGACGTTCCCGTCATGGCCGACCTGATCGGCCATCTGAATAGTTCCGCCGAAACCCTGCGCCCCGTCTTCCAGGACGAGGAGTCCAAAGCGGTCGGCCACAGCCCGGATTGCCTGATAATCGGCCGGAAGGCCGAACAGGTCCACGGCCACGACGACACGGGGACGCAGTCTTCCTTCCGAAAGGACTTCCTTCACCGCACGCTCCAAATCAGCGGCGTCAATGTTGAACGTCTCCTCGCAAACATCCACGAAAACCGGCTCGGCGCCTTCGAGCGGCACGACCTCGGCCGAGGAGAAGAACGTAAAGTCCGGGACGAACACGGCATCCCCGGGTCCAACTCCCCAGGCCTTGAGCGCCAGGGTGAGGGCATCCGTCCCGTTCGCACAGGTCAGACAATGCTTGACCCCGACATATTCTGCCAACTGCTGTTCCAATTCCCGCACCTGCGGGCCCATGATATAGGCGCCGTACGCCATCGCGTCCAGGACGGCCCGGTCCATTTCCCCGCGGAGGACCTGATACTGCTTCTTGAGATCTCTAAATTCCATGGCTTCGCCAATGCTCGCCCTATTGAAAAGCAAGCAACTCGTTGATTGTGAGATTCTTTCGTCGGCCTCACGGCCTCCTCAGAATGACATCACTCGGCTTTCTCGAGGTTTTCCCCGACCAGCCGGTACTTTCTCCCGCACGCGCACGCGTAAGAACCGTCCAGACGACGGCCGCATTCGCACACCCACCCTATCTGCCTGGCCGGTACCCCGGCCATCAAAGCATAATCTTTCACGTCCCGTGTCACCACGGCACCGGCGGCGATCATCGCCGAGCGGCCTACCGTATGGCCGCATACGATGGTGCAATTGGCGCCCAGGGAAGCTCCCTCGCGTACGCGCGTACGCACGTACGCGCCATGCACCGGAAAATGCGCCCTCGGGGTACTCACATTCGTGAATACGCACGACGGGCCGCAGAATACGTGATCCTCCAGCTCTACGCCTTCGTAGATGGATACGTTGTTCTGGATACGGACGCCGTCTCCGATCCGGACGTTGTTCGCGACATTGACATTCTGTCCCAACGAACAGTTGCGCCCGATGACGGCTCCCTTTTGAATATGGCAGAAATGCCAAATCTTCGTTCCCGCGCCGATGGTCACGCCATCGTCGACATAACTGCTTTCGTGAACGAAGTAGTCCTGCATTGCCAGGCTCTTTTTTCCAACATAGCCGGGGCACAATAGGCCCCGGCTACGCTGTAAAAGTGATTTCAGTCGGCCAGGTGATTACTCCTTGATGGAGGTAATCATGGTGCAGCGGCTGAGTTCCTTCATGTTGTAGAACATGTAGTCGACACCGCCCTTGTAGTCCATGACCAGCTGGTCCGGGTTCACACCAAACTCGTTGACGAGGGTGTTGTACACGGCCTTCGCACGGTTCTCGGAGAGCATGAGGTTGTGCGCCGGGGTAGCAGTCTGCTTATCGGCGTAACCGCAAACGAGGTACTTGGTTTTCGGGGTGCTCTTGATCAGGTCAGCAACCGCGTTGATGTTGATGAGCTCCTTCTTGGAGATATCCCAACGGTCCACGATGAAGTTGATGTGGAACCACACCTCGGGAACCTCGGCAACCGGCATGGGCTTCTCGATGTACTTAGTCTCCTTGACGATCTTCTCGATGGTCTCCTTGTCGTACTGGTACACAGAGGTACGCTCGGCCAGACGCCACTTGCTGTACTCCTTACCGATGTTGTAGGTCAGGCCCACGGTGGCACCGAGGATACCGTCCATCTTGTGGTTGGCCAGCCAATGACGCTTGGTGGGCTCGTCCACATAGGCTTCACCGTCGAAGTCGTCACCGATGAGGGCGCCGCGGATGTTGAGCATGAGGCGGAGCTGCTCGCTGAGACGGAAGGTGTTGATGAAACCGGTGTTGAAGGAGGCGCTGGGGGCGTTACCGGACTCGCTGAAGCCGAAGATGACACCACCGCCGGCATAGTAGTCGATCTCGAAGAAACGATCCGGCTTGTAGCCGCCGAACAGGTTCATGAGATTGGCGTGGGCCAGGGCGAAGACATCGAGGTAACTGCCCTTCTGGAGAGCCAGGCCTTCGGAATTATAGATAGGATCGGCCTTGTCATAGAGGGTAACCTTGTTGGGGCGGAAGTTGGCATTCGCCTCACGCGGGTTGTTGGAGTGACCGGGCTTGGTCTGATAGAGGCCCTTGAAAGGAGCCCAGTTGGCGCCGAGGCCGACACCGAAGCTCGGGGAGATCCACTTGGTCAGGTAGAGGTCGACCGTCGGGAGAACCCACATCTCGGGGACCTTCTTCGCAACCTTCCAGTCGTTGTCGCCATAGTACATCTGGGTACCGATACCGGCGCTGAGCTGCCAGTTGTGCCAGAAACCGTTGGTGAACACGGAGTTCTTCTCCATGACCGTGGTGGTGACGACCTTACCGTTGGCGGTGGGGGTCTCTTCCACGACGGTGATGGTGTTCTCATCCTCGCTCCGGGTCACTTTGACATCCTGAGCAAAGACACTTGCCGGCGCGATGAAAGCGGCCGCAGCAATCAGGACAAATAATTTTTTCATATCTAAAAAACGTATAATTTGCACTATCAGAAGGCAAATTTACAACACTTCTTTATTTTACGCAAATTTTTTTGGAAAAAACCTGGCTTTTCCATTGCGGGATAGGACAAAAGAAACGCGACGCCCTTCCGGGTACCGCGTTTCTTATTAAATTTTATAAGATATATAAGGCTTTACCGACCGTTGTCCTTGGAGTCATCGAAAACCTTCGTCGTGCCGGACTTGAAGATGTTGGTCACTTTACTCTCGGCATGTTTGACGGTCGTGTTCTTGGTTTCGTTCTCGAATGTGAACGGATTGTTGACCTGGCCGGTGACCGTGTACTGGTACTTGGCACCAAGAGGGTTGTAGGCCCAGCTCCACGTCTCTTCACTGACACGGTAC
>Ga0310696_10008498_pt1 | contig 11967 bp, 11 predicted proteins | sample AusTroGonzalo_MG_4_FD_203885 | JGI IMG/M metagenome (GOLD analysis project Ga0310696, IMG submission 203885) | Bovine rumen microbial communities from tropical cattle in Woodstock, Queensland, Australia - Gonzalo_02 (v2) (version 2) | ecosystem: Host-associated > Mammals > Digestive system >... | reverse complement strand
GCGGCGGCCTCATGTTCGTCTTCTACGTCATCCTTCCGCTCCTGCTGAACCTCATCACCGCAGGCCTGCTCTGCCTGCGCCGACGCGGCCGCTCCGGCTGGGACCTGCTAAGAAACAAAGCTCTTGTCCAGCTTGAGGGCGGCACGGATGGCCTTGACACCCAAGCTGGCCAGGTAGAAGAACACGGCGTAGAAGGCATAGGAGATCACGACCGTCCAGACGGATTCGATGTTCTCCATGAAGGCCAGGAAGTCGTACAACCCGTGGAAAAGGACCGGGACCAGGAAGGAGAGTGCTAGCGCCAGTTTCTTCCGGCCAGGGATGAACAGATAGAAAGAATAGAAGAATCCCATAATGACAGCCAGCGAGAAGTGACAGGGAACAGCCGTCAATGCCCGAATGACACCCGTGGCAGCTGCGACCGGTTCCGTTGACATGGCTTCCATTGCCGAAGCAGACAGGACGTATCGGATATTCTCTCCAACAGCAAAGGCCAGCCCGATACAGACGGCATAGACGATGCCGTCCATAAATTCGTTTTGTTTCTTCCGCCACTTGAAGAATACCCAGAGTATCAGCAGCTTGCTGAGTTCCTCTGGGATGGCGGCTCCAATGAAAGCTCCTTTGAAGTAATCCCACCAGTTCTGGTAGTATAGCGGGCACAGGCCAATCTCCCGTACCGCCTGTTCCAGAAATACGGCCATCGGTAGCGTGAGCAGGCCCAGGAGGAAAGCTAGAATCAGTTCCTTGGGAGGTTCCGGGCGCAGTCGATCTCGCCACAGGATGAAGACCATCAGCAGGACCGCTGGCAGGACAGCTAGCAGGAGGTATAACAAATACCGGGTCCGTTTGGTTCCGGGTGATTCCTCCGAATCGAAAGGCAGCGGTTCTTCCATCTTTTCACAGAAGTCTAGGTAGAAGACGTCCGCGCCGGCGTCGGTTGCCAATGCAAATACCGAGAAGTCTTCACTGAAGGCGAAAAGATTGTCCGAATCGATATGATTCCCCTTCTCGTCCCGAACGCTGATCGAGATAGGGTTGTCGAAGGCTGCATCCAAATTCTCATCCAACGTCTCGAAGCGAAACACTTCTTGGAAAGCATTGACTACGATGACTTGGTATTTGCCACTGCTCGCTTCATAAGACTGCTCCCCGTCCTCGGTGGTTGAGAACGCATAATCGTAGTAGCACTCATACCAAGCGTCCTCGTAGGCGTTGATTTCTTGCGCCCTCAACGAGAGGGAGGAAAAAAGGAGAAGGAGGAAAAGCGCGCAGCGTTTCATGGGGTGTACTTAAGAAATCAGTTTCCGGTAAATGGATTAAGCCCCCTGGCCGTCAAACCAAACGCATTAAAAGTTTCGTTCAAATGATTTACGAAGTCCTGGAAATAATACATACCGTTCTCTGCCTGTTGAAGGCCTTCAAACTCCAGGTCAACAATGACAGGCGAACCTTGCATCTCGGAAGGATTCCCTGCTCGAAGCTGGGTGACCGAATAGTAGGCAAGGTAAGGATGGACATAATACTTTCCCTTGTCTTTCCATTTTTCGATGACGAATTTGAATCCGATCGGCGTGCGTTCTTCAATAGAATTCGGGAGCGGATCTCTCTTTGCTTGTAATGCGGTCAATAGCGCATCCATGGTGGAGTCATGTGTGCAAAGAAAGTTAAATCGCCGTCCTGAGACCTTAATTTGATTAAGGATATTCCCAAGCATAGCATGAGAGACATTTACGGCGACAATGGGTGCCGTGAAAAGTACGATACCATACACATCTTTTATTCTGGCCAATCTTTTCCAATCATCAAATGAAAGAGCCCGAAGTTTAGGATTGGCAGCATTTGCAATTGCCCAATCATCCTGTTCGTAGTATTGAAGGATTAGGGCATCGCTTGCGCGATTGGCAAGATTAAAATCACTATTTGCGTTAAATGCTGGCTCTAATTTCTTCTCCCCGTTTTCAGTTTTCTCCACAAAGCGTAGTGAATAGTCCGTGAGACAAGGGTCTAAATGCTTCTTGTGGCTTGATGCAGCAAATTTGGAGGACTCAAGCCCGATTTTTCCCTCAAGGAATAGCAAATCTTCCGAGATATCAATAGCGTTAATGATATCGAGCATCTCTCGGTTAGCTTCCTGCTGAAAACGCAGGGTGTCAAAACCACCGAAAGAAATGTCTCCATTCAAAAGTGGCAGGAATTCGGGATCATAGTAGGTCGTGCTGAAATCCTGCGGTCCTAGATATTTTACGTCTACTTTTTGTCTTGGGAAAAGGCCGGCGGCAAAAGCATGGGAGGTCTCGACGGTTCGTTGTTTGGGGCTTGCACTGAAATAGGCGTTGTTCGGCGTAAGTCGTAGCCCGTTTTCTTTGAAATACTCCCGGAAGTATTCTCCGGCCATATATTCCAATACGCTACCTCGAAGAGAAAGATGTCCGCCTTCTACTGGCCATTGAGGCCAGTGATAGTTAACAGACAGGACAGAGTCCAAATCTTTATTATACTTGGCGAGCGGGACCCGTACTCCGTGCCGGCTGATTATGGTGACCTGCTCTAGCTTTGGCCCCTTGTTGGTTTTGCAATTACAACAAGAAAACATACACGGGAGCAGGAGTAACGAAACCAGAATCAAAGAGGACAAGTGTTTCATAACAATGCGATTATGCCATAAAAATAGAAAAAAAACTTGAAACGAATGTTCAATGCATGGAAAAAGTCTTATTTTTGCAAAAACCAACCACATAATAGTATGTCTAAAGAGAAACCCGACATTCCGCTTGAAGCGGATAAACAGGTCGTTACCATCAAACTGAACAAGTACAAGTCTGTTGTGGACGCACTTGGTAATCCGAGGACCGCGCTACGCATTGCCTTCACCATTTTCTTTCTTGGGGTTCTGCTCTTTGCGGGGATCTCATATATCACCTTGGCAATCAAACGCCTATACCCATACAGTGACATCAAAACAAATGGTTTGGGAGCAACGACTATAAAGAGTGAGAACAACGAAGTGTCATATTGGTTGTTTAATACGGCAACTGTTTGGGCAGACTCGGGCATTTCTGTAAATGAAGGAGACATCTTGACAATTCGAGCGTCGGGCAAGAGTAATACGGCAATCCATCACCTTTATGATGCGGCTAAGGATAATACAGAAATAGTAGATGACTGGGTCGGAACAGAAGGAGAACCCGACAAACAGGAAAGGGAAAAGGATAATTATCGCCGTCGGTACAGGATATTTCCGAATATGAATTCGGGAGCTCTCGTTATGCAAGTTGCCAGAGGGAATGAGTTTTTTGATTCTCCGCGGGCGGGAGATCCGGAAGACTTTTATTTTATTGGCCGGGAGCGGCAGAACATCGTTATCAACAACCCGGGCACATTACATTTTGCGGTCAATGACATCATCCTTGACAGGAACACGATTGCGAGAATGATGTGGGATTCTATTATTGAGCAAGGTAGGCACAACCCGCAGAAGGTTAACGCGCAAATTGTGCAAGAATTCCGCAAAAATGGCGTTAAATACTCTCTAAAAGATGGTGCGGATGTAATGCAACTCCTGTCAGAAAAAACGAACGACGAAGCGTATCAGCAGTCATTGCAAAAAGCCGTACTTGATGCATTTGCGGTTGTTTTCAAGGAAGATATTAGCAAGAAGGAACCAGTTGGAAAGATGGGTTTGGGTTTTTCGGGCGATCAGTGCGAGTTGTCGTATTATTATGGCGAGGATCAAGAAGATAATGATTGTCGCAAATATGTGTGGTTTGAAGATAACATAGGATCATTCCTGATTATTGTCGAAAAAAACAACAAGAGACTATGATGAAAGGAATCAATCATCTTTTGGAAAAATGGATTGCCTCTGGTCGCAGCGGAACGATGGATGTTGATTCTGACGCATTCCTGGACACGTTGGCCAGGAGTCGGTATCATGGTCCGGATATCGAGCCGATTCCAGTGAACCCGGAAGCAGAACGGCCCCTTCGCTGGTGGGAGGTGCCCTATTTGAAAGGGTATCGATTTCTTGTAATTGTGGGGATAGCCGTATTTATGGTAACCATGGTAATATGCGGCGCTATTCGGTACATTAATGATATCGTTTTTTACGACAATCAGCTTCACATCAATAGCCAGGGGGCGTTCAATCCGCATAAATCAATGAATTGCGAGTACGCAATCTATCTGTTCAACACAGCGGATCTTTGGGCGAACTCCGGGATCCAGGTGAACAAGAAGGACCGGATCAAGATAAACATATCGGGAGGACATAATTCTGCGATAGAAGGGGTTGTAAACGCTGCAAGGTATAATACGGAATTAAAGTATCGTTGGGTCTCTTTTGATGACGCAGAAACAGGGGAACGATCATGGCGGAATTCACAAGATCGTACCATGTCGGTTGATACTGCGGGGTTGTCATTATGCGTTTACCGTGCTCCGGACCGGATCCAAAAGGGAATTGGTTTTGGCTCAGCTCTTTGTGGGATTTTCCCGGAGAGCATGGACATCCAGAATGATCCGCTGATAAAGAGCGAAGATCGCGCAAGGCGTGTTTGGAGGTGGACCCCGAAATTGGGGACGTCTTTCAAGCGGGCAGAGCAATCCGGGACGCTTTTCTTTGCTATAAATGACATGTTTCTTGATAGCGATGACGAAGTTGAGACGTTTTATAATAATCCAGGCAGCCTGAATTTTAATAACGCAGGGTTTAGTCAAAAAGAGATAAATGCCAGGAAAGCAAATAAATACCACGATTACAAGGACAATCTTGGCCAGTTGATGGTCTCTGTTGAGATTCAACGAAACGTCCCGAAATCATTTTTTAAGCCGTTAATGGCATATCGGTGGATGGAATACCATGCGTTTGAGGCGCTTGATAACAGCCCTCATTTTCTTGGTCGTTTCGTCGCGCTCTTGTTTTATGGCGTTTGTTTTTGTGGTTGGATTACTGCGCTGTTTTTTGTGTGGGTATTTGGGTGCGTCATTGTTATGTATTTCTTCTTTTTTGTCGGGCACCAGTTGTTCACGTTGGGTGAAGCTCTCCCTAACCGGATTCGCTTGCGGAGGTATAGTAAAACGGCAGAAGAGGAGTTGAGCTGACAGAAAGAAGAACCTGCGGGCATGGACTAGATGCACTAAACTCTCATCAAATAATCCTCTTCGGATTTCTCCTTTTCGTCATTTTCGTCGGTGGCGTTGTCGTGATGAACGAATTTTCCAATCGAGATCACGTGATTGTGTCGTGCCTGGTGGAGTTGGCGCTAATCATTGGTTTAACGGTGTTGGGCGTTTCCTATTCCGAGTACAAAGCGCGACGGTTTACTATTGGAATCCGAAAATGGATGATCCCGTTTGTTCCGCGGAGAAACAGAAGGACCAAACGAATGAAAGACCGACGGGCATTAAAGAATATTGTTTTGCGAAATAGTCGACAGGCCGGAGACAATGGTTTCTTTAATAATATAAGGCAACTGGATACCGGCGGGAATCTTAATCGGAGTAAATACAACACCCGAGGATTTCACAGATTGAAAAGCGCCCACCATGCCTCTTTTGGCAAGTTTGCGGGCGTTCCATTGATCCCCGGAGATGAAGAATCCCTGATAGGTCCCCGGTTCCAGGCAGATAGTTTCTTCGCCTCCTCTCGGGATAAGAACGTGTCCTGCAACCTCGCCGTCAGCATTGTCACGTCGAATGATGACCAGCGTGGAAAGATTGGACATATTTTGAATGGAAACCGCACAAGAGCCTTCCGTCAAATTTTTCCCATATACTTGCTCATAGGGCTGGCATTGGTCCGGTGATGCTTGAAAGGTGCGTTTTTGTGGCGCCGGAGTGTTCGTGTCGCCGCTTTTCACAAAAAACGTAAGGATAAGGACCAGAAAAGCTATGGCAAGGATAACAAAAAGGATGGTTCCCATATAACAGGTTCACATTTAATGGTTTGACTGCGGATTGATTGCTCTGGAGCTCGTCTTTGATTTCGGGGCTGGATATTGCCTAACGGTCTTCAATCTCTCTTGAGAAGTCGTAATCGGAATTATAGTAATTCTCCAGCGGCCTCTCGGGAAAGAATTCTAGCGTTTCGGGGTCCCAAAACTCGTAGAATAAACGATACGTCAAATCCAAAATATGCGCAGAAGAGGGAAAGAAGTCATAAATCATATTGCCCTCAGAGTCCATATAGTATAATGTATCATTGTCCTCTTCTTTCACCGTCGCATAATACAACCCCTGTAAACTGTCCCACTCATAGTCAGAAGCCTCCGAAAAAGTACAGGGGAAAATATCATGGCCTCTTTTTGAAAAAAAACCCCACAAACCCGTTTCTGCAGACTGCACTTTCAGTAAGCCCAGAGAAGAAAAATGTCCCACAGAATCTGCATATTCCTTAGGATCTAAAGAAAAAACCGTTTCGCCCAGCCTGTTGACAAACACCCTGTTCCCGTCTGCATCCCGGAATTGCATCATTCCGTTATAATAACGCTTGTCAACAGGTTCCCAACCGTTAGGTACCTGAAACACAGTTCGTCCATCACGTCCGACCACCTTATACTCAGGTATCGAATCAGATGGTCTGACGAGAGCTGGTCCGTCGCTAAAAGGTTCAACCTCATCGTATTGGGGCGCTATTACAAAGGTCCCGGCGAGATCAAGCGCACCATACTTGTCCCCTACTAACCTCCAGGCTCTTTCGTCGCTCCATCGGACACTGGGCTTCCCACGGATTTCATCTGATAGGGCCTCTCCTTTGATGTTCCGGATAACATAACGATCGGCGAAGCGGTTTTCTTCTATTCTCTCTAGATACACCTGGCCACCAGCGTGTTCAATGTATAAAGAGCTGCGGATAGGACTAACAGACTTCCCGTATCTATCCACAATTTCATAGACACCGTTTCTTTCGACAACCCAAGCGTCCAAAACACCACGCATTATCTGTTCATACGGCCCTGAAAGCACTTCCCCGTTATCCCCTAGAATATAGTAACGACTGTTTGTTCCAGCCGCGAATACGCGATCATCCTTTTTTTTAGATGAATGAAGAACGCGAAGGTTTTCCCACTTTTCCCCAATCGGACGAAGGTTGGCATCTGTTAAATAATAATCACCCGGACTTAGCCAACCGTCATACTCAACCTCCTCAATGTCTATTAAAAAGCCATTCAACTTATATCGCTCTCGCTTTTGCCTTTGTTCATAAAGATACTTTATCCTTTTTGTTCCACTCTCTCCGATGTTCCTCCCCGAAAAATCGAAATAGTCTTTTCCTCCATCCGACTTGAAGCCAACAAACCAACCGTCTTTGTTGGTAATTGTTTGTGCTTCCAGATAATGCGCAAAATAATCCTCGCGCTCTGCCTGAATGGAATGATGAACATCATCATACCCTACAACATCATAGTTCAAAGGGATTAATACTTTCCCGTTAACATCAATTGCTCCGTATTTTTTGCCACGTTCCACAATGATGAGGTCTCCATATGGCGCCGCAAGATCATACAATGGCCGAACCGTTTCTTTCCCGTTTTTATCGACCACGCCCCATTTCCCGTCTTGCTCGTAAACATAAGCGCCATCTTGGCAGTGTCTTGCACGAAGTGATTTAAGCGGGTTGGCTTTCCCTGCGGGCGTTATAATATAACACGAATCATCCAGAACTCCCAGAAAGACTTTCCCGGCGAGACGCCCGATATCGTCGTATTTAATATCGGCCACTTCCCGCCCCCAGGCGTCAACCACGCCATACTTATCCCCAACTTGGACAACCGCCCGATCTGCCTTGAAAGGGGAAATCCAATCATACTTTGCCGGACGGATTCTCTCCCGCCAATTCCGGTCAAACATGCCCCATTTCCCGTCTAACACGACCAGAAAGAATGGATATCGATAATTAATCAGATCATAAATGATGGGAATCACTTCGGTGCCATCGGGCCCGAGGACGCCACATTTATCGTTTTTATACACCTTGGCGAAAGACGGGTCCATGCCGGAACATGGCTCTATATAATCGTATTTCGCTGGAATAAGAATCTCTCCATCATCGCCAAGGACACCGCACATCCCGTTACTGACGTAAATGCTTGTGGCGGTGTAGTCAATAGGAGCTGCGGTCGTTTTTATATTGTTTCCTTGACTGAACGTAACGGCGGGAAACAGGATGGCCGTCAGAAAGAGTAAAGCTCGATAAGACATATGCGATAGTGTGTTAATTATGGGGTCGTGTCACAAAGATAACCAAATTATGAGAAATCATAAATATTTGGTTATCTTTGCGAAAGACCACACACTAACGCCGCGGATCAAAATAATGAAATAAGCGGCTGAATGGATAACCAAAACAAAAATAGCATGAACAGTAAAGGCATTTTGTATCGAATTGCGCTTGCCGTTTTTCTCTTGAGCTTGCCCGTCGTGGCTGGGGCGCAGGGTGGGGCGATTGTCGGTAGTATAGTCAAAGGAGTAGTAAAAGGCACAAATACTGTCCCAAATACAGTCACTCAAGCCGTAAGAGAATCGGCATTAAGGCCGAGCGTATTGCCAAATGCGACGCCCCCGGCGTTGTTGACTAGTCGCGTTGATTCGTTACCTTTTCAGATCGTCGAGATACCAACCATCGACACGCTTTATTTCAGAAAGCCCTTGCAAACGGAGGATGGCGTGTATTTCGGCATTTATCTAGATTGTGTTGCTCTTGAAGATGATGCGGAATGGAACGATAAAATAACGATTCTGTGTCGTCGCCTCGCAGTGCTGGATACAAGCAAAAGCCGGGAACAGTGGCGGGAACACGTGGACTACGGTCGGTTCCGAGGGATTCGTTTTCTCATTCTGCTCCCCAAGATGCCCGAGCAAGCCTTAAAGTATCTTGTTGGGCCCGAAGAGGAGCACTTTGGCCGAGAAGAAGGCCTTTTGGCGCTTCGTCTTGACGAGTAGCTTGGGTCCTAGGCAAACATCTTATTTAAGTCGTTCCGTAGGGACCGGAAGCCGCGCTCAATGCGCTCGGCCTGGGCCTTCCGGGGCTTCGTGCCGTTCAGGTACGACCATAGCTGCTTCTGGTTGATGCCGGTGACCTTTTCCATCCCGGCGAGGGAGAAAACGCCTGTGTTGACATAATATTTCAGCAGGCTCGTGACATCGACGGAGTAGTGAACTTCGAATTCTCCGTCCAGAAATGCGGGATACCTGAAGCCGTTCTGGATAGCGGTTTCCTTGTAGAAGGCCATTTGCCTGGACATATCTTCCTTGGCCGCTTCGATGGTCTCTCCCGCTCCGGAGAAGATGCCATCCTTGCAGTACACGTCGAACGTTCCGTCCGCCGCACGCTCAAGAATTGCTTCAATTGTCGTCATTTCAATCCCATTTCTTTTTTCATTTTCATTTCCAGCCCGCGGCCCAGTTCTTTCCCGGCGTGGAATGGAACCGGATATGTCCGGTTGCCTTTTTTGTATATCACGTGGCTCGTGCCCAATTGTCGGAGTTTTGTCCAGCCGTTTGCGATCACGAGTCGGTGAAACTCGGAGTATTTCATAGTTTTCGACACAAATATAGTAAATATTCTATTAAAACATAATGAATTCAATAGAATGTTTTCTGTTAAACAAGGGGGTAACGGAGAACTATAACTCCGTTAGAAGATCTTCGGGAGGAAGATGAGCAGGCCGATGGCGGCAGCGGCGAGGGCGCAGAGGAGGACGCCGGCGGCGCATAGATCCTTGATGTCGCCGATGCGCTTGTCCTGCTCCGGCTGGACGATGTCGCAGACGCGCTCCAGCGCGGAATTGAGGATCTCAGCCGCAAAAACGAGCCCGATGGCAAACGCCACCAGGGCCCATTCTGTCAGGGAAATCTTGAAGATAAAACCGGCCGTGATGACCAGGACGGTCGCAAAGAGGTGCACCCAGGCGTTGTGCTCCTCGCGGAACAGCACACCCACGCCCCGGAACGCGAAGCGGAAGCTTCGCAGCACTTTTTTAAAAGAGAAACACTTCTTATCCATGTTCAGAACGGCGCAGTTCTGAACAAAGATAAGCATTTTTTTCTCATTCCAGCGCAAATGTGATCTCGACGTCGCCGAAACGGCCGGTGAGCGTGCCGCCGCCTTTGGCGAAGACGTCCTCAAAGTAATTGCGCGTGAGCTGGCCGCGCCAGACGATATCGTCCTTATCCTTATAAGGGATGTTCAGCTCGAAGCCGTACTGCTTGGAGTTGCACTTGACCACGGCGCTGCACTTCCAGTTGGTGGTCGTGCCGCCGTCGTCCTCAATCACCATGAACGCTATTTTTTCCATCTGTTCCGTGAAATTTGTCAGCAGGAGGGCGTTGAATGGCACTTTCCGGTTCAGCTGGCTGCGCTTGATGACGACCATCAGGTCGGTCAGGCTGGGCGAGTAATTCTTCAGGTCCTCGTCCTTGGTGGCCTTGAAGCCGTCCACAGCGCCCGTCTTGATAAAAAACTCACTGGCACCACCGAACCAGGAGTCGTAGTTTCGGAGCATCTTGAAATCGCGGATGCTAAGGATGTATTCCTTGGAGTCGCCCTGCCCCTTGTCCTTGTCTTTGTCCTTCGAGGCCTTCGTACCGGTGTTTTCCTCGAAGAGCTCGAACGGGGTGAAGGCCGCGTCGTCGTTGCGGTTGATCACCCATACCGGGCGCTCCCGCGCCACCTGCTCGGTCACGATCACGGAGTCCACGACGTGGGCGCCGTAGCTGTCAATGCGCACTTCGTAACCGTAGTTGGCCTCGGCGCCGTAGCCCGGGTCGAAGGTAACGATGGGGAAATCCTTGCCGTTCCATTCCTCGGAATAGGGCCAGTAAATCTGCATGTCGGAGTCGCTGAGCGCGTTGATGTAGCGCTCGACGTCCGCCGCACCGGCCTTGGTGCCGTATTTGTCGGTCAGGTAATTGGCGAAGAGTTCGCGCAGCGGCATCGTGTAGCCGCCCGCCTTGGTGGCGCGGGTCTGCGGGCTGTCGCCCACCCCCGCGCCCGGCGCGTCGAAGAGGTCCGTGAGGCGGTACTCCTCGTCGTAGCCGTGGCCGGAAGAGGCGCTCACGGCGTCGTATACTTCGTCGAGGTGCTCGCTTTCAAGCGGCAGGTCGGAGAGGATCTTGGCCACGTCCGACAGGGAAAAGAGTCCCTGGTCGGGATTGGGGTTGAAAGGTCGCATTTCGTCGCAGGAGGCGAGTGCGAAGGCGCAGAGCAGCGCCGCGGTGAATCGAATCGTTTTCATTTTGCAAACAGTTTAGACTGCTGCAAAGTGACGAACAATTAGCCGATTTCTTTCCCGATTAATCGTTTAATTGTCAAGCGGCTGATCCACAGGGGATTCGAAGCGTACGAAACGTACTTTTTTGTAGAAATCGGGCAGATTCTGTACGTTTTTGAAGCCCGCGTTCCGGAAGACTTCGGCGGTTTCGGGCCCGAGCGCCTCGTTGATTTCGACGAGGCCGACCCCGCCGGGCCGCAGGAAGCGCTGCGCCCAGCGCGCGACGGCCCGGTAGAAGCGCAGCGGGTCGTCGTCCGGCACGAAGAGCGCGAGGGCCGGCTCCCAGTCGAGCACGTTGGGCCGCATCTGCGCCCGCTCGCGCTCGAGCACGTAGGGCGGGTTGCTGACGATCAGGTCGAACGGGCCGTAGGGGAAGGCCTGCTCGGTGTCAAGGACGTCGGCTTGGAGAAAGGATGGAGATTCGCCGGTCAAGCCGGCGAATGACGAACTGGGACCGGCGAATGACGGTTCAAACTGCTTCCGGGCGTAGCCCAGGGCCGTTTCCGACAGGTCGACGCCGATGACCTCGGCGTCGCGGACGTCCAGCGCGATGCTCCAGGCGATGCAGCCCGAGCCGGTGCAGAGGTCGAGCACCCGCGGCGCGCGGTCCGGCTCCATTTCCTGGAGCGTGCGGACCGCCTCGGCGACGAGCAGTTCCGTCTCGGGCCGCGGCACGAGCACGCCCGGCCCCACG
>Ga0310696_10008496_pt1 | contig 11969 bp, 8 predicted proteins | sample AusTroGonzalo_MG_4_FD_203885 | JGI IMG/M metagenome (GOLD analysis project Ga0310696, IMG submission 203885) | Bovine rumen microbial communities from tropical cattle in Woodstock, Queensland, Australia - Gonzalo_02 (v2) (version 2) | ecosystem: Host-associated > Mammals > Digestive system >... | reverse complement strand
CGCTTGAAGCTCTCGCTGAAGCTTCTTCTTTGCCTTTCTTCTACTGTTAATTTTTCCATTGTTGACCTCTTTTTATTTTACTGTTTTTAGTGAATAAAAACGGTCAACCTATTTCAGGCATTGACAATGCAAAAAAAAGCCAACAGTCTCAGCGTTGACGCTTTAAGACTGCTGGCCAAACAACCTTATAAACTACTATTAATTAACGTTTTATATCCATTTCCTTTATCAAGTTCTGAGCATTTGCATACTTGTCGATTATGAACAAAGCATATCTTACATCCAAACAGATGCATCTCTGCAGATTCTCCTCGAAGTCAATATCACCAGACATGGCCTCGCTGTTGCCATCGAATGCAAGTCCGATGAGTTCTCCATTTCCATTGATGACTGGACTGCCGGAATTTCCACCAGTAATATCATTGTTGGTAATGAAGCAAGTAGGAACTTCACCATCCTTGTTTACGTAAATGCCAAAATCCTTGTCCTTGTACAGCTGTTTTAACTTTTCGGGAACTATAAATTCGTAGCTGTCAGGATTTTCCTTTTCCATCACGCCCTTCAAGGTTGTATAATAGTCGTAGAAAACGCCATCACGCGGTTCATAACTCTTTACATTTCCGTAAGTAAGTCTTATTGTGGAATTTGCATCTGGAGCGAAATTCTTACCTTCATTCATTTTCATTACACCCTCGATAAAAATTCTATTGTTCTTTTCTAGATCAACAGAAAGGTCGTTGTATGAATTGTAAACGTTTCTATAAACGTCTATAATGTCGTTACCCATCTGCAATACAGGATCATTTGTAAAGGCAGAACCCGACGGCTTGTCAAGGAATGCGTTAAACTTAGCCTCAGTTGCAAAAATTGATTTTGCAAAAGCATCATCAACATACTTTTCCACATTGCCTTTGTACTTAGTCTGTATTGTTTTGAAGAATTCAGGATAATAAGCTGCATCCATTTCGTCGTAAACCTTTCTGAACAAAGCCTTCATCAAATCACGTTCAGTTTCAGAATCATAGTCCTTGTAGAATTCAGCAGCAGGCTCCCTCATATCACTTATAGCAGAATTTATCTCAGCAATCTCCTTGGAGGCAAAAGCTGTAGACAACGACCTGCATCCAAATGCGAAATATGGCAATTCTGTACCGAGAAGTCCCTCATTGATATACATTCTTGCAACAGCCTGATTTTTTCTCGACTGATAAATTTTCTGGAGAGCATTAAGCGCGTTGCGGTACTTTGGTTCACCCTTGGCGTCAGCCCACTTGCACAAATCGGCTTCGATATCTTTCTTTATTCCCATCGTATTGAGATTAGCAAGAGCCTTATTCTGTTCGTTGGAATATTTCCAATAATTTGAGCAAGATGCATATTTCGACGCATACTGAATCTTTACCTTAGGATCGGCATTCATCTTCTTGCGCAATACATTTACTTTTACGTCTCTTATTTCGTATCTCAACTTGTTTGTCACCTGCATAACTTCTTCCAATCCGTACGAAGTTACGTAGCGGTTTGTAGTTCCAGGGAATCCCATAACCATTGCAAAGTCGCCATCTTCGATTCCCTTTGCGCTTACCGGCAAGAAATGCTTAGGTTTCAGAGGTACATTATTCTTTGAATACTTTGCCGGAGAACCGTCGGGAGCAGTGTAAATCCTGAACATAGAGAAATCGGCGGTGTGACGAGGCCACATCCAGTTGTCGGTATCGCCGCCAAACTTACCCATTGATGAAGGAGGAGCACCTACAAGACGAACATCTTGATATACAACATATACAAGCAGGAAATACTGATTACCGCCAAACATGTCCTTTACCTGTGCCTTGTAGTTAGTTCCCGACACTGCATTGTCAATTATCGTCTTGGAAGCCTTCTTGAGTGCTACATTGCGGTCACGTTCTGACATATCCTTCTTGAACGATTTTTCTATTTCCTCGGTAACGTCCTCTATTTTAACAAGTATAGACGCTGTAATACCTGGATTTGAAAGTTCCTCCGACTTTGAATAAGCCCAAAAACCGTCTTTCAGATAGTCGTGCTCAACTGTCGAATGAGTCTGGATCATCGAATAACCACAATGATGATTTGTAAACATAAGTCCTTCATCTGAAACTATTTCGCCTGTGCAGAAATGCCAGAATGGAGAACCTTCCTTTCCCAAACCAACAACAGCATCCTTCATGCACCCCTTGTTGACACTATAAATATCTTCAGGAGTAAGCTTGAAACCCTGCTTTTTCATATCATCATAGTTCTTGCCAATCATCGACAATAACCACATACCTTCGTCAGCCCTTGCAGTCATTCCGAACACAAGAACAAACACAAATAAAATTGCTGTAAATTTTTTCATAAACTTATAATTAATAACATTTTTACTTTTTATTATACTCTGCCAAACCATCGTTCAGGAACTTAATAAATTCATCCGCATCCGTGCAGTACGACTTAGGATCGGTAAGAACTTTCCCTTCCGGGCTGATAATCACATAATATGGCTGAGTATTGCGACCAAAGTTGACAATCTGGATGTCGGCATTAACTTCACCGAGAGTCTTTTTCAACTTACCGTCATTCGAGGACGTATATTGTTCTTCCACAGGAACTTCTATTGTCTTTTCATCAACATACAAAGCTGTCATCACAAATTCATTGTTGAATTTCTCAGCAATTGCCTTATTGCCCCAGATTTCTGCCTGCATTCTCTTACAATTTGCACACGAATGTCCTGTAAAATAAAGAATTAGCGGCTTATCCTGCGACTTGGCACATTCAAATGCCTGCTTGTAGTCGAAATAAGCGTTCACTCCGTATGCAGTATGCAGAGTTTCAGAATATTTTGGGGTTCCGCACAAAGCATTCGTCGGTTCAGCCTCGTTTAGGTTGAACTGCTGCGAAGTTATCGGAGGAAGCAAGCCTGATACTGCCGACAAATTTGCACCAAACATTCCAGGGAAAAGATAAATTGCGAAAACAAAAAATGCCGAAGCCAATATCATACGGAAAAATCCGACAGTCTTTACTTCACTATCCATTTTGAAACGAATTTTACCGAGTAGATAAAATCCGCACAATACGCTGATTACAATCCAAATAGCAATATATAAATCACGGCTCATAAGTCCGAGATGATAGTTCTGGTCTATATTCGAGAAATATTTCATTGAGAAAGCCAGCAGGCAGAAGCCCATCACAACCTTTACCGAGTTCATCCATCCGCCCGACTTAGGCATCTTCTTGAGCCAGTTAGGTGCAATTGCCAAAATAGTAAACGGAAGGGCAAAGCCGAGACCAAATCCCAACATTCCGATTGTTGGTTCAAGTACATTTCCACTTGCAGCCTTCACCAGCAATGCTCCGACAATTGGTCCTGTGCAACTGAAACTTACTATTACCGTAGTGAGAGCCAAGAAGAAAGATGCAAAAATTCCGCCCTTGTCAACCTGCTTGTCGCTCTTATTTGCAAGTGAGGTAGGAAGTATGATTTCGAACATGCCAAAAAGTGAAGCAGCGAACAAAACAAACAATATAAAGAAAATTAGATTTGGAATCCAATGTGTACTAAGCACTGTTGTCAACCCTGCCCCAGCATTTGTAAGCGACACAATCACACCTATTATGGCATATAAAAAGGTTATCGAAATTCCGAAAACCAAAGCCTTGATGATTGAATTGAACCTAGAGGAGTTCCCCTGCATGAAAAAGCTGATTGTCATTGGAATCATCGGGAAAACACATGGTGTAAGAATTCCTAGGATACCAAAAAGCAAAGACAAGAAAAAGAACGACCACAAAGAACCGTTTTCGGAAGACTGATCCTTATCCTGCTCTCCAAAATCATTTTGCTTCACAAGAATAGGAGTTCCGCCAGTTTGGCTTGGTGCATCTTCAACTTCCGCTGCCAGATCCGCTGAATTGGCTGTATCTTCAAGTGCTTTCCCGCTCACAACTTCTTTTTCATCAGATTCCGAGCTCTTTTCATCAACTTCCGAACTCTTTTCGTCAGCTGCAGACGGTTCTACTGAAGCTTTTTCAGGCTCAGGAGTTTCCTTTTTGGGCAGGTCGATGTTGAATTTTGCATCGGCACTTACAGGAAGGCACTGACCGTCCTCGAAGCAAGCCTGGCCACTGAGTTCGGCAGTGATTGAGAATGATGCATCCGCCAACACCTCGATTTTCTGCTTGAAAGTTGCCTTCTTGGTGAAAAACTTCACATTTACATTGAAAACATCATCATATTCGGTAGTTGGTGCAGGCGATTCAGATGTTGTTCCTACCAACTTGTATTTGTCAGACTTCTTGTATTTGATTTCGAGAGGCATAGGACCACCTGCATCGAAATGCTGTGAATAGAGATGCCATTTGTCTTCGATAGTTGCCGTCATGACAAGATTAAACTCCTTGTCGGAAATCTTTTCAGTGGAAAATTTCCATTTTACCGGCTCTGCTAACTGCGCCGACATGAAAGTAATCGTAAACAATGCCGAGACAGTCAATAACAATTTTCGCAAAAGGTTCATATACGTTCTTTTTTGTGAATTGCAAAATTAAAAATAAATTTATGATTTACGATGGATGATTCTGGTTTTTTGTTGGCAAACCTACAATATTTTATTGATTGCGGACTGGCCTAACAGACATTCCAAAATAACGATGCGCGTTTTCCCTGACAGGTCCGTCATAACCAACCTTCAAATAATAAGCATCTGGCGGCCAAGGATCGTAAATATTACTTGACCAATAATAGCCTGTAAAAGGACTATATGCTCCGCAATTTTCATTAGAATACTCTCCCGCTCCTGGCAAAAATATAGTTCTGCCATTGGGACCTGTGAAAATAGCACCTTTGACCCCATTGCTTAACGACCATGAAAACGTACAATTCATAATAAGCTCCCTTATTTCAAGATTGGTAGGAGTTCTCCAATCGTTTCCCCAGCAAACTGTAGCAGCATCGTCGGAAGCCTCCAACACTACAAGGTCATCCTCGTAATCATTATAACCGAATTCGGGGCTGGGGCAATATTTCAACAGGTTGACATCACAACTATGACTGAGCAGATATGTCGACCATCTGTAACTGCTTTTTTGTGACGTTTCGCCCCAAGCGAAGTAACTTCCATAATCTTCGGGGCTGGAAGCTCCTACATTGCAAGTTGCCCACAATGTACCACTAGGCAAACCAAGGTCGACATACTCGTGGGTTGTGGATGGCTCCACAGGATTGCCACCGCCAGAACCGCTACCAGAACCGCCACTCGACTCTCCCGATTGTCCACCGGAACCGCCTGTAGAACTTGCATACGACCATTGTGCATAAAGAGTAATATCAGCTGTCAATGATATTTCTTCGCATTCGGCATACGATATGCCCGTATTGTCAGCCATCGTATTCCACCCCACAAAGTTGTAGTTTTCTCGAGTAAACTCATTGGGCGACAAAGTTTTTTCCACCCCATCGACAAACACCTGCGACGACATTGTTCCGCTTCCTCCATTAGGATCAAAAGTAACAGTATACGTCTTTATATCCAGCAGATCACAACCATCAACCGCCAACATTCCCAACAGAAAAAGCGCGACGATAATAGCAAGATTTCTTCTATTCATAAACTTAAATCTAATTATTCCGCAAAAATAATAAGATCATAGATATTTTTGAAAGAAGAAGCTCGACTTCGTGATATTTTTTTGCACGTTCAAGAAAAAGATGTAATTTTGCAGTGCAATTACGATCTGTTAGCTCAGTTGGTTTAGAGCGCTTGCTTGACAGGCAAGAGGTCACAAGTTCAAATCTTGTACAGATCACTTTTCTTTTTGGTCTGTTAGCTCAGTTGGTTCAGAGCGCTTCCTTCACACGGAAGAGGTCAACAGTTCGAATCTGCTACAGACCACAAAAAGTTGGCATCCAACAGCGGTAACAATTGCAGCTACCCCATCGCGGAAAGCCAATTTTTTTATTTTTATTCGGAATAAATAATTATCGGAATGGCTACGACAACAATTCCTCGTCGTATTCATCGAAGAAATGGTATTCCATGTACGAATATGCCATCATTGGCAGCACTTCAAGCTTACAAGAATACTGTTTCTGCCACTGCTTTCTCATCGATTTGAATATACCCTTGTTAATGTAAGCCTCAACAAACGGATGTGTTTTTATAGTAATCTTGTTGATTTTGTTTTTTTTGAGCAAAAACTTCAACTGATTTTCAATCTCGTCAGTAAGATTTATGCTTGCCTGTATTTTACCTGTTCCATTGCAGCACGGACAAGTTTCGGCAGTTTTTTTGTCGGTTTCCGGGCGTACACGCTGGCGAGTGATTTCCATAAGGCAGAAACGGCTCAACTGGGTAAGATGATACCTTGCACGATCGTTGGCCATGCATTCCTTCATCTTCTCGTAAATTGCCTTCTTGCTTTCACTATCGTGAACATCTATGAAGTCAACTACAATTATTCCGCCCATATCACGCAACCTTAGTTGACGTGCAATCTCTTCAGCAGCAATAAGATTTACCTCCAAGGCATTTGTCTCCTGGTCGTTTTTGGTATATGCCCTGTTGCCCGAATTTACGTCAATGACATGACCTGCCTCGGTATGGTCTATTACAATATAGGCACCCGAGCGCATAGGAACTGTCCTGCCAAAAGCTGTCTTTATCTGCTTTTCGATTCCGTAACTGTCGAATATTGGGGTACGATCGGTGTACAACTTGACAATTTTTGTCTTTTCGGGAGCGATTTCCGAAATAAATTTTTTCACCTCGTTGTACAAATCCTCATCGTTTACAACAATTTGATGGAACGAAGAGTTGAGCATATCGCGAAGGAATGCCGTTGTACGGTTCATCTCGCCAAGCACCACATTAGGAGCCTCAACAGTAGAAAGCTTATTATACATTTCCTTCCACTTGTCGAGCAGCGATGTCAATTCCTTGTCAAGTTCTTCCAATGACTTGTCCTGCGCTACAGTACGCACAATGACACCGTAATTTTTCGGGACAATACCCTCGAGCCATTCGCGAAGACGTTTTTTAGCCTCGCTCGACTTGATTTTCTGGCTTACGGAAATTCTGTTGTTAAACGGTAGAAGGACAAGGTTTCGGCCTGCGATTGATATTTCGCAGGTAAGGCGTGGACCTTTTGAAGAAATAGGTTCCTTGGCTATTTGGACAAGCACATATTCGCCGACCTTCAGCAAGTCGGATATTTTTCCACGCTTGTCAATATCTGGTTCGGCCTTAATATTTGTTAGTCCGTTGGGATTTTTCGTCATTCCCATTCGAACAAACTTCTTCAACGTCTGGAAGCCATAACCCAGATCGAGATAATGCAGGAAAGCATCCTTGCGATAACCCACATCAATAAATGCAGCATTCAATCCTGGCATCAGCTTGTTGACCCTGCCAAGATAAATGTCACCAACCGAAAAGTCTACATTACTATATTCGGTACTAAGTTCTACAAGGCGTTTATTATTAAGCAGTGCGATATTAACTTCAGAACTTCTGACGTCAAGGAACAATTCGCTACATACTTCTGTTTTGTCCGCGTCCACTTTCTCCTCTCCTACAATATTTCGTCAAAAAACCAAACCTTCGGGAAAAGCTCCGAAGGTTTGAAGATTTTAATTAAAAAAAGAAAAAACTATTTTTTCTTTTTATGTCTGTTCTTACGAAGACGTTTTTTCCTCTTGTGAGTAGACATTTTATGTCTTTTTCTCTTTTTTCCGCTTGGCATAACTAAAATTATTTAACTATGTTATTATCCTTTACTTCAGAAACAAAAGATTTTGCAGGCTTGAAAGCTGGGATGTTGTGAGCTGGAATAGTTATAGTTGTGTTCTTTGCCATATCCCTTGCTGTCTTTTCTGCTCTTGTCTTAACTACAAAGCTTCCAAATCCTCTTAAAAATACGTCTTCGCCCTTAATTAAAGAACCTTTAACTGACTCCATGAAAGCTTCAACTGTCTTTTGGACTACCATTTTTTCGATTCCGGTATTTTCGGAAATTGCATTTACGATGTCTGCTTTAGTCATTTTTCTAATATTTAATTGTTTATAAATAATTTATCTTTTCTCTTTCCCCATCAATTTTGGGACTGCAAATGTAATAACTTTTTTTGTATAAGCAAAATAAAAAACATTTATTTTTTTATTTGCGTTAATTTTGTTACAAACCTTTACCCAAAAATACGATTTTTATCGTATAAATAAGAATTTTCATATCTACGAGCAACGATCTGTTTTCTATATACAGAATGTCATATTTTAGTCGTTCCACCATCTGGTCGACATTCTCTGCATAACCATACTTTACTTGTCCCCAAGAAGTTATGCCAGGTCTTACCGACAAAAGATGAAGATAATGCGGTGCCTTCTGAACTATCTGCTGGATATAGAATTCACGCTCGGGACGTGGACCTACAAGGCTCATGTCGCCACGCAACACGTTGAAGAACTGCGGAGTTTCATCCATCCTTGTCTTTCTCATTATCTTACCTATCTTCGTGATGCGAGGATCATCCTTCTTGCTGAGAGCTGGCCCATCGTGCTCCGAATCGACATACATAGAGCGGAACTTGTATATCTTGAACGGCTTATGGTAACGGCCGATACGCTCATGACTATAAATAACAGGTCCGGGAGAACTCATCTTTACGGCAATGGCCAGAACAAGATAAAGCGGTGACAACAATATCATGGCCAAGATGCTCAGTACGATGTCGAAAAACCTCTTTGCAAAAAGCTGCCACACAGGCATTATGTTCTGATTTATCACTATCAGCGGCATTCCTATCATGGATGAGATACGCACCTTGCCAATCAGCATATCGTACATGTCAGGTATTACCTTTACAGAAACATTAAGTCCGTACAACTTATTTATTATATGAGTAATCTTACCATGCTCCTTGGATTCTATTGCTATTACAATTTCCTCTATCTTGTACTTTGATACAATCTCTCTAATATCATCCACGCTTCCGAAATTGGGGATGAAACTTTCCATCTGGTAATTGTCGTGCTTATCAACATACACAAAACCTATAAAGTTCAATCCCGACGACAGTTTCTGAGATTCGAGTTCACGATAAAGTTCCACGGCTTTGTCGTTGCTGCCAACCATAAGCGTATTGAACCGCAGGCGACGAGAATGAACACGATTGTTGGTAACAGTTGTAATTACTAGACGCGGGATGTATGTAAAAGTAAACTGCATTCCCAGAAGCATACCGAACATACTATAGTATTGCTTGTAATTTCCTACCCAATCGTCGAGGACGAAGGCGAAAAACAATATAACCACTCCGATAATGGTCACTATTGCTGTTGTTCCGAGCTCGTGTACCCTCGACTTGCGAAACGGCATGCGGTAGTATCCGCTCATCAAATGCAGCAAAAGCCAGAAAGATGGAATTGCAAACATTGACACATAGAATTTCCAGTCGAGTTCGAGAGGTACAGAATAGCCCAAACGCAATGGTTCTATCTCAAGCTTCCTATAACAATAAAATAGCCCCCATGTTGCCGCAGCAGCAAGATAATCAAACACTATATATTTTAGATTTTGCCTTGCCTTTTGCATTAGTACAACTTAATTTTCAAGATGCAACAACTTAATGTTATCAATATATATTTCCGAATTCTGACCTACTGGGCTAAGCGAATCCACCCTAACCGCCGTAAAGAACGGCTGGAACTGACCGCAATTGGAAGAAGTATTTGTAATATTGTAATTTAAATTAATATACACACGCTTCCACTTTCCATCTGTCGGATAAAAGGTATAGACATTTTCGCGAATTCCAGTTGTTGCTGTAGCACTTTCCACCACGCCAAACAGTCCGAAATTGAATATATCGTTGCATTTGTAACTTATCTCCAGAAATGTCTCACCGTTCTCCGAAATAGAATACACATCAGAGCTACGGCACTCAAAATTACCTGTATAATCGTCCTTAGGAATCACCACCTTCATGGAATAGCCCTCAAGAGCCCCATCCATGCTTGCCTCGAAGTTATAAGTACTTGAATCAGCCTTCTCGAACTTTGTACCTATCTGGTCAAAATTTTCCACAAGGATAAAATTTACACCCTGCCTGTACGAATAATGCGGAGTCAATTTCAATGTTGAGTTGGGAGTAAGTACCGTATCAATGACATAGTTGTTAAGCATGGAGTACACATCCCTGTCGGCATCAAGACCCGATGTCTTTATTCCCGGTTCAATCTCAATGCGCACCTTGCCAGAAGAAAGTACTGGAACTTCGAAAGGAATCTCGAAAACACCTATTAAGCTCAACTTTTCACCATCGACTCCCTCTGCATATAGCCAGCAGTCGGAAATATTGTGGATAGCAGACCCCTGCGAGGGATCCGCAATGTCAATAAACGCCTCATCGACACGAATATAAGACGGCACTCCTTCCATCGGGTCATTTTCCTTGCAAGACTGGAACACCAATGCGAACACAAATGCCAATAACAATATCCTATTCATGCGGCAACTATTTTAATAACATAACAAGAAGGCAAAAGTAGATAAAATTTCCGACAGACGCACCAACAATTAAACATTTTTGGGAAAATCGACTTTTCCGAACATGCCATATTGCAGATATTCAACACCTTGAACTCCTATTTGATTTTTGGCACGGGAACGAAATCTCCTACATTAACCAATGAAACAGGCTTACACTTGCCTGTGGCAGGAAGCAACATTATGCCAGAGGCAGACTTCTTGGAATCTGGCCAGTTGGCTACATATATCAACGAGCCATCATCAAGCCAGCACATCGACGGTCCACCGTCGACTGAAATGTCGGTTCCCTTCAACTTAATCTGCATCTTACCATCGGCACTTGCCACGCAATATGGTCCGTGCGGATAATCGCCCCAACCAGTTACAGCAGCATATACAACCCTGTCGCCTTTGGGGGAAACCGAAACTAAATAATATTCCTCGGGGTCAGATTCAAACTTAAGCTTATCGGACAAGCAAACTATCTTGTCAGCCTCATTTTTAGATACAAACTTATAGGTAATTTTACCCTCATCAGTATCTGGATAATCTGTCTCCTGATAGAACTTCTCTGAGAAGTCCTCTGAACCATCCTCAGGCTCATAATCAGAATAAGCAAGTTCATATTTGCTTTCGTCTTCGATAAATTTGGATGTCTGCAAGTCAAAAACCTTCACATTGCTAAAACCATACGAATCCCAGCTGAACTCATGCCAAACACTTATATATCTATTACCATTGCCCCAATACAAACCTGAATATGTACCATAAGTTTCTGTTATGCAGTCATTACATGTCAAATCCCAATTGACAACATGTTTTGGTTTAGGTTCTGCGGAGGCGAAATCTATGTACTTAAGCACCATCATGCTGTCCTTGCATACTGAATAATAAAGTTGCAAAGTATTTGGCATGAAAACATAGTTAACAATCTCATCCTTCTCGCCTTCATAGGTTATAAAATCCATTTCTTTCACGCTGTAAAAGTACAACGTACTGCCCCTCACATACATAAAATCACAATCTTTAATATTCAGCGACTTGTCCGAATCAGAACCACCCGTATTTCTATTCGCGTCCTTATCATTATACGAAAACGAAACATTAGGCATCAAAAGCACTACTGCCAATAAAAGTGCACCTGCCAGATATTTTTCAAAATTCTTTATCATACCTATTTATTATTAATCTAATATTCAAACAATGTTTAAATCTTTTTGCAAAAATAAACATTTTAGGAGAAACAAAAATGCCATTCAATTATCATAATGGACGATTGCAATCGGCCCAACACATTGCATATAACGAGGCTGTCCAAAAAGCGACAGTCTCTTTTTTTATGCCGCAAGTCTTTCTGTTTCACAAAAGGGAACAACACTCTCTGGTATTGGTAAAAAGCCCTGTATTGCCATTCTTGAGGTTTGAAATTTACA
>Ga0310696_10008495_pt1 | contig 11971 bp, 9 predicted proteins | sample AusTroGonzalo_MG_4_FD_203885 | JGI IMG/M metagenome (GOLD analysis project Ga0310696, IMG submission 203885) | Bovine rumen microbial communities from tropical cattle in Woodstock, Queensland, Australia - Gonzalo_02 (v2) (version 2) | ecosystem: Host-associated > Mammals > Digestive system >... | reverse complement strand
CCTTTTTGGTTAAATCCTGAATGAAGTCCTCAAGCTTCTTTTGTTCCTTTTCGGTCATCTTTTCCTCAGCGGTGTATTGGTCGCCACCCAGGCTGATGGCAAGACTGCCAAGTGCCAAAGCGAAGGCGGCTTCTTCCAACTCTTCGCAGGTGGTGCAGTCTTCAATCATCTTTCCGATTTCGTCGTAGGCCGACTTCATCTCGGTGAATTGCTTGGTGCTGTTCTTGCTTGAGGTTTCTTCCACTTTGGTGGCTTCAGTTCCTTTGTCGTTTGTTTTGTCGCTGTTGCCGCATTGCGTAAAGGCGAACATCATCAGGCCCGCAAGGGCGATAAGTAAGGTTTTTTTCATATTGATAAGTATTAAATGTTGTGTTTGTTTGATGTATTAACGTGACAAAAATAAGAAAAAAATGAAAAAAGCAAGGCATTTTGAAAAAAGCTATCTCGTTTTTTGATAGGCCAGTCGCTCGTCGCCCGACAGCAGATGGATGATTCCGCAATAGCTGAAGCCGTGCTTCAGGATGTTGTGCTGCATGATTTTGTTGTCGCGATGGGTGTCGATCCTGATGTTTTTCTCACGAGAGAAACAGAAATCCATGATGCTGCTGAAGATGCCGTGCGCATCGGGATAACTGGCGATGCGGTGAATGACATGATAAGGCGTAGTGTCGTCAATCCAGTGTCCTCCTTCAATCTTGTTGTAAGTGGGCTCGGGTGAGGGTAGGAAGGCAAAATAGCCTACGATTATTCCGTCGTCTTCCACCACAAAGGCACCTTGTTTATCCATATCGGAGGCAATAACAGCCTCAGATGGGTATCCTTCGCCCCATTGGTGTACATTGCCCGACTGCCGCATAATCTCTTTTGCGGCAGCTGTCGCTTTCATGATTTCAGTCATATCTGTCGACCGGGCAACTCTTATGGCTCTATTCATCTTTTTTTGTTGTTTTGTCCACAAAGGTAGTGTTTTTTTTGCATCGGAGTGATTCTTTTGCCTATTTTTGCACCTTTTAATTATGCAGAATTAATAAACTTCAACAGTATGAAAAAGTTTCTTTTTACTTTTATCGCTTTGGCCTTGTCTGTGGTGACGATGGCCGGCAATTTTGTGATGCTTTCCTATTCGAGTCGCGCCGAATTGGAGAAACACTTCTCAGACCCGAACCTGAAGGTGCACTTTTACACCGACTCGGAGGTCTTTGCCACAGCTGAGCACTTCGATGCCGGCACTATGGTGATGGTTGACGAAAACGCTTTCTCTGATAATGAGTGCTATACGTTGGTGTATTGCCCGAAAGCGCAACAAAAACAGTACAATGCATTGTTTGCAACGAAGTATTATGTTGTTGTTAGAGGCATGGCTAGACCATACCAAAGAGATGGTGCGGTGGCCATTTTCAACAAGGAGGCCAGTCTGCCCCGAATGAGCCGCGACTTCCCACAGGTGACGGAAGTGAATCCCAACATTCGCGAGATGCTTGACCAAGTGAATCAAGATTCTTTGAGGTCAACCGTACAATACCTGCAAGACTATGGTCATCGTTTGTGGGACTCCGAAAATGCCTTTGCCGCTTCCGATTGGATTGCCGGTCGTATGCGAGCTATGGGCCTCGAAGTGGAGCAGCAGCCCTTTTATGCCAATACGTGGCTTGGAAGTGGCCAAGCGGCACCAAATGTCATTGGCATTCAGCGCGGCACGCTCTATCCCGACACATACGTGGTTTGTGGAAGCCATTTCGATTCCTTCTCCTGGTCGGCATATAGTGGTGGTCAGGCACCTGGTGCTGACGACAACGCTACGGGTGTGGCCAGCGTGCTCGAGAGTGCGAGAATCATGACGCAGTACGAGTTCGAATACAGCATTGTCTATTGCGCTTTCGGCTGTGAGGAGATGGGACTATACGGCAGCGAGGCCTATGCTTCGCGTTGTCAGGAGCAGGGAATGGATATCATCGGTTATTTCAATAACGACATGAACGGCTACCTCTATGGCGACCAGATCCATATAGACTGTATCTATCCCAACTCGGTGGAACCTATCGGTACATATTATATGAACATAGGTAGCGTGTATTATCCCGAGCTGCCCATCCGCCATGTCAATTTCAACGAGGGCGACAGCGATCATACTTCTTTTAATAACCACGGTTATATGGGTATCTATCCTTTTGAAGATTACCAAAACTATAGCCCTTACATCCATACCGTCAACGACTTGATTGGCAACAGTGTCAATAGTTTCGAAATGTCGCAGCAGTATTGCCAGATGAATATCGCCTGCTTGGCCGAGATTGCCAATCCAGTGGATGAAATACCTATTGTACATTGTAATCCGGTAGTGGGCTTTATGATCGATGAACCTGTCAAAGAAACTTCATTTCTTACTCTTGAATGGTGGAAGCCGGAAATAGGCTCGACAGGCGAACTCCAGCATTTTGATGTGTACCGTGACAATGCGGTGATTAATACGCTGCAATATGATCCCAATAATGACCATTATTATTACGATGATACGATCTCCGTTGGCGTTCAGGCAGAGTATTTCATCATGGCGGTATATAGTGATGGATGCGAAGCGGCTTCTGTGATTTTGGTCGGTCAAGGTGTTCCGACCCGCGTGAATGAGATGGAAAGCGGGAGTACATGGATTTATCCCAATCCTTCCAAGGGCATCTTCGACCTCAATCTTGGCGAAAACCAATGGAACATTGAGGTGTACGATATCACTGGCCGCAAGGTGTTTGAGAACCGCATGGCGGGCCGGTCTGTTCTTGATTTAGGCCAAAACCCCAAGGGCATTTACTTCTTGAAGGCCACAAGCGAGGACAGGGCGGTGAGTGCAAAGATTTTGGTCGAGTAGTCATTATAATTCGTAATTTTGCAGCCCCAAAAGAAACTAATCCACCTGCTCAAAGTATTCCACGATGCCCAATCAGATCGAGAGATTCCTAACCTGTGTCAGCGAGGCCGTCGAGCAAAGCGTTTTGGTGAAGATGACGCTGAGCAAGCCTGTGCAGAAACACGACGAGTTGCGCAACGTCTATGTGAAGCCCGTATTGATCAAGGAGAAGCGCCTCTATGCTTTCACCTATCACTATGAGCGTCGTGATGAGGTGAAGAACTACGATGCTGCTCAGATGTTTGACATTCTGAAAGATATGGTGCCGATCCGTTTCCTTAACGCTGCGCTGTTCACAGTGGACGAAGATATAACCTTGCTGGTTTCCGGCAAGGGGAAGGCCACGATTCAAACCAAGAAGGTGCAGGAATGCCGCGAGCAGAATCTTGAACACGACAAGCAGAAAGTCCGCCTCATCAATCCTGCCAATCCCTGGTGGTACCAGCTCGGCTTGACCACCCGTGAGGGCAAGATTACAGCAGACATGCAGCACAAGTTCAAGCAGATTTACAAATATGCCGAGATTGTGGAGAGCCTCATCAAGCCGATGAAGTTTGAGGGTATAGTCCACATTGCCGATATGGGGGCAGGGAAGGGGTACCTCACCTTCGCCCTGCATGAGCTGCTGACCCAAAAGCTGCATCTGGACGTGGATATCAAAGGGGTGGAAATCCGTCCTGATCTGGTGCTGAAAATCAATGAGATTATCAAGTCGTCGGGTTTGAAGGGACTGGAGTTTGTGGAGAGTAGTATCGAAGCATATCGCCCCGAGAAACTGGATGTGCTGATAGCCCTTCACGCTTGCAACACCGCTACGGATGACGCCATCGCTTCGGGTATCAAGGCCGGGGCGGAGCTGATTGTCTGCGCCCCCTGCTGCCACAAGCAGATAAGGCAGGAGATGGAACGCTCGGGTCGTTTCGATGCCATCACCCGTTACGGTATCTTTCTTGAGCGTCAGGCGGTGATGATTACCGACACTATCCGTGCTCTTATCCTTGAGTATTACGGCTACAAGACTCAGGTGATGGAATTCATAGAGACGGAGCATACTCCAAAGAACGTGCTGCTGGTCGGGAGAAAGACATCGAAAAATGCGAAAGACCCGAAGATAGCCCAGCAAATTGTTGATTTGAAGCGACAATATGGCATCGAGCAGCACTATTTGGAATCAGTGCTGGGAATGGAAACAATTGGATAATTACGAAAACGATAGTGACGATGAAAACTAAATTGGCAAGTAATCTATTGTGGCATTTTGACCGCACTTTTGGTAATAGCAAGAAATGGTTCTCCCAACTCTTTTGGGTGCTTTTCATTTTGCTTTTGGCGTTTTGTATCTGCATCCCTTTGGGTAATTGGTTCGTTCGTTATGGCAACAAGTCTGCTGAAGAAGGATTAAATGTAACATGGTACACCATAGGTGTGATTCTTAAAGCAAATAGTTTGGATTGGAAATCTCCATTGCCGCATGGCTGGCAGATTTTCTTGGTGTTTATCGGCACTTTTTTGTTTTCAGGAATTACACTTACATATGTAGTCAACTTGTTGAGAAACAGGTTGGAAGCCTATAATAATGGTTTTGTGCGCTATCGGTTTGAAAATCACTTCCTCTTTTTGGGTGGCAGCGAGATGATGCTTCCGATGATTAAGGAGTTGTATAAAACAAAGACTATCATCGGCGGCATTTTGTGGTGCTGTCGGATGACGAACCGAGGAAAATACGTATGAGAATCTATAATGCACTTTCTGATAAGGAGAGAAAAGTGTTAAAATCACCGTTTTGCGTGGCGTTAGGGATGATAAGGACTCATTGAAGAGTGTGTATTTGTCCAAAGCGGCTCGAATCTATATCCTTGGTGAAAATCCTTTCGATGCCGAAAACGACTCGAAGAACATGGCTTGTTGGAATATCGCTAAGGAGTTGTGTGTGCGGCGTAAAGGAATGCCATGTTTTCTAATGTTTAGTCGAACTAGCTCAACTTATCTATTTAAGCAAAAGAAAGCTAACGAGGATGCCTGCATGGATACTGTTTTGGTAAATCGCCTTGAGTCAGTGGCACAACGGGTTCTAATGCACAACGGCAACGAAAGCAACCCATATCCCGCTTTGGATCGCAAAGGAATTACCAAGGATGACGACCGAATGGTGCATGTGGTGTTATATGGTATGACGGAAGTTGCTTATGCAAAGGCGACGATCTCTGCACAGTTGTGCCATTTCCCAAATTTTGTGAACGATGACCTGAGTGAAAACGTTGAACGACGAACGAAAATCACTATAATTGCACCTGATATGAAAGCCAATATGACTTCGTTCATCCAGCCACTACAATCTCTTCTCAATGTCTCAAAATGCACCTTTGTTGATAAGGAGACTTCGACTCGTTTGGGCCGAAACGAAGGTGAAAGCTTTATTGATGTTGAATGGGAGTTTGTGAATGGAAACATTGCCGACGATTGGGTGCGCGACCTTTTGTCGAAGTATTATAAGGACAGTGTGGATTGTGGGAAAACCTATCTTACGCTAATGTTATGCCAGCTTGAAGCTGACAAGAACATAGCATCGGCACTTTTCCTCCCGAGCCCATTCCATGATATTAGGATGAAGGACGGCATGGTTGATTTCGAAAACACAGTGCCTGTTTTTGTATATCAACCCGAAAGCGAGGAGATGGTCAAAACAGCCAATGCCCAAGTCCCCATGTTCAAGAACATTTTCTCATTTGGCAGCGTTAAGGAGTCGTACAACCCGTCTATCAGGCAGAGAATCGAGGAGGGTAAACGGATTAACTACATTTATCACATGGTTGGCCACTATGATGCAATTCCTGAAGAAAAGGAACTCAATCTTCTTTGGCAAGACTTGTCCTATTCCAAGCAAATTTCGAACATCTACTGCGCAATGCACATCGGCTGCAAGTTGCGTAGTGTTCGTAATCAAACTATGACGGATGAAGATGTAAGGATTTTGTCTGCAGTTGAACACAACCGATGGAATGTTGAGAAGCTCCTTGCGGGTTACGAGCCCTTATCACACGAAGAGCGCGTCGCTCGTCTTGAAAGTAAAGATAGAGGAGAGCAAGTGGAAGATTTGGAGCCCACACACAAGCATGATTGTATAGCTCCTTTCAATGACCTTAACAAAAAGATTCAGAAGTACGTTGAGATTATTGTCAAAAACATGAAAGATATATCAAATAGGGAGTAAGTTTTGGATAAATTGTTTATCAAGGCAAAAAAAACATTACCTTTGCAAAATCGGTTTTGATGTTTTCAGCATGACAAATTGTATAAAATTGTATGGCATACGATATATTCATTAGTTACAGAAGGAAAAGTGCGGGAGCTGGTGTGGCTGGTGAGCTTCAGGCAAAGCTGACTAATAGGGGCTATAATGTATTCTTAGATGTCGACGAAATCGTCAGCGGTACTTTTCCAGAACAGATTGACCATGCCATTAGGGAGGGCTCAGACTTTCTTTTGATTTTATCGCCAGACATGTTGGACCGCTGTGCCGATGAGAGCGATTGGGTGAGGCACGAAATTGTTCTCGCCGAGCAGCTGAAAAAGAATGTTATTGGAGTGGCCTTGCCAGGTTTTGTCATGCCACAAGCAGAAAAGCTTCCCGAGCCTTTGAGGGACTTGCCCCAAAAGCAGGTGTTTCTATGGTCGCATGAATATCGCAATGCCTCTATCGAAAAAGTGGAGCAGAACCTTGCTTCCTTCGAAAAGAAAAAGAAACGCAAGAGAAACAGGTCACTTATGGGTGTGGTATTGGCCATATTGATGGTGTCGGTAGGAGTGGTTTTACTATGGCCATCAAACGAAGCTGAAATAGGATCCGATGGGGTAAAACAACAAGAGCCTCCATATAAAGATTATTTCGACCAACATATTAAGAAGGCCGACAGCTTGATGAATCTAATTGGGATTCTCTCAGAACGTAGTGATTTTGAATCTCTTATGTGTGCTATTTCTGAATTGGATTCCGCATTGTTACTGCAAAGAAGTCATCCTGATGTGATAGGGAATACTGTTCTCGTTAGTACACAAAAGGATGTTGCCATGACTCAAAGGGCGGAGAAAATGAATAATGAGATTCAAGCAGCGGAGGCTTTCTTGGATGTTGATCAACCTGATTTTGCGCAATATAGGTTAGACAATGCAAAGATTTTGGGAACTGATGCGGATCAGGAAAGACTGGAATCGGTTCAACATAGAATTGATAAACTAAAGCAAAAATAATATGATATGATTAGACGCACATTGTTGTTGGCCGTTTTTGTTTTGTTTGGGAGCATAGTGCTTGTTGCCCAGGAAAGATGCTATGAGACTCAGAGGGCCAAAGGAATCCAGCTGTACAACCAAGGGGACTATACCGCTGCATACAAGAATTTCCAAACAGCCAAATTGTGTACAGACCTGCCCTCAGACAACGACCTTGACGAATGGCTGGATAAATGCACCATATATGTAAAGCTTTCTCCCAAGAAGTTGACATTTTCTTCATCTTCGAATGATCGTCAATGCGTTGGGGTCAGTACCAACGCCAAATCGTTCAAAGTAACGGGGGAAGTGCCTTCATGGTGCACGGTCAATCATGACAGCAAGACATTGTACGTGGATTGTAATGACAATTTCAGTGTTTCGCCCCGCTCGGCACGAATCATGGTCACGGCAGGAGGCAAGTCGGCTGTCTTGGAACTGGTGCAGGAGGGCGCTAATCTTGAGGTTAGTATTAAACCTGAAACGCTCGCCTTTTCAAGTGGAGAGGAATCTAAGACGGTGGAAGTCAGTACTAATGCGAGTGAGTGGTCAATTGGGGCATATCCAGATTGGGTGTCGGTATTCAAAGAAAACAATGCGTTGAATGTGAAGAGTTTCCCCAATGTGTTGCCTCAGTCTCGCCAAGGAGTGGTGATGGTCTCCGTTGCCGACCATCAATACCCTGTCAGTATTTCCCAGTTACCTGGCGACACGTTGATTGAGATTGGGGAAAAGGAACTTGTTTTTCCCAATTATTCTACCTTTGCAGTAGTGGCTGTCGAGAGCAATATGCCTCATTGGCAGGCGGAGCCTTGTGAGGAATGGATTCAGACTTCAGTGATTGGGGATAGCCTCAAGGTTTTTGTAAATGACAACTCGTCACTAATCAGCCGTCATGGCCAAATTCGGGTCAGTGTTGGAGACCGTTTTGCTCTCTTGATGGTGCATCAGCAACCATTTGTTTCCACACCGGCTAAGATCGTTTCTGAATTGCAAAGTGTTGGCGAAGCCAAAGAGGAAGCCATTACAGTGTCTAGTTTCCCCTCAAAGCTCAAGGTCTATGTGGACGATGACAGTGTCAGGTTCACGCCTTTCACTCACCCTGTTGACTATGAGCATCACTCTTTGTCGGTTGGCTTTGAGCGTCGTGAGTTTTTCTTTAACGACAATCAGCAGGATATTGTTTTTGAGCCTGGAATCCGTTTTGCTACAATTACTATGGCATCTCACACAGGTTGGGGATTGATGAGCGGATTTGTGGGCTCCAATTCATTTGGCGCTTTTGCGCATTTTCAGATGACAATGCCTCTTGAATACGATTTTGTTGGCGATGGTGAGGATCTTTCTGGCTACAACATGACTTTTGGCGCTGTTTATCAGCCGAAACAGTTCCCTTATGTAAGTGCGTATGCTGGTCTTGGTTTGGGTGCCTACAGTCCCAAACCTCACATCGGCTTGGATTATGAGGCTGGTATCATGGGGTTTTATAACAATGTGATACTTAGCATGGGCTTTCACCGTTCACGGATGAACTCGACGAATAACCATACAAGTTTTGTAGTGGGTGTGGGAGGCTATTTGAAATGCTATTATGATCCAAAATATGGCTATTGTGCGAGCGACAGCCGTCGTTGGTGGTCGGTCAATTACGTATGGAGGCCTGCAACAAGTGCTAAGGGCGTCATGTTTAGTGACTTGGGAAAGGAGAAGGTTCGTGGCTATGTGAAGGCCTTATATGCCAATGGTGTGGATTCGACTTCCGTTGCAAGAGATGTTGATCTTTCTTTTGGTGTGGTGTTTACCCCAGTAAGCGGTATTATCGACCTTTGTGCAGGCATAGGTACAGATATTGCCTTTCAGGAGGAAAACAAAGAATTCAAAGGAGTTGGTTTTCAGGGAATGGGAGCTGAATTGGGTGTCATTCTCAACATTTGGCGTTTTCCGATTACTGTGATGTTGCACGAGTCGGATTTGTTTAGTGATAGGAAAATGTATGTCGATTTTGGAATCGGATTCCATTTCGGTGAGTTTAATAAATGTAGTTACAAATAGGAGGTGTCCATGAAAAGAATCGTTCTTATTTGTCTTGTTTTGTCTTGTGCTGTTCAGATTTCATTTGCACAGTCGCATGATAAATTGAGTCGCCAAGTGTTTAAGAAGGTTAGCTTCAACGAAGAGATGGAATATGGTGAGTTCCAAGTAGAGCTTTCAAAAGCATCAAATTATACGGAAAGCTCAGAAGGTGTATGGTTTTCTTATTTCTATGTCACGAAAAACAGATTTTCGGGTAAAAGCAGTGTTATCTCGAATGGTACTTCGCTGATTCAGAATCGGAACATGCAAGTGAGGTCTTATCGTATTGGGTTCACTTCGGCAAAGAGCATCTTCGTCATGAAAAACAAGGATCAAGCCAGCGATGACATGGCCTATGACATGGAGATGGTCCGTGCTTATGGGTCTTTATATCCAGTGTGTGACAGCGTTGTCAAAATATCGGATGATGGCTACGTCTATACGCTTAATGGAGCATATTACTATTGTGCTTTCAGGACTCCCGAGGGAGACAAGATGCAGCGGTATCAAATAACATGGCTTGATAAAAAGATATTTGAGAGCAAGGAAAAACTGCGTTTTCAATCCAATGCGGGCGAGCTGTCAAGGCTTCAGGCAGGAGATATATATTATGAAAGCGTTGATGGCCATTACTATTACCTATGTCGCGACCAGTATATGCCTAATACGGTGTTGGTCATTGATGGCGATTATGTTGAGCTGTTTGGGAAATACTCAGACGACACTTTTAGGTTAAAGTTCTCATACAATGGCAAGCATTGGATGGCTGTAGGGAATGATTATTTTTGGGTTGATGGCGAACGCAAGTCGGTGGAAGGCTACTCCATTACAGATTTCGTAATTACCAATGAAGGCCATTATGGTTATAAGGCTATGCGAAATGGAAAGGAGAAGGAAGGGGAAATGGTTGTTGTCGATGGACAATTGATTCGTCGCAACGCCCATGTTTCGTATTTTGCTTTGGATGCCAAGGGAAAGTTGAAATTCCGTTTTGTTTCTGGTGGACGCATCCTACAATATGAGGACGGAAGTGTTGCCGATGCCACCAACCAGTTGGAGTCTGTCTTTTATCCTGGATGTTCGATGAATGATAGGCTCGTGACCCTTTTGTCAAACGATGGTATGCACAAAATGACATACCAGAAAGACAAACAAGGAGTGGAAATTGATGGTATAAAGCTGACAGAATCATATCCTTGTTATGCAATATTTGACGAACAGAACAAGTGTTTCGTTTGGAATGCTATCGAAGAAAGAGGGGAAGAGATTGAATTAGTGATATATAAGTTTAGTGTTGCAAATAATTTTTTCAGAAAACATCATTGGTAAGATTATTTTTTGTAATTTCGTGGACTTTTAGAAAACAACAGAAATCAATCAACTAAAAAGTAAGAAATATGCAAAACATCGATTGGGCAAACTTAACATTTGGTTATTATCCAACGAATTACAATGTCCGCTGCTATTTCCGCAACGGCAAATGGGGTGAACTGGAAGTCAGCTCCGAAACCACTATCAACATTCACATGGCAGCCACTTGCCTGCACTATGGCCAGGAAGCCTTTGAAGGCTTGAAAGCCTATCGTGGCAAGGACGGCAAGGTGCGTGTGTTCCGCTGGGACGAGAACTGCAAGCGTTTGCAGCGTTCAGCTCAGGGCATCATGATGGCCGAGGTTCCTGAAGAGAAGTTCTGGGAAGCTGTTGAGAAGGTCATCCGCCTCAATGCCGACTTCATCCCGCCATACGAGACGGGAGCTTCGCTCTATCTGCGTCCGTTGCTGATCGGCACGGGTGCCCGTGTGGGTGTGAAACCCGCTGACGAGTATCTGTTCATGATCTTCGTGACACCCGTTGGTCCTTACTTCAAGGGCGGCTTTATGGCTAACCCCTACGTCATCACGCGCAAGTACGACCGTGCTGCCCCGCTGGGTACCGGTACGTACAAAGTGGGTGGCAACTATGCTGCCTCTTTGCGTCCGCACGTCGAAGCCTGCCACGGTGGCGAGTATGCCTGCGAGTTCTATCTCGACGCCAAGGAGAAGAAGTTCATCGATGAGGCTGGCGCAGCCAATTTCTTTGGTATCAAGGACAACACCTACATCACGCCTCAGAGCACTTCCATCCTGCCTTCCATCACCAACAAGAGCCTGATGCAGTTGGCAGAGTCCATCGGCATGAAGGTCGAGCGCCGTCCCATCGCTGAAGAGGAGCTGGCTACCTTCGAGGAGGCAGGCGCCTGCGGCACCGCTGCCGTTATCAGCCCCATCTCGCGCATCGACGATCCTGAAAACGGCAAGTCGTACCAGTTTGGCGATGGTAAACCCGGTCCGTGGAGCCTGAAGCTCTACAACAAGCTCCGTGGCATCCAATACGGCACTGAGCCTGATGACTTTGGTTGGACAACCGTTATTGAAGGCCTCTAAATATTGGGCTTCTGAAAAAAGTTTGAAAAAATGCGTCACAATGTGGCGCATTTTTTAATTAATGTGTATTTTTGTGGCGGAAAAATAGTATTCAATTAAACTATAGCACTATGAAAAAATTTACCTTTGCCTTAATGGCTTTGCTAGCTTTCACATTCTCGCTGAAAGCACAGCAGTTTGTATCAACTGAACCTTCCAACAGGAACGTCATCATTGAGGAATTCACGGGACGTGGTTGCGGTTATTGCCCCGATGGTCACCGTATCGCCAATGAGCTTATGGCAGCCAACCCTGGCAGACTTTGGGC
>Ga0310696_10008494_pt1 | contig 11971 bp, 13 predicted proteins | sample AusTroGonzalo_MG_4_FD_203885 | JGI IMG/M metagenome (GOLD analysis project Ga0310696, IMG submission 203885) | Bovine rumen microbial communities from tropical cattle in Woodstock, Queensland, Australia - Gonzalo_02 (v2) (version 2) | ecosystem: Host-associated > Mammals > Digestive system >... | reverse complement strand
ATAACTTCATGGTAGCCTGGAAATGGGCTGAAACCAACAAGATGATGCTTTACAACCGTCAGCAGGCGACCTTCGACTACGAGACTGACTGGGGACTGAAACTGACGCTGAACGGCAAGATAGAGGACACCGAGGCCTGCGGTGCCATGACGTTTCAAACGCTTGATCAGCCACGCCCCACCGAGTTCAGTCGCACGGGCAACGGTCTCCATCTGCGCACTACTGAAGTGACAGGCCGACTGCGTTATGCCCCAGGTGAAACGTACATCAATAACAAACTGCGCCGTCGCGTCATTAACCTCGATGCCCCTGTGTTCAGCCTCACCCACACTATGGGTTTCAAAGGCATTCTGGGTGGTGACTACAACTATAATTATACCGAGGCCCACATCTTCAAGCGTTTCTGGCTCTCCAGTTGGGGCAAGCTCGACATGGATCTGAAGGGTGGTATTCAATGGAATCAGGTACCTTACCCCTTACTCATCTTTCCCGCAGCTAACCAGTCGTACATCATTGCTCCTGAGACCTTCAATTGCATCAATACGATGGAGTTTCTCAATGACCGTTTTGCCTCACTCATGGTGTCGTGGGACCTGAATGGTAAAATCTTCAATCGCATCCCGCTGATTAAGCGTTTCCACTGGCGCGAATACATCGGTATCCGTATGCTTTGGGGAACACTCACCGATAAGAACAATCCCCTACTTGCACAAAACCAAGGCAACAGCCGTCTGATGTACTTCCCCGATGGTGTCCACGTTATGAATCCCCACCGTCCCTATGCCGAAATTGTGCTGGGCATTCACAACATCTTCAAAATTTGGCACGTCGAATACGTCCGCCGCCTCAGCTACAACGACTTGCCAACCAGTCCAAAGTGGGGTATGCGGTATGTCATTGCATTCAGTTTCTGAACTATAATTCTGTTAGGTGACTATATACGTCAATACCCTAACTCCAAATCCTTGCTATGATTCTCTTGCATAGATAATTAGCAAGGATTTTTATTGAGTTTCTGAGCCGTGGTCGTTTTGTGGCTCATGGCACAACGATTTACTTAACTTTGTTAAACTTTCATTATGGGTTAGTGTTCGCTGAAAGAATCTGTTATTATAGCAAGAAAGGCAGAGATATGATGAGTATCATAGACATAAGATATGGCTGACTATATTTAGAAATACATAGGCAGCTACTTCCTGCATACTTCGCAAGGGTGGCAGGTTGTAGCTGTCTATAAGAAGATTTCATCTAAACTAAACGTTCATCTATCTCTGCTATTATTATAGATGACTGTCTAAATTCCGTTTAGAATTTTTAACTTTAACAATTAACTTTCAGTAAATCAGCTTGTAATGAAAAACCTTGCTTTAAAATTTAATAAATCAAACGAAAATCAAGCAAAGTTATAAAGCGCAGCAAAGTTAATAACCACAAGAAATCACTAATGATTCTGTGGAAATATGGCTACGCCAAAGATAAATCTCAAATTTAGGTCGCTTGCAGACTTTCATCGGTCTTTCCCAACCGAAAAGAGTTGCATTCGTTTCCTCGAAAGGAAACTTTGGCCTAATGGCGTAGTCTCACCCTATGACCCAACATCAAAAGTTTACAAGCGTGGCGATGGTCTGTATCGTTGCAAGAATACTGGCAAGAACTTTAATGTTAGGATTGGAACGATATTTGAAGATAGTAAGATGCCGCTGACTAAATGGTTCCTTGCTATCTACCTTATCACGTCACGAAAGAAAGGTATTTCATCCATCCAACTCGCCAAGGACATAGAGACAACTCAAAAGACTGCTTGGTACATGCTCCATAAGATTCGTTGTGGATTCGGCTATAAAGGCGAGAAATTCAGTGGTGAGGTAGAACTTGATGAAACTTTTGTAGGCGGCAAGAATAAGAATCGTCATAGCAAGGGCAAGATTAGGAATGCACGTGGTCGCAGTCACTTAGACAAAGAGCCAGTAATGGGATTGTTGCAGCGTGACCCGAATGGCGGTGGTGCAAAGGTTATTTGCTTCCAAGTTGATAATACATCCTGGAAGCCACTAACACGCAATATTATCACTCACGTTAAGCGTGACGTTACTCTTTATATGGACGATTGGCAGGGCTACAAGGTTGTTAAAAGAGTGTATAAGCATAGCGTTGTTGACCACGGTCACGGAATCTACGCTATTGACGGAGCATACACTAATACCATTGAAGCATTTTGGAGTAATTACTGCAAACGGACAATAAATGGTACTTATAACTACATCAGCAAGCATCACTTGCAGAAATACTTTGATGAGTTTTCGTTTCGTTACAATACCCGCAAAGTTAATGATATTGTAAGGTTTGTTATGTTCTTTGAGAACATCAACCATCCGATTACTCACAAAGAAATAATTAAAGGCAATGGCAGAAAAAGAAAGTACACTCTCAAGAGAATCGCTGCAATCCAACGAGCCAAAAAAGCAGCAGCGCAAGCAAAAGCAAGTGCGCAGACATAACAAGAACGGCAGGTGCTACATTCCGTTGCTTGATAGTAATGACCCCTATTTCGTCAAGAGACATGAAGAGATAGACAGAGAGTTAGCAGAGAATGAAGTTGACTTTGATGAAACAATGACTAAAATATTGAAGAAATGAAAGCAAGCGAATTAATGATTGGAGATTGGGTTCAAGTGCCATCGGAATGTAATCGTCACAAAAAGATAATGAGCACTTTTGATATGGATAGTGCCCCGATTTATAAGCCTATTAGCCTTACAAGAGAAATACTTGAAAGTAATGGTTTTAAAGAAAAAGATGACGAATTTGCGTATAAAACAAATGCCGCTGATGGTTATATCCATATTATCATTACTGATTGCTATGATGATGAGTTTACCCTAAAAATTGTTGATTACGACAAATTTAACGACTGTTCAAAAAACATTGAGTTTGACAAGACATTCCTAAAAGTACATGAGTTACAACACGCTCTTAGGCTTTGTGGTATAAATAAAGAGATAGAATTATGATAACTTACAAAGAGGGTATTTATAACCACAGCAAATGCGACAATTGCAAATGGGATGGTTACGGCTGTAGTTGCTGTCCAATTAGTGAAGAACTTAGTTTGAGACTTAGAGAATCGAGATTATGACAACTGAAGAAAAGATAGAGTTATTCAATAGTATAAAGAATCAATTTTGTTCTGACCTTTTCGTTATACGCATAGATTTCTATTATCATAGTAAAGAGGAAAGTTGTTTCATTAGAATGCGATGGGTCACTTGCGATGAAGATGGTTTATATATAAATCAACAAATCAGAGACGATGACCATTTTATAACGTGGGATAATGTAAAAGCAATCGAAATAGACCATAAATAGCAACTTTTCGTTAAATCCTCGTTATTTCGCCAAACATTTCGTACCTTTGCACCGACGAATGTGTCTCACCCTCGTTAAAATCGCCAAATTGAAACATGGGTCTATATGGAGGCACAGACGGCAGTTCATATACGTGGGCTGCCCATCTGTGCATATAGACGAGTGTTTGGCGATACTCTACGAGGTGTGACAGATGGCAGTCCACTTTCTTTGTAGATGAACGTATTTATTAACTCGTAAAATATCGCCAATATGAAAAGTTTAATTAGAACCACGTTTATCGCCTTGCTAACAGCCTTATTGTTGGTAGGCGGTAGTAGTATGGGCTACGCTCAAAAGAAAACTGCTAAGCAGCAGAAATCATTAGTCACTCAGTCTATGGCTCAAAAAATTGCCGAACGTCTTTTGTATGATAATCGTTCTATGTTTTATCGTTCTATGTTTAACAACTCTAACGATATTAGGACTTTAAGAGAAAGTGATGCGATTTTGTCTGAAATTGGGAAGCATTTGGACTATGCGGAAAATTTCATCATTTCATTCTTTGATTATTTTGGAACTGGTAATGATGGTTACATCGCAGCGAAATCTATATTTTATTTCACTCCAGATGAGTATGCGATAGCTGAAAAGATATTTAAAGACGTTCAAGCAAAAGAGAAACAGAAGGCAATCAAATTAGAGCAAGCTGTTTATGACGCATATGTTAAAGACGGCTTTCCAAGTAACATTCGGTATAAATCCAACTACAAGCCTGAGAAATGTAAAATTGACATAAAATCTATTGCTGACTATATTAACAGCATGGAATTTACAGAATCATGCATCAACACATCCTATGAGGTTGTTACGGATAAAAATGGGAAAATGAGCATTTCTCCTTACGACAATTTGATTTCAGTATCAGATTTTACGATGTCTGCCCCCAAAGTGGTATTTGAGACTCTTGATAAGACTTTATACATTCCAACAAGATATAGACTTAGAATAGAAGAAACGAAAGTAAAGGCTCTATCTGATAGGAAAGTAAAAATTACTTGGAACAAACGTACTCAGCAATGGGATTTGGAAAACCCATACGAGTTTTCTGACGTAGAAAGGTCTTATCGTTGTTCCATAACGGGTGACTTGATTGACACCTTGAACAAACAGTCCGAATTAAAAGACGCAAAGAAGAAAAAGCATACAATCTCTGTTACAGCATTCATAGACAGCAATGTAAAATGCTATTTAGATGGTCGTGAAATAGGTAAAGAATGGCTACAACCTCACTATTTTGTGAAGGTTATAAAATAGTTGTACTGATTCACCGCTTTCCTGCTCTGCTAAGGCTGTTTTATTCGTTAGGCGGTAAACTATACTGTAAGCAAGATAAAACCACGAGAGCAGCAAAATTAGAAAAATAAGAGACGCAATGCGCAGAACATCTAATACTACTGTTGCCAACTTTAGTTCAATATTCTGCAATTTGCGTCTCTTTATTGCCTTATATATGTTCAACATAATCCCGACGTTATCAAGAACTTTTCGTCACGGCTAATCTCATTGTACTGGTCAAATAGTTTATTGCTGACCTCGACAACATAGCCATTCATATCGTTTGAAATATAGCGATACAGATAATCCATGAAATCCTTTTTAGCGACATTTCGTTTCACCAATTCTTCTCTTAGACGATACAACGAAATGCGTCTTTCACCACGAATATCTATCTTTTCTGACGCTTGTATGGCTGCTCTTATTTTGGGATGCGAAACGTAATTCATAATCTGATTTTCCTATAAAAACGTTGTACCATTTCGACTGCCATTTTGTCACCTTATTTCGCTGGCACACTTGTTGCATCTGTTATATTGGTGCATTGGGCACTCACGAGCCTATGATTTTATATCAGGATAACGTGACTGGGCTTTTTTAGACGCTTCCCCCATGAAAAACTGAAGATAAGAGACAATTAACTTGTTTAACTATTAGGGTAAAAAGATTATGGCTGAAAGAGACACTATCAAATACCAAATAAAAGATGGTAACGAGATTGTTTATTACGGCATAACTAACGACCTGGAACGTCGCGAGCAGGAACATCGTAGTGAAGGTATGGACTTCACTTCTATCGAAAAGATAGGAAATGTTACAACTCGTGACGCAGCTGGCGATTGGGAAGAAGAACGCATAAGGCATTACATGAGCCAGCATAGTGGTCGTAGGCCAAGATACAATCAAAACGATACTGGTAAGTAAAGATTTGAATGTTCTTTGCTCATATCGTGTAGCAGCACGATAAAGAGCCTTATCAAACGACTGTCGGCATGCACCACGGCAGTCGCTTTTTATATATAAACGCTGTTGAGCTTTTATTTATTGTTCTACATCGCAACAATATCTCTTATTCTCTTTGTTGTCACAGATTTTAGGGTATTGACGTATATAGTCACCTTCTGTTAATATTACTTTTCAGGATGTAATAAGCTTCAAACAGTTACAGAATTAAACATAATTATCTTTTTCCTCACTTCGACTATAGGAAAAGGCAAGTTGCCTGTTAAGAGGGTAGGGCAAGGGACTTAAGAGGGTCAGCTGACCCTCTTAGGAGGGTAAGGCGAGTCTCCTAAGAGGGTAAGGCGAGGGACTATGTGCCTATTTTGACAGAGCATTATTCGTAGAAGAGACCGAGGTTACAATAAAAAGGCGTTGGCTTGGCTAAGTGGGTGTATTCGCGGTTATGGTCAAACAAAATGAATTATTTATGCGAATCATTTGGCTATATCAATTATTAGCTCTAAATTTGCGTTCGAAATAAGTAGGTTCCATATAGGTTCCGACTAATTTGATACAAAGGTAGTTCCTTTATTTTACTTTAACGAAAATAGCTGAAATATACACGATGGAAACATTCGATACAGTTATTCGCTCCGGCCAACTGGTGTTGGTGGATTTCTTTGCTACTTGGTGCGGCCCCTGTAAGGCCATGCACCCCGTTCTGGAACAACTCAAAGCGCAGATGGGCGACCGCCTCCGCATCATCAAGATTGATATTGACAAGCACGGAGATCCTGCCGTGGAATATGGCGTGCAGGCGGTGCCGACTCTGATGTTATTCAGGAATGGAGAAGTTCTTTGGCGCGCAAGCGGTGCTATGCCCCTGAACCAGCTCATCAATGTCATAACTCCCTTCTTGGCATGAAGAAATCTGTAAAACTATTGAAAAGACAAAGAAGGCATAAGGTATGAGTACACTCACAACAGTTCTGGCAATATTGGTGGCCTTGGAACATCTGTACATTATGTTCCTTGAAACTATCGCGACAAGTTCTGAAAGCACGTCAAGGGTGTTTGGCATCAGCATTGACCAGCTGAAAAGCAAGACCATTGCGACGCTGTTGAAGAATCAGGGTGTGTATAATGGGCTGATAGCCGTTCTGCTGTTGGTTGCTGTCTGGCAGCAGGATTTGCTGTGGACACGGTTGCTACTGGGCTATGTCGTGTTAGTGGCGCTATATGGTAGTCTGACCAGCAAGCCAAACATTATCCTGAAGCAGGGTGGCTTGGCCTTCTTGGGATTGATTTGTAGTTTTGTCTGAGTGTATGGGAACAAGTATATAGTTATGATGTAAACTTCACCGGCGATTTTTCCCGTTTCACCTATTTTCTTCTTTTATTTCGCGCGTAAGGGTTGTACCTTTGCCGATGTTATGAAGAAGAAAGTAGTTTTTTTGTTGGCGGCGGTGCTGATGATGGCGGGCTGCCAGAATAAAGAAGACGGTCAGAATCAGGCCGACCAGAAGAGCTTCGAGACGATGACAGTTTCGAAGCAGGATATCACGTTGAGTCAGAGTTATCCGGCATCCGTTGAAGGGCGGCAGAGCGTGAAGATTATCCCTCGCATAGAGGGCTATCTGCGCGAGATAAAGGTGAAGGAAGGACAGCGCGTCACGAAGGGACAGGTGCTGTTTGTGATTGACCAGGCGAGTTATCAGGCCGAGGTGAAGGCGGCGGCTGCGAATGCGGAGGTGGCGAAGGCCAACCTAACGAAGGAACAACTGAGCTACGACGGCAGCAAGAACCTGCACGCCCATAAGGTGGTGTCTGAGCACGAGTTGCGCACGTCGGCTTCGAACCTTGCGATGGCGAAGGCGCAGTTGCAACAGGCGCAGGCGCAACTGGAAACGGCGCGCACCAACCTCTCTTATACCGTGCTGCGCAGTCCGTCGGATGGTGTGGTAGGTAGTCTGCCGTATCGTGTGGGCGACTACGTGAGTCCCACCATGCAGGGTGCCCTAACTACCGTGGCTGACGCGCAGGAGATGTACGTGTATTTCTCGCTGACGGAACGTGATGTGATGAGTCGAATTGTTGAACATGGCTCCCTGGAGAAGGTTGTGAAAGCCTTTCAACCAATTAGTCTGCTGACGGCTAATGGCGACACCTGCAGCATAAAAGGTCGTGTGGAAAGCATCAGCGGCGTAGTGGAGAGTCAGACAGGTGCCGTGTCGGCTCGCGCCGTGTTCCCCAACGCTGATAACCATCTGCTCAGCGGCAGCACGGGCAGCATCGTTGTTCCCTATGAGCTGAAGCAAGTCATCGTCATCCCCAAGTCGGCCACCTACGAGATACAGGACAAGACCTACGCCTGGCGCATTGTCGATGGTAAGGCCGAATCGACCATCATCACCGTGCTGCCCACCTCTGACGGCACCCACTACGTCGTGACCAGCGGCCTCGCCGTGGGCGACGTTATCGTTGCCAAAGGAGCAGGTTATGTGAAGGAAGGACAGGAGATTGAAGTGAGACCGAAAAAGACCGCCACGACGGACGGCCTGTAAGACATAATAATGTGGAGAAGCGCAAGGGCGGGGAGCCGAGGCCGAGAATGTCGGCTCGGCCATTCCCGAGCAAGCTCGCCCGCTCGAACTTGTTCGCTTGCCTTAGCAAGAACCCGTAGCCTTTCCCGCCCTTTTTCGTGACGATTTGTTAATTTTTCGAGGGGAATGGAATTTATTCGCAGATTATTTCGTATCTTTGCAGAGAAATTTCAACGAATTCCTAATGAGACGAGAGTTAAACATTACTAACGGAGCGAAAAGAATGGCCGAATTCCTTGGTCATTCCAAAGATTTGATTACTCTCTCTCTCTCATAGCTCAGACAAGGGCTACACATCTTTTTCTATACGCGCACCCGCGCATAATATAGGCTTTCCATGCATTCCACAATGGGAGGCCGCATTGTTTTTATACCCATCGCAAGAGATTTTCTCCAGATAACACCCCCCTATTCAATAACAATTTAAATTCAAAAACAAAAAGAATGAAAAGAAAGATTTATCAGGAACCTACGACGGAAGTCGTAGAGTGTGAACAAGAAGTAGAGCTGCTGGCTGGCAGCCCTTATTCGATGTCTGCCGAAGGAGGCCGTGATCAATTAACAGATGGCACTGACGATTTAGGCTGGGGCGGCTCCAGTGTTAAAGCCAGTGGAAATTCCAGTGTGTGGGACGATGATTGGTCAGAGCAATAATCAAGAAGGAGGACACAATTATGAAAAAGATTTTTAGCAACATCCGCACTATGGCCGCCCTGCTGATGGCAGGAGCCGCTTTCGCCGCCTGCTCAAGCAGCGACGACATCATCGAGAACCAGCAGCCCGCCAACAACGGCGCAGGCTACACCCTCACCGTCAGCGCCTCGAAGGGCGGCAGCACCACCCGCGCACTCACTGATAACAATGGTGCCATCGAAGCATCATGGGAAACGACCGACATCATCTACGTCACCAAGGACGGGACTGAAATCGGAACGCTGAGCCCCACGAACATCGTTGGCCTTGAAGCGACATTCACGGGAACAATCTCGGGAGATGCAGATATTAATGTGGACGATGTCCTGACGCTGACCTATCACCCGATAGCTGATATCGAGGGCTTTGCATCACAGGACGGCACACTGAACGGCTCAGCCACAAGTGCCCAAAACTTTGACATGGCCGTGGCCACCCTCACCATCTCGGCAATCACTGGCAATACCATCACCGTCAGCGAGTCCCAGGCCAACTTTGTCAACCAGACGGCCGTGGTGGTTCTCACACCATCTCGAAGGGCTTGGTGGGGGGATGTTCAGTATTATAATATCAGTTCGCTGACCATATTGGCTACCATGAATATTCCGAATGTAGGTGCGGTCACGGAACAAATAGGTCCCATCACCGTCTCAGGTGAACGACCTCACTATTTCTCCTTGCCAAGTCAGGCTTTATTAGCAGAAGCATTGGCTGCAAAATACAGTCTCGATGAGGACGACGTTCCCGCGTTGCTTAATTCCGCTACGGTTTCCTTCGCTGGTTTCATTGGTGATCTATACTATCCCGCCTATTTAGTCTGCAGCAAGACTGGCTATAAGTTTGCAGCTGGCAAATACTACAAACTGGATAATAGCAATTTTTCAATGGATATTTTGATGAAAGGAACGGCTGATGGTAAAGATGTTTACTACGACAGCTCCCAAACCTACTGGTCAAATTCTGTCACCCTTCCCATCAATAGCGTGGCCGGATGGAAGGTTGAAGGTAATTATAATTATGTGTTCTGCGGAGATAAGCAGTTGTATATGGAAAATACAAATGAAGGAACCGAAGATTGGGTCAGGGCTTATGACAGTTACGAGCCTCATGGTGTGACTTACTCATTAAGAGAGCCAGCTGGAGATCCCGTTCTGACAACATTGCAAATAGGCGGCAGTAGTGCCACAATCTCCTATCAGGCTGGCGAGACATGGAAAAAGGCCATAAACTATTATCCTGTGGAAAACGCTGGATGGACTATTGATGACGACTATAATGTTCGTTATAATGGCTCGCAACTTTATGATCATTGGAATAATGATATTAGAGAGTGGGATACCATTGATCCAAATGAAGCGTACCATTTCTAGTAATTAACACACAGGATAGATCAGGGGACGATTCTCTGATTCGTTAGGCAATCGACAAACAGGAGGGCGGCGCTTCCGCCACGGCGGACGGCGCCGCCCTCCCTCTCTCTTCAAACCCCGGAAACGGGCTGCTGACGGAAACAGGACATCCACTGAAAAGGAAACGAAGCGAAAATGAAGATGAATCTTGCCAGCGGAATTTCGGCAAGGGCAAATGAACGTGAAAAGGCTCGTGCCGATGAGGCGGCAAGGGAAAAAATCTGCAAAATGGAGCTTGCCGACGCATCGGCAATGGCGAAAAAGCGCAGAAAATGAGTTGCCGACAGGTCGGCAAGCGAGAACAAGAGGTCGTTTGCGTTTGCCGATGGGTCGGCACGGAAGAATGAAGGCTCGTACAGACGTGCCGACGTGTCGGCAAGGGACTTTTCAAGAAAAAACCGACGTGCCGACGAGGCGGCAAGCGAGAATGAAGGCTCGTTTGCGTTTGCCGACAGAAATAACAGATTGTATAACCCTTAAAACAAGAAAAGAATCATGGCAGAACTGAACAGAAGAAACATTCACGATGTGGCCAACGCTTTCCACTACAGTACGGTGGAGCGTGTGCTGACTCTGGTGATGAGCTCCGGACTGCGCGAGACGTACCGCCCGCTGGGTGCGCTGGCCGAGGAGCTGATGATGCGCTTCCAACGCGAGGACGCGGCCTACAAGCAGTCGCAGAAGAACTTCGCCAGCGACGACATCAAGGCGCTGGACACACGGCGCGACAAGTATGCGCAGTTCCTGAAGACGGTGCTGACGGCCTACACGACGCTGCCTGAGGGCGACGTGGTGCGTCAGGCGGAACAACTGGTGCAGGTGTATAAGGACTTCCAGTGGCGCGCGTCGGAGGCTTATCTGGCCGAGACGGCGAAGCTGGACAATATGCTGCAGGAATGGGACAAGGAACAGCCGGTGGCGTGGCTGGCAGCGATGGGGCTGCAGACCTATGTGGAGGCTCTGCGCAATGCCAACGCACAAGTGAAGGCCGCCATATCGGGTCGCCAGGGCGAGCAGTCGATGATCATCCGCGGCGAACTGCGCGAGGCCCGCAACCAGGTGGACGAGACGCTGCAACAGCTGCTGCGCTACATCGACGCGCTGAACGTGACGAACCCGAGCGAGGAGCTGACGACGCTGATCCTGCAACTGAACGAGGCGTTCCGCTACATGGACGCTCAGATTGCGGCGGGAAAGAAGAAGTCGGGCGGCGAGGAGCCGGAACCGACGACTGAGACACCGGAGCCGACGGAAACGGTGGACGCGGAGAACGTGGAATAGGCTGAGGCGTGCGTCGCCTAACGCACGCGGAAGACTGCACAATGGCGGTCGGGATGGGGTTCAAAAAAGGAACGAACCTATCCCGACCGCTGCATGCGCAACTTCTTCCGCATGCTCGACGCCGCCGCCTGCATGGATGCCGACGAGGAGCGCTACCTCAACGTCCTCGGCAAGTTGCAGCAGCATCCGCGATGCTTCGTCAAAGACCACTGTGGAGAACTGGCTGAAGCGCTTTGGCGTTGACAAGCAGTCGACTGGTGTTCAGTCGGCAAGAACTCGCACTGTCATGGGCGGCAGGAAGTTTGCCCTCAACGGACAGCCCTCTAATGGTCAAAATGGCATCTACATTCAGAACAACAA
>Ga0310696_10008493_pt1 | contig 11973 bp, 11 predicted proteins | sample AusTroGonzalo_MG_4_FD_203885 | JGI IMG/M metagenome (GOLD analysis project Ga0310696, IMG submission 203885) | Bovine rumen microbial communities from tropical cattle in Woodstock, Queensland, Australia - Gonzalo_02 (v2) (version 2) | ecosystem: Host-associated > Mammals > Digestive system >... | reverse complement strand
CTATTTTGTTGTAGGTGAGGACGGAATGGTGGAGGTTCCGTATTCTTTAGCTCTGTAATGTAGCATTCCGAAACTAATCGAAACTGTTTGTGGGTAGGGAAGAGGGCTAATTATTTGCTATTCTAGCGCATTGTGCGTAAATTTGATCGATTATAGGGTATTTCGCTTCGAAAGTGACAACGCACGATATGAAAGCTAAAAAGCAATACAAGGAACCGGTGACAGACGTATTGTCGCTGGAGCCCATTCATGAGACTCTAAGCACATCCTCTCTGAACTTGGATGTTCTGGGCCCCAACTTCGAGGTCATAGAGATGACTGATAACCAGTTCAACGATATTTTCTAGCCATGACAAAACGTATTATATCAGTTATGTTCGTGGCTGGTCTGTTGAGCTTGGCCGCATGTTCGCGCAATAATCCGGAGCAGTTTGTCCCGGAGGCCCCCGCTACTTATGAATTCACGCTTACAGCTGCACTGGATTTGGAAGATGAGGACGTTAAGTCGGACTACACTTCGGACGGTGTTTTCAGCTGGACCAAAGGGGACCAGATCTCTGTTCTTTTCCATAAAGGAACGGAAAATAAGTTCTTTACTCTTACTGCCACAAGCGTTTCCGGCAATACTGCCACTTTCAGCGGCCCTGTGACGGAAGGTTATACGGAAGGTTCGGACCAGGGCGCCAAGAGGGCGCTGTTCCCGGCCAGCGACCAGCATGTTTACAATGCGTCCAATTCAAAGCACATCACCTTCCATATCCCCTCCCATACGGACTTCACGGCCCCCGGCGCCCATTATTCGGCCAATCTTCCTTTATCGGCCAACTCTTTATCGGGCGACAAATACAACTTCAAGAACATGGCGGGTGCATACCGTTTTACCTTCAAGGACCTGCAGGTAGAGAAGGTAACTTTCTTCGTCCAGAATAAGAGCCGCGCCATTTCCGGAGATCTTCCTGCTGCCGGCAGTGGCGATAATTACCTGTACAACAGCACAGCCCAAACGGAAGAAGATAAAACCCTGTCTTTCACTGCGGCGGTTCCGCCCAGCGGCACTGTGACGTTCTACGTTCCGATGCGTGGTTGGACATCAGATTTTCAGCCGTATTTTACCCTTAAAGAGGCCGAAACAGGCTATTCGCTTTGCGTAAAGGCAGCAAAGGATGTTTTCCCGGAAAGCCTTAGCTTAAAAGACGGCATCAGGATGATTGCCATACCGGCCATATCGGCCCCCGGAACCCCTTCGGTTACTCCGGAACCGGATCTTAGCGGCATGACTCACCTTACATTTACGGAGGCTACAAGTGCGGTCGTTAACCCGGAACGCGGCTTCTATAAGCAGGATGCCGATATTTCATCGGCCTCAAGTCCTGTAACGGCTGCCCGTATCAGCGCTGCCAGGGCTCAGGGCTATACCCTCATGTACGACGGTTTTTATCTTACCGATTTCATGGGCGGCGATATCTCTAAGGCATATCTGGACATGATTGAGACTTCCCTTACTAACTTCCGTAACGGTGGTGTCAAGTGCATACTGCGCTTTGCGTATAAGGATAATCACAGCAGTGAGCCTTACGATGCTCCCAAGAGCGTGGTCCTAAGGCATATAGAGCAGCTGCAGCCCATCCTGTCGGCCTATGCCGATGTTATCTTCGTCCTTCAGGCCGGCTTTATCGGCTCGTGGGGCGAATGGTATTATACAACCTATTTCAACGAATTGGCCGACCGTAAGGAAGTAATTGACGCCATAATGGCTGCCGTTCCCAGCACAAGGGAAGTAGCCCTGCGTACGCCGGCCTATACCATGAGTCTGTACAACCTTAAGGTAAGCGACGTAATTACCGATGCCACAGCCCACGACGGCAGCATCCGTTCCCGCCTTGCCGGTCACAACGACTGCTTCGGCGGTTCGTCCACAGACTCCGGCACCTTCGACAAAGTTACCTTCGACCGTATCTTCTGGAAAGAAGATAGCAGATATACAATTATGGGCGGCGAATCGTGCGCATTGTCGGATTACTGCCTCTGCGCCAATTCACTTAAGGATTTGGAGGAATATCACTGGACCTATCTGAACAGCGACTGGAACGATGCTGTAACCAGCCGCTGGAAGAACGACGGTTGCTGGAACGAAATGAGAGACAGACTTGGATACCGCCTTGTTCTGGAAGACCTGTATTACAAACTTGAGGGTTCTACCCTTAAGCTGTCCCTGCATATCAATAATAAGGGATATGCTGCACCCATGAACCCCAGAAACGCAAAGCTGGTGTTTGTGTACAGCGGCGGCAGCAAAGTGGTAGAGCTTGGCTCGGATCCCCGCACCTGGCACAGCGGCATGAATAAGATTCAGGCCAGCATAGATCTTCCGGTAACTTCCGGTACCCTTTATCTGGATTTGAGCGATCCTGCAATCCCGGCCGATCCCCGCTTCAGCATAGCCCTGGCAAACAAGAATGTGTTTGACAGCGTAACCGGACACAATAAACTGCTGGAACTGTAGTTTGAAACGTTTACTGTTCATACTTCTGGCCATACTGGCTTCTGTTTCCTGCTCTTCCAAGGAGCAGAATGTGACGCCTGTGGTACCGGACCAGGAGCCCGACGAGCACGGTAGCAAGGTCCAGTTGGAGCCACGTGCAGTTACTGGCGTTCAGCCAATGACCGGAATAGTGCTTTGGAGCAATAGCGATGCACGTCGCAAGAGTTATGTGCAGCTGGAGTTTTCCTATATGCTCTATAGCGACGTGTGCAAGGAAAAGGATGTCTTTGACTGGAGCCCCATGGACAAATTACTGGCCGATGTGGCCTCACGCGGGCATCAGGCAGTGGTGCGCTTCCGCTACACATATCCGGGAAAGAGCTGCGCTGTGCCGGAATATATTAAAAAGTGGCCGGGCTACGAGGTTCTTTGGGCTAAGGCCGAAAGGAGGAACACAGAGTATCCCGACTGGCGCTGCGAAGAACTTCAGCGTTTCCACATGGAGTTCCACAAGAGGTTTGCCCAGAGATATGATACAGATCCCCGCCTTGCATTCGTGGAGACCGGTTTTGGGCACTGGGCCGAATACCACGTCTTTGAAGGCAAATACATAATGGGCCAGACTTTCCCGTCCTACGAATTCCAGGCGCAGTTCCTGTCGGCCATGGACGGCTGGTTCGTTAACACACCCTGGATGATCTCAATAGATGCGGCCGATGAAAAATACGGCCCCTTCCACAGGCAGAGTGAGCTTCTGAAGCTTGGATTTGGCAACTTTGACGATTCCTTCATGTGCGAAGAACACGACGACGATAACCTCGATAACTGGACTTTCTTCGGCACTCAGCGTTATAAGAGCGCTCCTTTTGGCGGGGAGTTCAGCTATTATACCGACGATGATCAAAGGTATGCCCTTAACCCCGGCGGCATGCATGGCCGCGTATTCGAGGACGAGGTAGCAAGGTTCCACATGACCTTTATCATCGGCAACGACCAGCCCGATATGCAGACGGAAGCCCGCATCAAGGAGGCTGCTATGAGCATGGGCTACCGTTTCGAAATCAGGGATTTCCGTATCAAAGAGGGTGAATCGGCATCCGTACTTATTGCCAATGTTGGCGTTGCCCCCATTTACCACAGCGCGTTTGTGCAGGTGGACGGTGTAAATGCCGATTATGACCTTAAGAATCTTATGCCCGGGGAGGAGAAGTGGGTTACAGTTTCCTGTAACGCTTCACCGGCCTCCCGGCCTTCCATATACTGCAGCCACCTTGTGAGTGGCCAGAAGATTGAATACCAAACAACTCAAAACCAATAACTTATGAAAAAGAAAAATTATTTAACCCCTGACTTGGAGGTGATTTCCCTCGTCTCCATGAAGGAAACCCTCGCCGCAGCATCGGCGGGCGTTGGCGGTGTTGGTGCCGACATCACCATCTTACCCGGAACCGATTTCGATTCATTGTTTAACCCCAGCCTCTAACACTATCAGACATGAAACGTTTTGCTTTTTATATGCTGATTGCGGCTGTAGCAGCCGTGGCAGCCTGCCAGAAACAGTCTGTTATTGAGGAACCTGCAAATCAGGCTGGAACTTATGTTTACACTGTTAATGCATCCATTGACGATACCGTTAAATCCGATTATGATGCCGACGGTAAGTTCTCCTGGAGCGCCGGCGACGCCATTTCCGTTCTGTTCCATAAAGATACCGACAATAAGTTCTTTACGCTGACTAAAGTATCAGGAACCGGCAATACTGCAACATTCAGTGGCGAAATTACCGCTGGTTATACTGTGGGTTCATCCAATACTTCAAAGATTTTTGCATTATATCCGGCATCCGCTAACCATTCTTACACTCCTGGTTCAAACAGCGATTACCCTTCGTTCTATACTCCGGCCGAGAACGATCTGACTGGTAGCAATTTCTCTGCTAATATTCCCATGTACGATGTGCGTGACACCGAGGGTGACTTTACATTCAAGCATTGCGCATGCGCATATAAGTTTATTATCGAAGATGTGGATGTGAGCAAGGTTAAAGTAGAGGTGGAGAATCTTGAATCATACAGATTGTCCGGCCTGACTACGATGAGCTCCAGTGGCTATCTTCGTTATTCTGTAGGCGATGATCCTGCACAAAAGAAAATCACCTATATTTGTGATGTAACTTCTAAGAAGGCAGTGTTCTATGTGTCATGCCGATATGGCAACGACAAGCACTTTATGCCCAGAGTGACCATTAAAGATAATAGTACCGGATATACAATTAAGACTGTTTCTGCCGGCACTGCTGTGAATATTCCCAACAAGGGTAATGTGCAGCCTATTACCATCTCCGCTCCTGGTCCCGGTTCTCCTTATGTTTCAGTATATGGAATAGACTGGCCTAATGTCACCGCTACTGCTGCAGGTCGTGACGACGAACCTTATGATGCAATCAAGGTTATTAAGGCAGCAGCCGATGCTTCTACCTTGTATGTGTATTTCGAAGTGCTTAAGGCCAGCACATATCCCAATACCGAATATAGCCACGCAAATCTGCTGTATGTATATCTTGGCGATGAAATGGGTTTAAATGAAACATGGCAGTGGACTACCAAGTATAACAAGAAATTCGAAGGATGGCTCCTGCAGAGTGGTGTGCCAAATTATATAACATATGAGGTCACAGGAGTAACCTCAAATAGCGAGTTAATTGATGGTACGATCTATTACGAACTGGCCATACCTCGTTCGTGTGATGCTTGCATTCAGGGAACATCGGCTAATGTTTCCATTGAAGCGAATCAGTTGTATGTTGAAGGAGACTGGGCCGGATCAAATACCCAGATTGGTTTTGCTCCCAATACCTTCGGACCTGCCCTGGCAGTTACCATGCCCACTTACGTAGCTCCGTAATCTCTCCTGTCAGATTCTTTCAGGTGATCCGGCCCCAGCCGGGTCACCTTTTTTCATCTTCACCCCTCGCGGCTATTGCTATTGTCACTAGGAGTGAGTAACTTTGACAATTATGAAAAAGATAATTGTAATAGCCGCTGTAATAGCACTTATGGCATCCTGCAAGGAGCAGGAGCAGGGACTTCAGTATTACCAGACTGCAAACGTTTACGACATTGTGAGCGTGCAGGAGCCGCCGCAGACCAATGAGGTCAAAAACCTCATCATTATGATTGGCGACGGTATGGGTTTGGAGCAGGTTAGCTGCGCGTGGGTTCTGAACCACGGCAAGCTTAACCTGGATAACATGAGCCACACTGGTATTTCTCGCACATGGTGCACCAATGAGCTCATTACAGACTCCGGCGCTGGCGGCACTGCGCTGGCGGCTGGCAAAAAAACCGCCTACAGCCACGTGGGAACGGCTGCAGACAGCACGGACATCTCCAGTATATTTGTAAATGCCGCTCAAAAAGGCAAAAAGACCGGCGTAGCCGTCACATGCCATTTTGCCGATGCCACCCCCTGCGACTTCTGCTGCCATAACGAGTACCGCTATAATCAGGAGGATCTTATTGCCGATTATGTGGATTGTGGCGTGGACTACCTTGCCGGCGGCGGTCTGGACTGGTTCACCATTAACCGCACAGACGGCCGTGATATCACCAAGGAAATGGCCGCAGCAGGCTACAACGTGGCCCTAACAGAGGAAGAGCTCAACGCAGCTGAACTCCCTGTCATCGGCATTCTTTCCCCGGATAACCTTCCCATAGCTAACGAGAGGGGAGACCTCTTCCGCCGTATGGTGGCCCAAGGACTCAAACGCCTGAGCCAGAACGAAAACGGCTTTGTGATGATGATAGAAGGCTCCTGCATAGACGACTGGCTCCACGGCAACGACATAGAAAAAGCCATGGAGGAACTTCTGGACTTTGACCGTACTCTTGGCGACGTACTTAAATGGGCCGAAGCAGACGGCCACACCCTTGTGGTAGTAACGGCCGATCATTCCACCGGTTGCCTCACCCTTCAGGACGGCAATCTGGAAGAAGGCAAAATTGGAGTGCACTTTGCCAGCGAAAGCCACAATGGCATAGCCGTTCCTGTGTACGCCTGGGGCCCGGGCTCGGAAAAATTCACAGGCATAAAAGAAAATGCCGACTGGGGCAAACTTATGGACGAATTTGTAAAGTAATATGGCAGAAAAGAAACACAACTGGTTGCTGTATGCCCTGATAACAATGATTACCTGGGGCATCTGGATGACATTCTCGGACCCTACCATCGGCGAGTATTACCTTGGCATCCCTGCCGACTTCCCCTCAGAGATGGTGTATGTAATCTGGGCCCTATCAATGATTCCCTGCGCTCTCTTTGCGCTATATAACATAAAATGGAAGCTGGACGTACGTCCCAAGACAATTGCCCTCAGTATGGGCGTGGGTCTTCTTGGCGCCGGTGGTCAGCTGGTGCTTTTCCTGGCCCTCAAGTATGCTCCATCATATCTTGTGATGCCCATGATCAGCGTGGCCCCCATCGTGACTGTTATACTGTCGTCCATCTTCCTCAAGGAAAAGGTGTCCAAACTTGGCATCCTTGGCATTGTACTGGCCTTTGTTGCCATCATCTGCTTCGCTATACCGTCCGATACGGATGGATCGGCAAATGGCTGGATCTGGATTCTCCTTGCTGCAGTGGTATTCATCTGCTGGGGTATCCAGGCTTTTGTGATGAAGCTTGCCAACAATAACACTCCGGACGCGGAAAGCGTGTTTGTGTATATGGCAATCGCCGCCATTGTGCTTATTCCTGTGGCATTCCTCCTGAAATCCCCGTCAGAGCTTGCGGCTTACGGTTGGGGTGTGCCCACCAAGGTGTTCTTCGTACAGATTCTCAATGCTATCGGCGCATTCACCCTTGTGTATGCAAACCGTTACGGAAAAGCTATGGTCATAGCTCCGCTGGCCGATGCATGCTCTCCCGTCATCTGCTGTCTGCTGTCAATAGTGCTTCTGCTCATTGCCGGTATGGATGCTCTTCCCACTGTCTGGCAGGTTTGCGGCATGGTTGCCGCCATCTCCTGTGTGCTCATTTTCTCAAGAGAATAAATTATGAAAAGAAGGCTTCTATATATCTTTGCTGCCCTGGCTGTGTTGTCGCTTGTCCCATACGGCTGTGGCCAGAAAGAAGATAATCCGCAGCAGAAAGAAGATCCCCAGCAGCCGGAGGATCCGGATACGCCGCTAGGGGAGCTTGATCCCATTACGCTCAACGTTCCAGTCACCGATAACTGGATTTTCCACTTGAAGCCCAATTTGTTAATCCAACTTGAAAATCCCAACAACGTAGATGTAGAAGCCACTGTCACTGTGCGCTTTACAAGCGACTTCAAGGAGGATAAAGGCAGCGTGGAAAAGACCGTCAAGGTGCCCGCAAAATGCACCCTGGACGTTCCAATCACCACGGAAGTAGACTTTGAGCCCGGTTTTTATAAGGCAAAATGTTCTCTTGACGGCTATCGCAAAAAGACATTCAACTTTGGCGTGGATCCCTTGGGCATTGTATCGGCTCCGGATATGCAGGCCGATTTCCACAGCTTCTGGGAGTGGGGCGTAGCTCAGTTGAAGGACATTGACATGAACATCCGCATGACGGAACTGGAGAAAAAAAGCAGTGCCGACTGTAAGGTATATCTGGTAGAATTCGATTCGGTTCCGGACGGCCTGGAAGGAGATCCGGTAACGGTGAGAGGCTATTATCTGGAGCCCCAGGACGGCAAAAAGCACCCCGTGCTGCTGCATTTCTACGGCTACGACAGCCAGACTCCCGGCGTGCTTTCCTGCCCTTACGGCGGCAGCAAACCCACATATACCGAGCTTTATTTCTCCCATCGCGGCCAGTACATTAACAACCGCCCGGCAAGCAAACGTGAACCGGATGGCCACGGGGACTTCGTGAACCCTTACGGAGACTGGTTTGCATATAATTTTGGCGATAAAAACAGCTACTATTACCGCGGAGCATATTTGGACTGCGCTCAGGCTGTGCGCTTTATGGCAACCCGTGAAACCTCCGACATGAACAACCTCTTTGCCGAAGGTTCCAGCCAGGGCGGCGCCCTTACATACGCCGCCGCTGCGTTAAGCGACTATCCCTTCAGCGCAATTGCCTGTAACGTGGCCTTCATGGGCGACTTCCCGGACTACTTCCGCATTGTGGACTGGCCTGCAAATGTTGCCAAAGCCAATAAGGGAAGTATGACGGACGAGGAAATGTACAAATTCCTGTCGTACTTCGACACCAAGAACATGGTGAACCACAATCCCACTTACGCGCTTTACGCCACAAGCGGACTTGAGGATGCCACCTGTCCGTCACACACCAACGTGGCTCCTTTTAATAATCTGCCCGTAGAGGATAAGGAAATGCACTTCTATCCCAAGATGACGCACGATTATCCGTCCACGTGGACAAGCGACATAGACAAGTTCTTTAAAGCCCACATGAAATAATGAAGAAGCTAAGCCTTACATTAATCGGCATAATCCTGGCAGTTATTCCAGCTTTTGCCGGAAAAATAGTTACCGACAGCCTTTACAGCAAGGTTCTGGATTCTACGGTCAAGTTCAACGTCTATTTGCCGGACGGGTACAGTGAAAGTCGGCATTATCCGGTTGTGTACCTGCTTCACGGCCTAAGTGATACCTATGTGGCCTGGGCCACCGATGGCGGCCTTCAGCTTGTAGCCGATGAACTTATCGTCTCAGGCGAAGCCGTACCCATGGTGATAATTATGCCCAATGCCGGCGACCCGGATATAAACAACAAATGGAACGGCTATTTCAATATGCCCGGATGGCATTACAGGGACTTTTTCTTTGAGGAACTCCTTCCATCGGCCGAGAAAAAATACAACTGCGGCGGCAGCAAGGGCCAAAGGGCCGTAATGGGACTTTCCATGGGCGGCGGTGGCAGCACGGTGTATGCCCAGAGGCAGCCGGAGATGTTTTCCAGCTGCTATGCAATGAGCGCGTGGCTGGACAATAAGAACCTGGAGGTTAATTGGGGCACAAACCATGGCGATTGCCTGTTAAAAGTACAGAAGGCTGTTACGGATAATTCGGCCCTGGATTTTATAGACAATGCCGATGAAAACACGCTGGAGAAGCTTCGCACCGTGAAATGGTTCATAGACTGCGGCGACGACGACTTCCTCTTTGATCAAAACGTGGAACTGCACAAGAAGATGCGCGACAAAAAAATAAAGAGCGAATTAAGGGTTCGCGACGGCGTTCACAACTGGGAATACTGGCACCTGGCTCTTCGCTGGTCCCTGCCGTTTGCTTCCCGCAATTTCTACAATTAGACTTTTGGCGTTGATGCAAGCGTAATCCGCGCCTGGGCGCAGCGCTTGCCGGCAACGGAAAGATCGGCATCACAAATGAAAATGCTGCCCTTTTGCTCTAAAAGGGTGGCATTTATTTCACACAGATCGCCGGGACGCACTATGTTGCGGAACTTTACGCTGTCAAGGCCCCTGTACATAAGCAGATTGGTCTTTAAGGCCTCTTCAAGCAGCGTTACGCAGCTTTGGGCCATAATCTCACAGAGAATTACGCCCGGAACGATGGGATTGCCGGGAAAGTGGCCGTGGCAGAAGAAAGGGTCTTCCGGAATACGGAAGGTGGCGTGGGCAGTGCCATCGGCATCCATCCATGCCTCGTCAACAAGAAGCATGGGCTCCCTGTGGGGGAGAAGCTCTTTTATGGCCTCTTTATCCATTGTAAGGTCTGAAAGCTACGCAGGCGTTATGCCCGCCGAAGCCGAAGGAATTGGAAAGTCCCAGGGTGAGGGGAGTCTTTACGGCAACGTTGGGGGTGTAGTCCAGGTCGCATTCCGGGTCCGGGGTGTCCAGGTTGATGGTGGGAGGGCAGATACCTTCCTTCAGGGCCAGGATGGTTGCAATGGCCTCGGCAGCACCTGCAGCGCCAAACATGTGGCCTGTCATTGACTTGGTGGAAGAGATGTGGGCCTTGTAGGCAAAATCTCCCAGGGCGGCCTTGCAGGCCAGAGTTTCGGCCAGGTCGTTCAGATGAGTTCCTGTGCCGTGTGCGTTGATGTATAGGTTGTCCTTTGAAGGGTCGAAGTGAGCTTCTTCCAGGGCGTCCTTGATGGAACGGGCCTGGGTGCTGGCGTCCGGGCGGGGAGCGGTGGCATGGAATGCGTCGCAGGTGTTACCGTAGCCCACAATTTCGCCGAAGATGGTGGCGCCGCGCTCCAGGGCGTGCTCCAGGGATTCCACAACGAGCACGGCGGCGCCGTCGCCCATCACAAAGCCCTGACGGTTAAGGTTGAAGGGCAGGGAAGAGTACTTGGGATCCGTGGCGCGGGTAAGGGCCTTGGCGTTGTAGAAACCGGCCACACCCAGAGGAATGGTGGCATGTTCGGAACCGCCGGCAATGATGGCATCGGCATAGCCGTGACGTATGGCGCGATAAGCTTCGCCGATGCAGTGGGACGATGTGGCGCAGGCCGTCACAATGTCCAGGCAGGGGCCCTTGGCCTGATGCTTTATGGCAATGTGGCCGGCGGCGATGTTGGAAATCATGGTGGCTATAAACAGCGGCGAAATCCACTTTCCGGTGGGGTCTTCGATCATTTTTGCAGTCTCACGGAACTGGACGTCAAAACCGCCGATACCGGAGCCCACATATACGCCAAGGCGGAAGGGGTCGATATTGGCGTTTTCGCCTTCCGTAACAAGTCCCGACTGCTGCATTGCCTGCCAGGCCGATGCCATGGCATACAGGGTGAAGTTGTCCTGCTTTCGGGCTAAGGGCTTGTCGATGCCGAACTTTTCCGGATCGAAGTCTTTAACTTTGCCGGCGAAAGTTACGGGCATGTCCTTGAAGGCTTCCACGAAATCTATTCCGCACACACCGTTGATGAGGTTGTTCCAGAAAGTCTGGACATCCTGGCCTACGCAGGATATAACACCCATGCCGGTTACCACTACTCTTTTAGGTTCCATATATAATTACTTTTTTTCTTCTAATTTTAGATTCTTCGCTTCGCTCAGAATGACAGAGGGAGCGCTGGCTAGCAGCTTTTCTGCTCCGCCGATTATGTCGTCTACTATGGCGGCGGCGGGCTCCACCTTGGTTAGCATGCCGGCTACTTCGCCGGCAAGGAAGCTGCCGCCGGCAAGGTCGCCGTCAAAGACGGCTTTGCGCAGGGAGCCGGTGCCGAAGGCGCGGATTTCGTCGTCTGTCACGTTAGGATCGGCCTCCATTTTGGCGAATTGCTTGGTGAAGGGCGTTTTGAGGGCACGGACTGCGTCTCCAAGGCTTTTGCCGGTTACCATTGTGCCTATGTCGGAGGCTTTGATCAGGCGCTCTTTGTACACCTGGTGCACGCGGCATTCATCGGCCAGAAGGAAGCGGGTTCCTACCTGCACTCCGCAGGCGCCCAGCATGAAGGCGGCAGCTGCGCCGCGACCATCGGCTATACCACCGGCCGCCAATACCGGAATGTTCACAGCATCAACT
>Ga0310696_10008492_pt1 | contig 11973 bp, 13 predicted proteins | sample AusTroGonzalo_MG_4_FD_203885 | JGI IMG/M metagenome (GOLD analysis project Ga0310696, IMG submission 203885) | Bovine rumen microbial communities from tropical cattle in Woodstock, Queensland, Australia - Gonzalo_02 (v2) (version 2) | ecosystem: Host-associated > Mammals > Digestive system >... | reverse complement strand
CTATTGCACGTAAAAACGGCCTTATTCCCCGAATAAAGGATAAAGGCCGTAGATATCAGTGACCAACCGAATGAAGCGTTATTACCGCCCCTCTGTGTCACTCTAGCGGCTATCTCAGAGGCATGAGCCGATAAGGTAGCCCGGAATTCTGTGCTGTCTGCCTGCCGTGCTGAAACTTCAGCTTCAATGGCGTTGTTCGTTATCCGGAATTCAGCTTTAGCCCATGCGGTCTGCCGGGTGATCCGTCTTTCCGTAGGGCTTTCATACGTGAATTCATGGTCAAGCTGTTCATCCTCAGGCGCGGAGAAGTCACTGTAGAACGTATGGCCAAACGTGATATCCTGCTGATACAACCCACCGTACACGGAATTGACGTTTACCGCGTCACCCATTTCAGCCGCAGGGTCAGCAAGCGCACCCGTAGCTGTGTAGGGCTGATACTGATATCCCATGATCGCGGTCAGGATATTGTTCGCCATTGCCTGTGATCCCCACGGGCAGTAGACCTCAAGGGTTAGACCGGAAGTGTTACCGGCCTCATACTCTGTTTCTTCATCAACGGTGACGATAACCCTACTGTACGGCATCAACGCAACGGATTTCCTTACGTCTTGCGCGTTCGTGCCGATATTTACAACATCAGTACGTGGCATCTGATCACCGCCTTTACACTAGAATTCGGGTATCATCAGCGAATAACAGCCGGTATCCTAGTTCATCTGTTAACAGACTTGTTTCGGGCGGCAGGCCGTTGAGACAAATCAACTGTAATGCGCCAAAGTCATTGATGATCCAGTTACCCGCGTACATTGCGCCGATATACTGAAGGGTTTCCCTCATGGTGTAATTAGCCGGGTACTGAACATGATACCCCTTATTCAAAAGAGGTATCGTATCAGTATCCACCTGTACTTCCATGATGTTTGCGATATCCCGTACAACATTCAAATCCGTGTTCGGGAAGCTTATACCGGGATGGGAATAATCCTTGTTGGCTTTCATCATGGCATCATAACCGTGAAGCCTCAGGATATCCAAATCATCCCGGTTCCGGGTATTACTGCGTGAGTCAATGTAGAATACGCCTTTTTTGAGCCATTCAGAATGCACCCGTTCATCCTCTGTAGATACTAACCGGACATAGGGAACAAGCATGGCCATAGGCGGGATTTCGCCTAATGGCATCAGCATTTCTACATAGATCTCGCCACAGGTACAACACCCAACTTGCGGCACACCATCCGCGAATACCCTCCGGGTAGTTTTGAGGGAAATAAGCATTGATTCATTGTAGCCGCCATCAGCACCGGAAGACGATATCAGGATAGCGTCACCGCCAAATGTCAGCACGTAGCCCTGTTCCGTGATCAACCGGCCTGATTCGCCAACCACTAAAGCGGTTTCAACCTTGTAATTTCCACTCATGTAAAGCTGTTGGTAGAGGGCTGAAGTTTCCTGCATAACTTCATCACCTCTCTACCAACGGGAATGAGATATCAGCCCAATGCGCTACCCCGTCCGGGTCAACAAACCACATGGAGGCGGGAACATTGTTGGAATAAAACTGAATGCCGGTTCGTGCGCCCACTTTTGGATCAATATAGTCCACCGTGACGTATTCCGGTTCAATCAGAGTTAGCAAGGCTTGTACCTCTGATTGCAAAAGCGGCCTGCACTTGACTTCAAGTTTTACCTTTGTTGTTACCCGCCCCCTGTGCATTGTACCGTCCAATGTACGGCCTGCATTGGCTGAATCAATGTCATTCCGCGTCCATTTGATACCGCCTTTTGCGACAAGCGGCAGGATATCCGTTCCGTTAATCCTCAGGTAGTTTGACATTTACTCACCCCCATGCTCTAGCCTGTTGACGCTGATATTTCGTTACAACATCTGTCAGTTCACGTCCGTCCACTTCAAGCTTAATCACAATCGGTTCACCGTTACTGTCCCCCTGTGCGCGTGAAATGGCGTTGTACAGGGCGTCTTCCAACCCGTCAAGCTGTGAGGATCCTTCAGCAACATGATTGCTGTTTCCCATAGCCGTAGCGTTATACGGAAGCACCTGTCCGTTTGCCACCGCAGGAACCTTCAGACCGCCCATTTCCGCGAGGGAATCAGCAATGCCGATAAATATATCGGCTATGCGCATAAGGCTGTTTTCGGCCCCGTTTAGCCCATCTGTCATGGCATCAATCGCAACATGGATCCCGTTGCCGTTCTGCGCTTCCTCCGTCATGGCCTGCGCGATATCACCAACGGTCTGTATGGCATCCTTCCCCGTGTCTTCAAGGCCGATTTCCATACCTTCCATCACGTACCCGCCGATTTCCTCAAACACCTTTGACGGGGAGGCAATTCCAAGGATACGCCGCGCATCGTCCACGCATACGGAACAAATATGCGCCAAAGTGTTGACAAGCAACTGACCGTAGTTATTGAAACCGTTGATCATACCAATGATCAGGTTTCCACCGATTACCTCACCGGTAGGATCGTTGATATAGTTGGTGGCCGCTTCAAGTACCTGTGACCCGATTTCTTCCATGTTCGTGACAAGAGGTGAATACGAATAGATGAACCCATTGTTCATACCATTGATGAATGCGGTTGCAATTTCTTCACCTTTGCTGTCAGACAGGATTTCAGCGGCTTTATCCACAATGGCTTGCGCCGCCGCTTCAACGGCTTGCACCGCAATCGGATTACCGTCTGTAATGGCCTGTGTCACAGCTGTCATGATGGTTTCTGCGTAAGGCTTCACGTTTTCGGGCAGTTCGGAGAAAGGATCCTCCACAGCCTGTGCCGTTTCTTCGGAAGCTGTTGATACATCTTCCTGTCCTTCCGTCATGGTTTCCGTCACTTCGTCCACCACGCCCTGTGTAGCTTCGCCAACCGCTTCCTGCCCGTCTTCCAACTTATCGGACACACCGCCTGCGGATCCTTCGCCTAGTGCTTCACCGGAGGCAGTACCGGCTTCAATATCAGCCGTACTCGCGGAAGCTTCTTCAACCATTTCACCCTTGACGCGCTTAACTTCTTTCGTACCGATACCCAAAGAAGTTGCAATCGCATCCGGGATGGTAAAGCCGATGCCCTCACCAACGTCAGACCCCAACTGTTTTGCAATCGTTACAAGGTCTTCACCTGAGGCTTCCATGTACGCGTTAAGATTTTCGGACAAATGGGACATATCCATTGCCTCAATGGTATGCTGATCAACTCCCGCGCCTAAAAGGGCAAGGGCCGCAATCATATTCGGCAATCCGTAACTGATAATGTTTTCAGCAAAGCTGTCTGTCACGTCAATACCGGCATCCTTGAAAGCCTGTTTTGCGGCTTGTACGTCACCGGAACTTGCCGCCTGCTGAAGCTGATAAAGGAGTTGGTGACCGGCCTGAGACACAGGCTGTTCAGCCTGCGCCATTCCCGCGCACAGTTCAAGCGGAAGATCAATACCATATTGTTTAAAGACTTCCTGTACTTCTTCAGCGGAAGTTGCATCCACAACCTGACGGAAGATTTCTCCACCATTTTGACGTAGAATTTCCATCTGTTGCGGGTCAAGCAATCCTTCATTTACCGCGTCAATAAAGCCTTGCGGGGGAGTTTTACCCAATTTTCCGAAAGCTTCGTAAAGTTGAGAACCATCCTCATTTTCAATGGCATTCAAAATACCATAGAAGCAGTGTTCGGTAGCGGTATATACCTCGCTGTTACCGTCTTCAATGGAAGAAACCAACTCACCGGTAACGCCCGTTCCAAGTAATGCCGCCGCTTGAAGGGTACGCTGTTCAGCACTTCTTTCAGCTTCAAAGGCTGTGTCAGAATAGGACTTAAACAACGTTTGCGCCCATTGACTACCGGCTGTGTCCATCTGATCCGTAATCTCAAGCCCAAAGATCTTTGAGATAAGGGATCCAAGCAGGCCACCGGTCAGCTTAACAGCGGCAAGCAGGGCATTCCAAAGGAATTTGATGATATCCCCGGCAATACCCGCCCAATCCACATTTGCAAGGGCTTCAATGATAGATTGTCCGATGGCTTCCCAATCGGTCTGCTCAAAGAAGTCATTGATTGATCCGAAGATACTTTTGATAGCATCCCCGAAAGACTTTCCAAGCCCCGCAAACTTTGTTACGTCAACCGCGCCCTGATCATTGAGGAAGATCCGGTTCAGACCGTTGGCAAGCTTCTCACCGATAGTCTCACCGTTCTCATCCGGGGCAAACACCGCGTCAACCAACCCAAGGATGGTTAGGGCCAACTCATGAATCATTTCACCGGTTGATTCAATCAACGCGGCGAAATCAATCTTTGACATAAAGGTTTTGATGGAAGAAACGATAGAAGACCGGATATTTCCAAAGTTGATACCTTCATTCGGGTCTGTCAGCTTTGAAAAGGCTTGAATAATACCGTTAATGCCTTCACCGGCATTTGCCGCCGCTGTCTGAAGGGCTGAAGCACCATCAGATCCCGGTTCAAAGAATGAGTTGATACCTGCGGCAATCTTTGAGGCAATGGAAGGAAAGTCGATTGACTTTACAATAGTCCAAAATGCCGCGCTGATCCTGACAACGCCCATAAGGATATCCCAAACAAGGGTTGTCCAGTTAATATCATCAAGAATACCGCCGACAGCCGTTCCGAGATTTGCTGTCAGATCGTCAAGCCATTCACCCTTTGCAAAGGTATCAAAGATTTTGATAAGACCGTTTATACCGCTTGAAACAGCAAGCCGTAAAGAGGCCCAATCAATTCCGTTGATAAAGGTTCTGAGGCTTGTATGCAGGCTTTTACCCATCAAATCCCAATCAAGATTAGACAGTAGGTTTGCCGCCGTAATGATGATGGCATTAAACTTAGCCGCAAAGAATTTACCCAACAGTTCCCAATCAACATTTCTGAAAATGCTGTTTACACCATTGGCAAGCTGTTGTCCAAGCCGCGCCCAATTAAAGGTAGTCAGGAAGGTATAACCGATATCAAGGATAGCATTCAGACCGTCAGCAAATAGCTTTCCAAGGGCATTCCAATCCAGTTCATCAACAATGCCGTTGAGGATCCGGGCAATGATCCCGGCCCATTTCACACCGGCAGGACGAAGGGTATTGTTAATCCAATCGTCCACGCTTGTGATGATCATGTTCAGCCCATCAGCAATGTACGCGCCGACTTTCTCAAACTCACCCGCCGTAAACGCGTTCTTAATGTTCTCAAACAGGTTCTTGATGGATTCGGGGAGTAAACTGCCGATATCCTGTTCCTCATACTCCGCACCGTTGTTACCGCTTCCACCGCCGCCGCTATTACTTTCCTGTTTGGTCAGTTCATCAAATCCATACACCTGATGGTTCAGATCTTTGGCCGCACCGGAAGCCTTTTGCAGACTTTTAGCGTAATCGTCCGTAGACTTTTTCGCCACTGTAACAGTGGATTTACCCTGTAGCAAGGCAAAGAAAGCATTCAGATAGCTTATAGCCTGAGACAGCCAATTTATGACCGTCTGAAGGGCCGGGGCAACGGCATTAACAAGATTGCCAAAGGCAACGGCAAGATTGCCGCTCATCGTCTTTGCGGAATTCTTGATACCCGACATTGACGCGTTAAAGGCATCAGAATATTTCGCAAGGTTCTGAAGGGAAGCCTGTACCTGCTTGAAAATGGCTGAAATGAACATCCTTTTCACGCGGGTGATCAACAGGCGTTTCAGACTTGTAAGGCCCTTAATCAGACCATTTGTAGACAACGTGGACTTCCTTGTGTTGTTCCCAAAGGCTGACATAGCCTTTTTCGCAAAGTTCGCCGCTGTTCCGATGGCTTGAAAGGGCAGTTTTGCAAGATGGCCTGCCGCTGTCAGCGCGGCCCGTCCTGCCGTAGCAAGGGCAGACGCGAGGCCGCTGATCATGGTTTTAGCCCCGTTAATGGCCGATCCTGCAATACTTGACAGGATGGATCCAAAAGAAGACGCGGAGGATCCCGCCTGTTCGGTTTCAGCTTCATATTGAGCCGTTGCACCGGACAGTTCACGCAGTTCACCCAACGTCTGATTCATGCTGTCCGACAGCGAGGCGAAACCCGCCTGACCACTCCCGCTTGTGTAGCCCGCCCCGCCGATCTCGCTTTCCACGGATCCGGGATCGGACTTAGCCGCGATACCCCGTTCTACCCGGTCAAGGGCTTCCTCTGTCTTTTGGATCTGAAGTTCAAGGTTCTGCCATGCCTTTGACGCGGTATCCGCGCCAAGATCCTGCATGGTATCCCGCTTTTCGTAGAGGGCAAACAGTTTTTGTTCAAGCTGTTCAGCCTCTTTCTCCATTTCAACAAGGCTGTCAGCTTTCACGGTTTGGGATCCCAACTCCTGCATTTTCTGCTGAAGGGTTTGGGCTTCCTGTTCAACCTTCTGTAAGTCTGCCTGCCATTTCTGCGCCTGCGCTTCAGATGAAAAACCCTGTTCGGCCCGTTGCCTGAGGGATTCTATTTTCGTCTGAAGCTTCTCCACAGACGATTCCATCTGTGAAGCGGCTTTGTTGAACTGTGATTCTGTAAGGGAATTGGATAATGCTTCCGCTTGTGACGCGGCATTTTGAAGGGCAGGGGCAATCGAATTGACGCTATCCTGCGCCTGTTTTCCAAAGTTGTTCACACTGGATTGCAAACCGTTTATAGCTGATTCCATCTTCCGGGAACCGCTTTGAAAACCGCTGTTGTCAAGCTTAGTATCAATTACGATTGAGCCATCAGCATTCGCCATTATTCTTCACCACCCTCCGTAAGAGCATTAAACATTTCTTCAAGTGCGTCTTCCGCTGACTTAGCGGAAATAGTGCTTTCAATAGAACACAGATCCCGGTTGGCATTAAGGAATTCCCGTTCCCATTTTTCAAGCTTCTTTCCCTTTGCCCGTTTCTGCCGAATGGACAGGACGAATGACCAAAGATCATCCTTGTCAACGTTCCCGAAATACCCTAAGAACGTCCACCAGTGCATATACTCCGCAAGCCGTACTTCACAGCCTGCAACCTTATTCACGGCGGGGAAGATCAACTGTTCGTCCTTTATCCAGTTAAACAGCTTGTAATTGGTCTTTCTGCCCTTTGTCGCGGATCCACCCTCAATGAATTTAACAGCCGCTTCATAAGCCGCCGTATAATCCTTTTTAGGGATCTTTGCAAGGTCAGTAAACACACGGGCCATCAGGACAAAGGCTTTGTCCTCATCGGTCAAATCAGGATCTTCAAACGCTTCAAAAATGGTCAGTATGTTCCGAAAGTCTGTCCGGATTTCATAGTCAACCCCGTTGACTTCAAGGCTTTTCGGTAACTGTCCTAACATGGGAATCACCCACGCTTTTCAAGATCCTTAGTGTACTTGTTGGTACGTTTCTGCGCTTTTTTAGCTTCTTCCTCAATACCACTGCTGATGATGTTCCCGATACCGGCAAGCACCTTTTCAACAAAGAATTCGCCGCCGATAGAGGAAAACGCGTTCCGGGTTCTGAAAATATCAGCCGCGTTGGTGATATCAAACAGGGCATTGATACGATCAATGATTTCCTGTTCAACCTGCTTCAGCAAGGCCCAATCCTTTTCAAAGGTAGCCGTGCCATCATTGTTCAGCGCGATATCCTTCAGCGGGACAATGGCTTTTTCAAGGTCTTTTGCCATATCCCTGTACCGGTCAACAATGCCGATATCACTGATTCGGATATACAGGGTAGCAATCTCCTGACCGTACTGATTCTGAAGCGTAATCGGCTTTGTGCCATCGTCAATGACGAAAATATTGTTGTTGGTAGCCATTTTTTTATACCCTCCTATAAAAAATAGGGGTACTGTGGCATAGCGCACAGCACCCCATCCGGTTACCCGGTTATTTGTTTGGCCTGTTCATCAGGTAATGGCCGAAATCGTGGCTTCATTGGTAGCCATATCATAAGAAATGGCTTTCTTGACAGCCGCGCCAATCGGATAGATGTTCACCGGCACAGCGAAACCGGAAGTGTCTCCACCGGTACTCTGCGGCACGTACCACGCCTCACGGACGTAGCAGTAACCGGTCATTTTCCGGGTTTCCTTGTTCGCGGTTTCAAAGTACGCTTCAGCGAAATATCCCTTCAGATCGGACTCCGCGTAATTCTCCTGAATCGCGTTGTCACGGATCCGAGAGTACATCTTCCGGGAAGGATCAATGTAGTAGGGATCCACGCCGATTTCCGGTTCATAACCGGAATGGGTGAACGAGGCTTCACCAAGAACGTTTTTGAACGTTTCGGTGTCGGGATTCAGTTCTTTGGACAGATCATCATTGTCCTTGCCGATGGCTTCCCAACCACCGGAAGCGGCGGCGGTATAGGTCACAACGATGATATCACCCTTCACCGCATCAGCATCAGTAATACTGATACCATACGCGGACAGGGAGACTTCCTCACCGTTGAGTTCCCACTTAGAAGGAGTGGGATCACCCTCATTAACCGGGGCCACGTAGGAAGCAACGCACAGGAAGGTGTACTCACCGGAGCCGTTCACCTTGGTTGAGAAAGTGGAAACGGTGACAGTAGCGGCATCAATGCCGGTGGAATCACCAACATTGGCCTTTGCACTCGCCACAATCGCGGCAGGATCCCAACAGCCAAAGTACATTACCCGATTACGAGCAAGCTTCGCCATAGAAAATTCCTCCAATCCTAGTTTGTTTTATAGGTTACCTGTATTTGGATCTGATACTTTGCGCTATCCGTCCCCGGCGCACTCACATACTGCGTCAGTGTAGGTACTACGCTTTCCACCGTGCCGCCCTCCCAATCCGGGAGGTTACGGTTGATGTTCTGCTCTATCATCCACGTAACAACGTTCTGATAGAATTCGTAGTTTGCAAGGTTCTGCCGTTCATCGGCCCCATAAACATCTTTGGTAGCAAAGATGAAATTGACCCGTTGCCTAGACCGGGGAACCATTTCACCTAACACGTTTTCATCGTATGATATCGTGGACGGTTGAGCAAACAGCGCATATTCGGTAGGCTTTTCAGAGAGGTAGTCCACGCGGAACCGGTTCTTACTGGACAGTTCCGGACAGCCCATGAGCCATTTCCGTAAATGCTGTTCGTTATTGTTAGATACCGGCAACGCGTTTCGCCTCCTCCAAAATATCCTGTGAGTGGTCTGCTTTCATCCGGTCAAACCAGTGTGACCCCGCAAGCGGGTTCGTGTCCGTGTTGTACTGGATCGGTCTGCCGGTCAGATGTTTAGCCTGTCCGGGAGGGGAGAAAAAGCGGGTAGGAACACCCGTATCATCCTCAAAAACGGGGATATTCGGCCCCATGACTTCACCATAGTACAGATACCGCGCATACGGCGTAGAATAGATCACCTGACCACTTCCCGGAGGGGAAGCTGTGTACGGGCTAGCCGCAAGCACACCGGTTTCAAACGGGACGTAAGGGTGACAATAACGGATCACGGCGTTATCAATCGCGGTTTGCACCGCGCCGCCTGTTTCAAAGTTTTTCTGAAGCAGTGCAAGCTTATCTTCACCGTTCCATTCAAACTTTCCTACCATTGTAGCCATTACGCACCAACCACTTTCCAATGCGGGGCGTTGTTTGTCCGTCTGTTATCGTTCACGGTCAGCACGGTCAACACTTCCGCATAGTTGTCATGAAGAAGTTTCGGTGTAATCTGCGCATCGGTTTCTGTGACAGATCCATGAACAATCAGATCACCGTTCGCAAAAGTGAAAGCACTTTTTACTTCTTCATCGGTCAGTTTCCAATAGGCAATAGGGTTTACGTATGACTTGCCGCCAAAGTTGGCGTTGGCCGGGATCCTCACAATGTACTGATTCGCGGCTTTAAGGCCGCTAGAATCAACATTTGATTTCAGACTTCCGTACCATGATGCGCCCACAATGACCGTCTTCTTATACTCCGTATAACCATCTACCTGATTGTACCGCTGATTGATTACAGTGACGGTTTCATTACAGAGGTTCAAATCTGCCTCACCCCTCTGTATAGGAGAGGCGTACCTTCATCATCACAGACACCCCACAGCATAGTTCTTACAGATTGGTTCATTGCCTTATCAGCATCTTCCGCACTGAGAGAATGGCCGTAAGATTCGGAATACCCGTCCGTGTTGAAGCTAGTCACCTTCGGCTGTGTAGCCTGCCCCTCCGCGCCTGCCGCGTTCTCAATGTTGATCAGTGAGAACATACACAGCTTCACATCATCAGGAATAACCTCCATGTGTTCAGCAATTCGGTTATCCGTAAGATAGTCAAGCCGTTTACGGCATTTGAATTCAAGAGGGGTGAAGGAGGTTTGATCCAACGTCCCGCCATACGCCTTATATTCAGCATAGGTCAGATACATGGTTCAAACCTCCTTCCCGTCACTTCTTTCCCGCTTCCTTTGCGGGTTTGGTAACCGGTTTCTGAGCCGGTTTCTTAGCTTTCGCCGGGGGGTTGCTAGCGTTTGTTACCATAACGTTAACCCTCCCCCTGACAGGTCAGACCGGACAGCCTGTAGATGTGCGTGTTGGTCTTCCCGTCAGCCGTAGCAATGACGCGGATACTCTGAGCATCCTTATCAGCAATACGGCAGACGATCAGCCCATCTTCGTCAAGCGTAGACGGGCCGCTAGTGCCGTTCACAACCTCAACGGTGATCACAGCACCATCGGTTTCGGACTCGCAATGGAGACACAGGTAATTACCCGAATCCTCACCGGGGCCGAACGCGGAAGAATAGTCACTCACATACTTCAGTGTGCCGGTAATAGCGTCATTGCCGACAACAATACCCGTCTGCAAGTCGGAAACCGTCTTGCCGAACAGGTCTTCGCCTGCCGCTATGTCAGCGTCTACCGACAGGCTTACAGAGGGTTTGTGATGTTGAACTGGATCGCATCCGCGTGGTTGTTCAGAATGAAGACATCCTCAAAGGATTCCTCATAGTAGAAATACTTACCCTGAGTCATAGCAGACGGAGCGTCAAGCTGAGCGAACTGATAGGACACAGGAGTAATAACCGCCGTGGGATGAACGAGGAACATATTGATCTGAGCGGCGTTGTTGCCGACAGCCCATCCGTTGCTGAAGTCATACTTCGTCTTCATCAGGGTAGCGGGAACACCGATCACTTCAACTTCCTCAAGCCGGGACACACTGCGGTCAACCACAGAACGGCTTCCCTGTACGTCAAAGGAACGGGTGATTCCGGAAGCCTGCTTCAGCAGGGTCTTCACCTCATTCGTGCAGTACAGGATACGGCCATTGGCCGGGACACGGGCATTGTCCATGTTCAGCATCAGAGCATCAAACACGGCAAGCACGTTCGCGGTGGTGAGGGCCGTGGTATCGGCAGACTTGCCGAGCGTTGTCCAATCCTTGTAGATGGTGGAAATGCAGTACGCATCCATTTCCGGGAACTTCTGTTCCTCATTCATCACCTGAGTGATGTTCTGAATGGACGCAACCTGATTGGTCTGATCAATGTCAGCAGGATGGACAAGCGTAGACCACTTCCGCTGATTCTTCAGCGTTTTGGGTTCCCACGCATTGTCATAGTTCCGGACAGCCTGCGCGATATTATCACGGTCAGCGTCCACCCGGCCACCCACGGTCAGGTTGGGGATTTCAATGGTCTTCGCGTTGATCCAACGATACCGGCCATTGTTGGGGGTAGCATAAAGCGCACCGAAATTCAGCGCGTAAGGATACGCCTGAGCAAGTGCATTGCTATACTGAGTAGCATAGTTCACAGCCGCCATAGTTTACATTCATCCTTTCATAGATTATTTTTTGGATTGATTGTCGGCCAATCAAAGAATTTGACCGTCACTTGTCGGACTTTGGCCGAACGCCCGAAAAGTTGAACTGGAATCCTCCTGTATCCTTCCCGGAGGGGTCATTCCCTTTCGTACCGGTGGGAAGTACGAGTTGCGGGGGCTTCCCGGCTCCATCGTC
>Ga0310696_10008491_pt1 | contig 11973 bp, 10 predicted proteins | sample AusTroGonzalo_MG_4_FD_203885 | JGI IMG/M metagenome (GOLD analysis project Ga0310696, IMG submission 203885) | Bovine rumen microbial communities from tropical cattle in Woodstock, Queensland, Australia - Gonzalo_02 (v2) (version 2) | ecosystem: Host-associated > Mammals > Digestive system >... | reverse complement strand
TTACAAAGGAACTATTTAAAAACTAATTTGAATTATGGCTATTAAAGTAATTGCACAACGACGTGAAGTGAAACTGGGTAAGAACCCTGGAATGAAGTTTATGATTACTTTTAGCACATGAACATATCATAAATGTCAAACATCAAACGTCAAACATCAAAAAGAATAAGCGTATGACGGCTACAAAGAAAATACAATACGCCATGGCGGTGTGCCTGATACTCTCAAGCATCTGCATGGTGGCTTACCAAGTCGCGGAGATTGACGATGTAGCAAACGGCCTTTTGTTCTACGTTGGGCAGGCTTTCCTGCTTGCAGGCTCGATTTTCGGCCTCGACTACTATGTCGACAAACTGAAAACGGTGGTGAAAAAGTAAAAGAGGGGTTAGAGGTTAGAGAATGGATAGTTCTAACCCCTAACCTTTAACTTTTTCACCAGTGCGACGTAGGTGAGCAGGACGACGTTCATCATCAGCGCATAGATGATGGCGGGGATGGCCATCACGTCGTTGTTGAAGACGAAGGGGCTGCTGGCAACGGTAATGGCCTGCGCGGCATTCTGCATACCTATTTCTATAATAATGGTGCGTTGTTCGCGGCCGTTGAGGCGCATGAGCCACGAGAGCAGGACGCCACCACCCATCGACAAGAGGATGAGGACGGTGATAGAGAGTCCGAGCTGGGGAAATTCGCGGATGATGATGTCGCGATTCTGGATGAAGAACACCGTTGCCAAGAGGATGAGACAGGGAAAGGCAAGGCGCTTCAGCACGTTGTGCATGCGTTCGGCAAGCCGTTCGTTGCGTACGGCGATGGCGAGTCCGATGGCGATGGGGACTGCCATCAGCACGATGTTCTGTACGAGCAAATTACCTACGGGCAGGTGGATGCCGCTCATCTCCGTTCCGACGAACTCGGTGGCGAAGTCCATGACCAGCGGCCCTGTAAACAGCGTGATGACACTGCTAAAGGCCGTCAGCGATACGGACAGCGCGACGTCGCCACCAGCGAGCATGGAAAAGACATTGCTGGAACTGCCGCCAGGACTGCACGCAATGAGTATGACACCCAAGAAGAACAAGGGTTCCAGACGGAAACCGCTGGCCACCGCCCACGCAATGACGGGCAGGAGTAGTATCTGACCTGTCAGTCCGACGAACACGGCTTTCGGGCGTTCTACGAGCAAACGGAAATCGGCAGGACGCAGTGCGAGTCCGAGGTCGAACATCAGCAGCGTCAGTATCGGCAAAACGATGAAAATGGTATTCATAAACGAATCAAAATGCAAAGTTAATGTGATTAACGGGTGCAAAGGTAGCACTTTCCAATGAAAAATCCAAATTTATCGTTTTTTTCTTTGTATTTCGCTCGATTATTCGTATCTTTCTCCTTTGGAGAAGATAGGCGGCATCTCGGAAATAAAAGAAAAAAATCGTTTTTTTCTTTGTATTTCGCTCGATTTGCACTACCTTTGCAGGCGAAATGATAAAGATTCTGCATAGGTGGCTGACGATGTTCGGCCGATTTCTCATACTGATGGGGCGCACGTTCAGCGTCCCTGAACGCTTCCGCATGTTTTGGAAACAGTACGTCAAGGAGATGGAACAGCTGGGCATCAACTCGATTGGTATCGTGCTGCTCATCTCGTTTTTCATCGGAGCCGTCATCTGCATCCAGATGAAGCTGAACATCCAGTCGCCCTGGATGCCACGCTGGGTGAGCGGCTATACCACGCGCGAAATCATGCTGCTGGAGTTCTCGTCGAGCATCATGTGTCTGATACTGGCCGGTAAGGTGGGCTCGAACATCGCCTCGGAGATCGGCACCATGCGCGTGACGCAACAGATTGACGCGCTGGACATCATGGGTGTCAACTCGGCGTGCTACCTGATACTGCCGAAAATCATGGGTATGATCACCATCATGCCGCTGCTGGTTATCTTCTCCAGTGCACTGGGCATCGTGGGCGCCTACGGAACGGCGTACGTTGGAGGCATCATCGTGCCTGACGACCTGACGCTGGGCTTGCAGCATCAGTTTAAGTCGTGGTTTATGTGGATGAGTATCATCAAGAGCCTCTTCTTCGCCTTTATCATCTCCGCCGTGCCCTCCTACTGCGGCTATACCGTAGAGGGTGGTTCCGTCAACGTCGGCAAGGCTTCGACGGATGCCGTCGTGACTTCAAGCGTGTTGATTCTTTTTAGTGACGTATTCCTAACGCAGCTGCTGTCATGATAGAAGTCAAGAACCTATACAAGCGTTTCGACGATATCGAGGTGTTGAAAGACATCTCGACGGTGTTCGAGGACGGCAAGACTAACCTTATCATAGGACAGAGCGGCTCGGGAAAGACGGTGCTGATGAAGAACCTCGTGGGACTGTTCGACCCCACGGAAGGGCAGATACTGTACGACGGACGCGACTTCGTGAAGATGTCGAAAAAGGAAAAGGTACACATGCGCAGGGAAATGGGCATGATATTCCAAAGCGCAGCATTGTTCGACTCGCTGACGGTACTGGAGAACGTGATGTTTCCGCTGGATATGTTCTCGACGATGAACCTGCGCGAACGCCAGAAGCGTGCGATGGACTGTCTGGACCGCGTAAACCTCGTGGGTGCCGAAGAGAAATATCCTGGCGAGATCAGCGGCGGTATGCAGAAACGTGTGGCCATTGCCCGCGCCATCGCCCTGAACCCCAAATACCTGTTCTGCGACGAGCCGAACAGCGGCCTCGACCCCAAGACGTCGCTGGTGATTGACGAGCTGCTGCACTCCATCACGCGGGAATTCAACATGACGACCATCATCAATACCCACGACATGAATTCGGTGATGGGCATTGGCGAAAACATCATCTTCATCTACGAAGGCCACAAGGAATGGCAGGGTGTCTCGGGCGACATTATGGGTTCGACGAACAAGCGTCTGACGGACTTTATCTTCGCCTCAGACTTGCTCAAGGAAATGCGCGAAGCGGTCACCCACAACCAAAAATAAAAGCAATAACCAATTACTTCTTGTTTTCCGTCGGGTAGCTGATGCGGGTATGATAGATAGTCTTCAGCTTGTCGATGAGGACGGTCTTGGCATACTGGATGTCGCGGAACGTGATGGGGCACTCGCGGAAGTATCCCTCGTTCACCTGTGTTTCGATGATGCGTTCGACGAGGGCGCGGATGCTTTGTTCGGTATAATCGGTCAGCGACCGTGATGCTGCCTCGACACTGTCGGCCATCATCAGGCAAGCCTGTTCGCGGGTAAAAGGATTCGGTCCGGGATAGGTGAACAGGAGGTCGTCGACGGGTTCTTCGGGGTGTTCGTTTTTGTAACGGATGTAGAAGAACTTGGCCTTGCCCTGTCCGTGGTGGGTGGCGATGAAGTCGCGGATGACCTTCGGCAGGTTGTATTTGTCAGCCATCTTCAGGCCTTCGGTGACGTGGCTGATGATGTATTGTGCGGACTCAATGTCGGTGAGCATCTCGTGGGGGTCGATACCCGACTGGTTCTCGGTGAAATAGATGGGGTTGGACAGTTTGCCGATGTCGTGATAGAGGGCACCCGTGCGGACCAGTTGTGAGTCGGCATCAATCTTATTGGCTATCTCGCCTGCCAGGTTTGCCACCTGTATGGAGTGGTTGAACGTGCCAGGAGCTACTTCGCTCATACGACGTAGTAGTGGGCTGTTGGTGTTGGAGAGTTCAATGAGCGTGATGTCACTGGTGAACCCGAACGCCTTCTCGATAAGGTAGAGTAGCGGATAGGCGAAAAGCAGCAGGATGCCATTGACTATCAGGTAGTTGTAGTTGGAATAGTCAATCATGGTCAGTTCGAGGGCTCTGGTCCAGTCGAAAGCCAGGTTGACGGCTATGGCTGCCAGCGTGATGATGATGGCCGACTTGAACAGCTGTGCGCGCTGAGAGAGTTCACGCAGGGAGTTGATGGCCACCAGACCTGCTACGGTCTCGACGACGATGAACTCGAACGGATGCTGTAGCATGATGCTGCAGATGAGTACCATGATGATATGGGTCATGAATGCCGTGCGCGAGTCCATGAATACGCGTATGAAAATAGGTACCATCGCGTAAGGCAGGATGTAGACGTGGATGAACGTGTTGCGCACGAACAACGCTGTCAGCAGGGCGAAGAGAACGATGAAGGCGTAAAGCATCGTCAGGCTGCGCGGCTTCTTGAAATAGTCCTTCCTGTAGAGCGACAGGTAGAGCGTGAAACATACCATGAGGATGGTGGCATAGAGCAACCGTCCGAGGAGCGATATGCGGTTCTGTACCTGGTCTTTGTTGCGACGGTCGTTCTCCTTGATGTACGACTGGATGATGTGATAGGTCTGCTCGTTGACGAGTTCGCCGCGGTCGACAATCTTCTCACCCTTCTGCACCAGTCCGCTGGCCAGCGGGATGCTGCCGATGAGCTCGTTACGGCTGGTCTCGCTACGCGTATAATCGAAAATCAGGTTAGGCACGATATAGTTGTTGAGGTTGCATTTCTGCAACTGCTGACGGTGGATTTTCAGTTTTTCGTCTTGAAATAGCTGTTCGTAGGCCGCTTTGGCGGAATAGACCTCCATGATAGACACGTTGCTGGCCTGCTTGTTATTGACAATGCGGATCATGTTTGACGTGTCTTTCTTCAGTTCTTCATACTCCTTCGACTCCATGATGCCCTGCTGGTAGAGACTGTGCAGGCGGTTGGAGATGACGCTGATATAGTCTTTTGGCAGGTCGGCGATACCATCGGCATAGTCCGAAGCGAACTTACGAACCATGCGTGCTTCGACGGTGATGTCGAAGTCGTAATAGGGCTCGTACTGTTTCAATACGCTGTCGCGTTCGTGTTTGACGGTGGCGTCAGACTTGTATACGGGGAAGTCGAAGGGTGCGGTCAACTGTGAATACTTCCAGGGCTTGCCGAGCTCTACATGGAAGGAGTTGTTGGTGTCGTGTGGCATAGCCCAGACGACAATGGCTACGGTGCCTATCACAAGTGCAGCACGTAACAGCCAGTCGCGCCATAAGAGGTTCTCTTTCAGACTAAAATTGCTCATTTGCGTATAATTTTGCTGCAAAGATACAAAAAATAAAATAAAAAGTAGTACCTTTGCAGTCAAAATTGTAATTTGTTATGTCAGAAAGAAGAGTTAGGGTGCGTTTTGCACCCAGTCCCACGGGGGCTTTACACATCGGCGGCGTACGTACCGCACTCTATAATTACCTGTTTGCACGTCAACATGGCGGCGACCTCGTGTTCCGCATCGAAGACACTGACTCCACGCGCTTCGTACCTGGAGCAGAGGAATATATCATCGAGTCGTTCAAATGGCTGGGCATTAAGTTCGACGAGGGTGTGTCGTTCGGTGGCGACAAGGGTCCCTACCGTCAGAGTGAGCGCCGCGACATCTATAAGAAGTATGTACAGCAGCTGTTGGATGCCGGCAAGGCGTATATCGCCTTCGATACCCCTGAGGAGTTGGAGGCCAAGCGTGCCGAGATTCAGAACTTCCAGTATGACTGCCATACGCGCAGTCAGATGCGCAACTCGCTGACCCTCCCTAAGGAAGAAGTAGAGCAATTGATTGCTTCGGGCCATCAGTATGTCGTTCGTTTTATGATCGAGGCCGGTCAGGAGATTCTTGTCAACGACCTCATTCGCGGTGAGGTGCGGGTGAAGAGTGACATCTGCGACGACAAGGTGTTGTACAAGAGTGCCGACGAACTGCCGACGTACCACTTGGCGAATATCGTCGACGACCACCTGATGGAGATTTCGCATGTCATCCGCGGCGAGGAGTGGTTGCCCAGTGCCCCACTGCACGTTATGCTGTATAGGGCCTTCGGCTGGGAGGACACTATGCCGCAGTTTGCCCACCTGCCCCTGCTACTGAAGCCTGTCGGCAATGGCAAGCTCTCCAAGCGTGACGGCGACAAGCTGGGTTTCCCCGTATTCCCCTTGGAATGGCATGACCCCAAGACGGGTGAAGTCAGTTCAGGCTATCGCGAACAAGGCTATTTGCCAGAAGCCGTCATTAACTTCCTGGCTCTGTTAGGCTGGAGTCCCGGTAACGACCAGGAACTGATGACTCTGGACGAGATGGTCAGTCTGTTCGACATCTCCAAGTGCTCGAAGAATGGTGCCAAGTTTGACTTTATGAAGGCAGAATGGTTCAATCGCCAGTACCTCTTGCAGCGTCCGGACACCGACTGGTGTCCCGCCTTCGACAAGGTGCTGAAAGAGAATGGTATTACGGCCACTGCCGAACAGGAAGCCGAAGTGGTGCGCATGATGAAAACGAAGGTCATTGAAGTGACAGATAAACAGGGCAACACCAGGAAACGCAACATTTCCTTCCCCAGTGACCTTTGGCCGCTTACTAAGTTCTTCTTCGTGGCTCCCACCGACTTTGACAGGGAGGGTGACAAGTTTGTCCGCAAGAACTGGAACGAGCAGACCGCCGACCAGATGCGTCAAATGATGGCCGTGCTGGAGACGGTCACAGACTGGAGTGTGGCAGGCCAGCAGGCCGTCGTCGACCCATGGGTGGAACAGACGGGTGTCAAGCCCTGGAACGCTTGGCGTATCGCCCTTGTTGGCACAGGACAGGGCCCAGACATGTATGAACTCTCTGCCTTCCTGGGCAAGGAAGAAACCCTCCGTCGCATGAAGCGTGCCATTGAGGTGCTTGGGTAGTAATAACGGAATAACGGTATAACGGAATAACGAGACACATTGTATAATTTAATTATTTATCTCTATCAGCTGGGCGTCATCATTGCAAGCCTGTTTAATGAAAAGGTACGCAAAATGTGGCGTGGAGAACGGGAGGCTATCCGCATCCTGAGGGAGAAGGTCGACCCCAACGCCAAGTACGTGTGGTTCCATGCTGCCTCGCTGGGAGAGTTCGAACAGGGCCGTCCGCTGATGGAACAGCTGCGCCAGGATTATCCGGAGTACAAAATTCTGCTGACATTTTTCTCGCCTTCGGGCTATGAGGTGCGCAAGAACTATGCCGGAGCCGACATCATCTGCTATTTGCCGCTGGATACCATCACCAATGCGCGTCGCTTCTTGCGTACTATCCGTCCAGTGATGGCGTTCTTCATCAAGTACGAGTTCTGGTATAACTACCTGCATATTCTGAAACACCGTGGTGTACCTGTGTATAGTGTCAGCAGCATTTTCCGTCCGGGACAGGTCTTCTTCCGCTGGTATGGTCATCAGTACGGCCACGTGCTGAAGTGCTTCACGCATTTTTTCGTACAGAACGAGATCAGTAAGGAACTGCTGGGCACTATTGGTATTACGAACGTCTCTATCGTTGGTGATACGCGCTTCGACCGCGTATTGCAGATTAAAGCCGCTGCCAAACAACTGTCTATTGTCGAAGCTTTCCTTTCGCAGCCGAAGTCTAGTGCAGCGAAGTTTGACTCCGCTGAGGCCCCCAAAGTCTTCGTGGCTGGCTCATCTTGGCAGCCCGACGAGGAAATATTCATTCCGTTCTTTAACGAGCACCGTGACTGGAAACTCATCATCGCCCCGCACGTCATTGGCGAAGACCACCTCCAGCAGATAGAAAAGATGCTTGAAGGCCGCAAAGTCGCAAGGTATTCTTCTATAGAACATCTAGAACATCTAGAGACTCTAGAAAATCTAGAGGTTTTAATCATCGACTGCTTCGGACTGCTTAGCAGCATCTACCACTATGCCGACGTCACTTATGTCGGAGGCGGTTTTGGCGTGGGCATCCACAACACCCTCGAGGCCGCTGTCTGGGATGTTCCCGTCATCTTCGGTCCCAACAACCAGCGTTTTCAGGAGGCGCAGGGGCTGAAGGCCTGTGGTGGAGGATATGAAATCGCTGGTGCCGACGATTTCCGCCGTATCATGCAGCGCTTCATCGACAATCCGCAGACCATCACTGAGTCTGGACACCAGTCCGGCATCTTCGTCAATCAAATGACTGGCGCAACGAAAAAGGTCCTAAGCGCTGTTGAATTATAAATGTCATAATACCGTTATACCGTAATAACGAAATAAGAAATAATGGCTTTAATCAAGAGTTACCGTGGTCTGACACCCAAGTGGGGCAAGGACTGTTATTTCAGTGAGAATGCAACCATCGTCGGTGATGTCACGATGGGTGACGAGTGCAGTATTTGGTTCAATGCCGTCGTGCGTGGCGACGTAGCACCAATCACTATAGGCAACGGTACTAACGTGCAGGACGGTTCCTGCGTCCACGTCACTCACGACACTGGTCCTACGCATATAGGCAATATGGTGACTATCGGACATAATGTCACTGTCCACGCCTGTACCATCCACGACGGCGCCCTTATCGGTATGGGAGCGACGTTGCTGGACGGCTGCGAGGTTGGCGAGGGGTCTATCGTTGCTGCCGGTGCTTTGGTATTGCAGAACACAAAGATTGGTCCTCACGAGATCTGGGGTGGTGTGCCGGCGAAGTACCTCAAACCTACGCGCCCTGGCCAGACCGACAACTCGAAGCACTACGTGGAATACGCGAAAATCTATATGGACGAGAATCCTGACTGTCGCTACTAAACCGCTCCGTGCTATGAACAAACTATTAACCATCTGCTTCCTGCTATTTACCTCCATGATGCTATGTGCGCAGCCTGAGGATTACGAATGGAACTCGCCCAGCAGCAATTCTTCTGAGTCGATGCCCTGTGGTGGCGGAGATATCGGCATGAATGTCTGGGTGGAACAGGGCGACATCCTCTTCTACCTCTCGCGCAGTGGCTCGTTTGACGAGAATAACACGCTGTTGAAGGCCGGCCGTTTTCGTGTGAGCCTCTCGCCGGGACTGGATATGGAGCATTTCCGCCAGATTCTCCACCTCGCCGACGGCTATGTCGAGATTACCGACGGCCAGCTCTCCGTCCAGCTATGGGCGGACGTCTGGAAACCCGTTGTTCATGTCGACGTGTCGAGTCCGCGTGTCAAGCAGAGTATGGCGGTGACCTACGAGAACTGGCGTATGCAGGATCACGAAATGACGAAGCGCGAATGTTTCCAGTCGAGTTATAAGTTTGCCGCACCGAAAGGGCTGAAGACGTTCGCCGACAAGGTAGTTACAACGGACAAGGGTATCACCTTCCTGCATCAGAATGGTGAAGAGACTATTTTTGACGCGACGCTCACCCAGCAGGGCATGGATGTCGTGAAGGACCGCCTGTATAATCCGCTGAAAAACCTCATCAGCGGTGGTAAGATACAGCTTCGCGACATGGTGCTGATGGACTCCATCCACGGTCGTTATGCCAGCGCCGACTACGATGGCTGGATGTATGTCACGAAATTCCCGAAGCGTACGCTGCACCTCCAGGTCATCATGGCCAACGTGCAAGGCAGCGAGAAGGACTTCTCCGATGCTATCGCTGCCACCGAAAAGAAGATCCGTCGTGAGGCTGACCGTGAGGCCTCGCGTAAGTGGTGGAACGAATTCTGGCAGCGCAGCTATATCCATGCTTCAAATCAGAAAACCACCGTTCCCGGCGATTCTCCGACGGGTTCCGCTACTCCTGCCGCCCTCATCCGCAACTACAACCTCTTCCGCTATATGCTGGGCTGCAATGCCCTTGGCCAGTGGCCCACGAAGTTCAATGGCGGACTTTTTACCTTCGATCCCGAATATGTCAACGAGGCAGACGAATACCGCCTCTCGCCTGACTTCCGCAACTGGGGTGGGGGAGTGCATACGGCCCAGAACCAGCGTCTCGTCTATTGGCCCATGCTAAAGAATGGTGACTACGACGCACTGAAGGCCCAGATAGACTTCTACCTGCGCATCTATAAGAATGCCGAGGAACGCTCGCGGCTCTATTGGGGTCACGAGGGTGCCTGTCTGACGGAACAAATCGAGAACTACGGTCTGCCGTGCTATCCCGAATACGGCATGAATCGCCCTGCCGGTTTCGACCCAGGCCTGGAGCATAACGCCTGGTTGGAATACGAATGGGACACCTGTCTGGAATTCTGCATGATGGCCCTCGAATCCGAACGCTACCAAAACACCGTTCAACGTTCAACGTTCCTCGCAACGCCACACTCTCAAAGAGAGAACGTTCAATGTCTCGACTTCGTCCGCTCCTGCCTGCGCTTCTTTGACGAACACTACCAGTACCTCGCCAGCCGGCGCGGAGCCAAATTCCTCGACAGTAACGGCAAACTCGTGCTCTATCCCGGTTCCGGCGGCGAGACGTATAAGATGGCATACAACTCCACGTCAACCATCGCAGCCCTGCGTACCGTTGCAGCTGCCGTAGGCGACACGGCACTACTGAGTCGTCTACCGGACATTACGATAAAAAACGGTATGATTGCTCCCGCCCTACATTACGAACGTGTGCAGAATACTGAACCGACACAGCTCTACCCCGTCTTCCCGTGGCGGATGTATGGCGTCGGACGTCCTGACCTCGACATCGCCCGCAATACTTACCTCAACGACTCGCTGGCTCTCCAGTTCCGCTCACATGTCGGCTGGAAACAGGACGCCATCTGGGCTGCCTGCTTGGGACTGACCGATGAGGCACAGCGTCTGGTAACGCTGAAAATGCAGGACGGTCCCTTCCGTTTCCCTGCCTTCTGGGGGCCGGGCTTCGACTGGGCGCCCGACCACAACTGGGGCGGTTCAGGCATGATTGCCATGCAGGAAATGCTATTGCAGGAAGTTGGCGACACACTCTACCTCTTCCCCGCCTGGCCCCGCGACTGGGACGTGCGCTTCAAGCTCCATGCCTCTCGCGGTACGGTGGTCGAAGCGGAAATGCGTAAGGGTAAAGTCATCAATGTCCATGTGACGCCTAAAGGACGTAAAACCATCTATTAATAAATACATAAACATTATGAAGAAGATTGTATTTTGTTTTGTGGCCTTGGTGGCCTTCATTGCCTGCTCTGAGCAGAAACCGTTTAATTATCGCGGACTGTCTTTTACGCTGCCCGCCAGTCAGTTGGTTGACTCGCTGTTGGCACGCGGCTTCCTTGTCGACTCCGCCACTTCCGACAGTGGCAGTCAGTATCAGCTCTACAAAGCTGGTGAACCCTATCGTGTGCTGGTGGCTTACGAGAATGACCAGATAAGAGCCATTCAGGAAAACTACCACCTGTCGACGAACGACAGTACACGCCGCTTGTGGCAGGAAATACGCGACGGATTGGAGAAGGACTTGGGCGCTTGGCCCAATTGTCCTATCTTGAAGGATGATCACAAGAAGGCTGATTTCGAGACCGATGGTGGTTTCGTGTCGGTCATTCTGGAGAATACCTACAAACCGACCTTGATGGTGCTCTATCAAGCTAAAAAGGAGAAAAAGTAGGACAAGGGTGTTAAATAATCATAAAACTTGCGCGTGAGGGTTTCTTCCTCGCGCGTATTTTAATATAAATGCGTACCTTTGCAGTCCGATTTAGGGGAAAAGCTTAGAATCCCCGTGGACTAGAGTGTGAATAGCGGCGTCTTTGGCCGGACGTGGTGGTTCGTGAATCGCTGGTTCAACCTTCCGCAAAGTACCTGTTTACAGGGACAACGGAGCGCACGTTAGACTAACAACCGGGAGTTAGACCTCGGGTGTTTATTTATGTGCGTACATTATTATATTATAAGTAAACTGTTTTTTAGTAGTAAAATTTAAAAGAAATGAACACTTTAAGTTACAAGACCGTTTCCGTATCGAAGGAAGCTGCTCGCGAGCAGAAGGAATGGGTGGTAATTGACGCTACCGATCAGGTAGTAGGCCGCCTCGCTTCAAAGGTAGCTAAGATTATCCGCGGAAAGTACAAGCCCACCTTCACTCCTAATCAGGATTGTGGTGACAATGTGATTATCATTAACGCCCAGAACATTATCTTCACTGGCAAGAAAGAAACTGACAAGGTGTACACCCGCTACACGGGCTATCCCGGTGGCCAGCGCTTCAACACGCCT
>Ga0310696_10008489_pt1 | contig 11975 bp, 10 predicted proteins | sample AusTroGonzalo_MG_4_FD_203885 | JGI IMG/M metagenome (GOLD analysis project Ga0310696, IMG submission 203885) | Bovine rumen microbial communities from tropical cattle in Woodstock, Queensland, Australia - Gonzalo_02 (v2) (version 2) | ecosystem: Host-associated > Mammals > Digestive system >... | reverse complement strand
GCCCACAAAATGGGACAGCGTGTGGGGAGCCGTAGAGGGAGTGTCCCTGTCCGTCCGCAGGGGGAGTGTCCCCGCAAAATGCCGCAAAATGGACTGACGCGAAGGGAGTGTCCCTATGATATCCCTGTATCCAGAAGGGAGTGTCCCCACAGAAATGGCTCTGTTTGCGCTCCGCATCCGCTCCGGATTCCATCCGCACCGTAATCTCATCTTAAGAATAATTTGCGGTCTTCGGACGCTTCGGACTTACGATCCAACTCTAAATGTCACCAATCTTGATTTTGCGCTTGCTCCTGTTGACATCGCAATTACTCTTATGATACAATACGCGGCACCCAATGGGAAATCTCTGCACACAAGCACGGTTTGCAACCTTAATCAAAGGTGCGATATGCCAATAATGCGCACATACCCTAGAAAATGGTTGATTGCCAGCCAAAGAAACGGCATGGTCAAGACAAATACAACTACTCCGGAAGGGAGCATGCCATGAAAGCACAAGAGTCAATTCTCGCAGAAATCGAATCCGACATACACATGACGGTAAAGCGGCGGAACTACGCTTACGCCGGGGAACATGCCGGATGGCTTGATCGTGCAGCCAAACGGCTGCTCAAGGTTGAAGACAACGAGATCCGTGTTGAGCTGTTCTTGAAAATCGTCCGTCGCGCATTGAAGCTCCTGCGGGTAGTTGACGATTCGAGCGGTTCATTGCAGAGCGTTCTCTGGGAGGGGAGCCATTGCTTTGAGGTGTGGAAACAAATCTGCCAGAGTTCAGACAGGTCCTGTATCAAGGCAATCTTGAAGAAGGTGCTACCGGAAGACACGGATGGTCTTGCGGACGGGCTGTTCTTTCCTGATGCGACATTGCCGATACCAGACCCGGTGTTAAGGGAACTGATTGACTATGTGCTTGACGACTTGAGGTTTGACGGAAAGTATCGCCGCGAAAAGATTGTCGCCGGCTGCCTTGGCTGGCTTGTACAGCTCAAGGACGAAAATGGATTTGACGAACTTGCAAAGGCTGCCGATATGCCAGACTGGCATGTTTGGCGCAAGCGCTTCAATCTCTACCTCAATCTTGGCCGTTACGATGATGCCATGCGGCTGGCTCGCGAGAACAATGAAAACAACCCAATGTACGTCAACGAGCTGATGCTCCAAATATTCGAGCGCAACGGAGATCGCGGGCTGCTGTTGGAAACGGCGCTGAAGATAGCGCGCAATCAGCCAACCACAGATGAATTCAAGAGGCTAAAACCGCTCTTGAACCAGGACGAGCGGGGACGATTCGTATCTGCGTTGACAGAGTCAGCCTTGAACAGAGAGGGATTTGATGTGCCGTTCTGCGAAGTGCTTTTTGCGGCTGGGGAACTGAAGGCTCTTCATTCCTACGCAGTTGAACGGTACATGGAGATATACGACGTTCGCTTTTGCACAGGCATGATTCCCCTTGCAAAGAAACTGTTCAAGGCAGGGGATCCACTTGCCGCTTGCATCTTCATGCGAGGCGCAATCTACTATCTGATGGACAGAGGGAATTCAAGATACTACAATGATGTCCATGCACATATTCGGACTCTTGCGGAAATGGCCGCATCCGTCAAGGACTGGGAGACTGTCGAACCGCAGGGTTCATTTGACTCCGATTTCGCGTCTGATTTCGCGAACCGAAGAACATTCTGGTCCTAGACATTCCGAAAAGTCAATTCGGAAGAATCGTCTTTATCTCGCCGGGGGGGAGCGTCACGGTGAGGGGCGCGGCGCCTTTGGAGAGTTCGACGATCGCCTGCTGCTGCAGATGTCTTTCGGTGTTGAGAAGATAGACCGTGCCGTCGGGATAGACGCTCCAGCGGACGGTGTCGGAGCACTCCACCTTCGGCCAGACGTCCGTGCCGACCGCCTCCATCGCCTTTGCCATAAGGAACGAATAGAGCTTACGCACGCCGAACGCGCCGGGCGAATCGAGCGACGCGAGGAATATCACGCGGCCTTTGCCGATTTCGTTCACGTACGCGAGCCCCTTGCACTCCGCGAGCTTCTTCTCGTGGAAGTTGTCGGACGCGACCGCGAACGGCACGGCCGCGGAAGCCTCGATTCCCGGCACGTCGAACCCGCCCTCGATGAAGTCCGGATCCCACGTGTCGGTAAGCGGCTGGAAGTTCCAGCCCGGGCCCGGATTCTTCACGAACTTCATGCCGTGGGGGACGCGCCAGCGGGCGTCGCAGTCGGCCTTCACGCCGCAGAGCGCGGTCCAGTCGCCGCCGTTGTACGGCACGAACGGCCCGTCCGGCGCGTCCTGCACGTTCAGGTGGCTCGCCGCGAGCATGAGCGTTCCGCCGTCCCTGACGTACTCGACGAGCTTGGCGTAGAGGGCGTCGTCCATGATGTTGCGTCCGAGGAAGAAGAGGAACCGGTACTTCGCGAACTCCTTCGCCGGCGCGTCGAACGGCAGGATGCCGGCGGCGCCGAGAGGCGGGTTGCCGGAGCGGTCCGCCTCGCCCCAGGTGTCGCGCTCCTGCCAGCCGCGGCGGCGGTAGAGTCCGTCGAAGAGCCGCCACGCCGTGCGGTCGGCCTCCGTAACTCGAAACGCATCGTTTGTGCGCTGTCCGAAGAGGTGCGTTTCGAAGATTCCGGCGTATCCGTCGAACCTGCCCTGGATCGCGCCGACCGTCGCGAGAGGCAGTCCGTCCGCGCGCGGATTCGCCTTGCACCACGCGGTGAAGTCCGAGAGGACCTTGCGGTAGCGGCACGACACGGGGTGGTCCGTATCGAAGTCGCGTCCGTGGCTCTTGAGGCTCATGAGGCCGTGTTCGTTGTAGATCGGGTCGGCGCCGCGTATGTAGGCGTGGTACAGCGATGTGCGCCAGCGCGACTCCCAGAGTCCGTCGCTCTGCATTCCGCCGTACCAGTCCATGGCCATGTCGGTTCCGAACCTGCCGCGCCCGAACGCCTCGGCCGCTGTCTTGGTGCCGGCGTAGGCGCGTTCGAGCTCGTCCGAATAGACGACCTCCAGATCGGCGCGGTCGTAGCCAGCCCTGAGCAGAAACGGAGCGAACGCGAAGGAACATTCTATCGAGAAGACGTAGCCGGGCAGGTTCTGTGCTCTCATCTGCGCGAGATCGGCGCAGACCTGCGCGCACGACGCATCGTACGCCTGCGCGAGCGAGTTGCCGCCGACGGGGACGCGCGGCGAGAGGGCATTTTTGTACATCGCGTTCTTAGGGTGCCAGTAGAACATGAGCCCCCCGGACTCGCTGTAGTGCTGGATCCCCTCGAAGACGTCCGCGTACTCGCGGATGACGGCGAAGATTTCGTCCTTGTTCTCCGCGTAGTCGCTCTTCCATTTCCCGCTCCAGCGGTTGAACATCTCGTCCATCGTGAACGTGCAGCCGTGTTTGCGGCAGTATTCGCCGACAGCGCGGAGCTTCTCGGGCGTCCATTTGCCGAAAAACAGGTTCAGGAGCGTGCCGCAGCCGTCCTTCGTCAGGGTCTCGGCGGAGGATACGCCGTAGCCGCCCTCCGCGATGGAGCCGGTCTGGACGACGTGCGACGCGGAGGCGGCATGGATTGCCGCGGCCGCGAAAGCGAAAGCGATGAACGTGTTTTTCATTTTCTTCAGCTGTTGTCTTGGTCTGGTAGAGAGTTGGGCGGCGGCGTCTTGCGGAACTTGAACCTGTAGGCGCGCATGGAGACGCCGAGCCGGACGGAGAATACGTGTTCGAGATACGATTCGCTAGAGAAGCCGCACGACTTGGCGATCATCTTGTGCGAATGGTTCGTGCCGACGAGAAGTTCGCAGGCCCTTTCGAGCCGCCTTTTCTCTATCGCCTTGCGCACGCTGATGCCGTGTATCTGCCTGTATCTCATGTCGAGAAGCCTTCGCGATATGTTCAGGGTTCCCGCCAGGATTTCGGCGGTGAGCCCGGTGCACGCGCGCCTGGCGATGATTTCCTCGGCCTTGCGGACCAGCCGGCCCGAAGGTGCGCACGGCGCGGTGGACATCCGCCGCACGACGGCGATCTCGCCGGCGACGGTCGCGCGGCGCGGGGGCGTGCGCCCCGCGATGAATTCCGCCATCGCCTTCGCGGCCTCGTAGCCCTCGGCCTCGAAATCGGGATGGATGCTGGAAAGCGTAGGCGTCGCATGGATGCAGAAGACCGGGTCGTCGTCGACGCCAAGGACCGCCAGGTCGTCGGGGACGCGGAGTCTGGACGCCATGCACGCCTTCAGGACCAGGTCGCCGCAGAAGTCGTTGGACGCGAACACCGCCGCGGGCTTGCGCAGACCGTTCAGCCAGCGGGGCAGATCGCCGCCGCCGCCGCTCGCGTCGCCGTGGAAGATGCTTACAGGACGTCTGCCGAGTTTCCTCAGCTCCTTGACGAAGAACGCGCCCCGGTCGCGCGACCAGGCGCTGTTCTCGAACGCGCCGATGAAGCCGAACGAAAGATACTCCCCGGCGGCTGCGAGATGGCGCGCGGCCAGGCGGCCGATCGGCTCGGAGTCTATCTCGAGCGACGATATGCGGACGCCGCGCCTCGCCTTCACGGCCTTGTAGGGAAAGTCGAGCGTGACGACGGGCACGCGGTTTTCGGCGAAATACTTCAGCACGTCGTCGGGGATGCGCGGAGTGTAGTTGACGATCCCCGGCCTGTAGTCCATGCCGAGGATCGCGCCCGCGATGCAGTCCGCAGGATACTTTTTGAAAAGGTCGATGTCGTAGGAATGGCGCACCACCCGCAGGTCCCATTCGAGACCGTTCTCGCAGAGGTAGCGCATTATGCCGTCGTATTCGTCCATCCCCTCGCGGTAGGCGAGAGGAAGCGCCGCCAGGACAAGCGGCGGATCCCCGCCCTGCGACATTCTGCGCCGTCTCGTCGCGGCGCCGGCTTTGGACGGTTTCCCTCGCATTCCTACGGAAGAAGGCTGAAGTCGGGCATGTAACCGTGGATGCGGAACGCCCTGAACGTCTCGGCGTATTTGCAGCCGTTCTGTATGCCGCGGAACCGCGCCCAGGTGCGGGCCTCCTCGGCGAAGTCGGTGCAGCCGAACTCCTCCATGTAGGGGAACTGGCTCTTGTGGAAGTAGATGCCCTTGAGCTTCTCTTCGCACTCGTCGGTTATGTCCACGTAGACTTCCGGCAGGTAGTTGACGCCGTAGCTCGGCTCCCAGTGGAACAGCGACGCCTTCTTCGTGCAGGGCTTCTCGTGCGCCTGCTGGTTGCGGCCGGGGAGCGAGAGCATCATAGCCCTCACGAGTTTCGAAGTCATCGCGTGGTCGGGCGACTCGTCCTCGGGGTAGTGGGTGAAGATGACGTCCGGATCGGCCCAGCGCATGGCGTCGAGCACCTGCGTGCGGGTCTCGTTCGTGTCGAGAAGCCGCTCGTCGTCGTTGCGCAGGAAGCGCACCTCCGCGCCGTAGATGGCGGCGGACTGCATCATCTCCGCTTCGCGGACGCGCTCGATCTCCTTCACGTCGGTCATGACGTTGGAGCCGGTGTTCCCGCTCGTCGTGAGGGCGATGAATATCTTGTGGCCCTGCTTTTTGTACTTCAAGAGCGTTCCGCCGACATTGAGTTCGATGTCGTCCGGATGCGCGCATATTGCGAGTATGTTCATTGCGATATCTCCGTTTTGCGTACGGGGAACTTTTCCCGTACACTGACATTATACCTTATTCCGTCTTAAATTTTTGGAAAAAACGACTTGCGAAATCTGGAAAAGAAATCTTCAGGCCAGCGTGGCGCTTGCGTAGCGGTCGCGTCCTGACCAGTCTTTTTCCACCAAAATGCCCGAAAAACCGTAGTTTTCCATCATTCGGCGGACCGCCGCGCCCTGGGATTCGCCGATTTCGAAGAACACCGCGCCGCCCGGTTTGAGCAAATTGAGCGCGTCGCCGAGATAGCGGTCGTAGAAGTCGAGCCCCGTCTCGCCGCCGTCGAGGGCCACGCGCGGCTCGCGGTCGCGGACGCGAGGATCGAGCTCCCGCCACTCCGCGGTGGTCACGTAAGGGGGGTTCGAGACGATCGCGTCCACCTCTCCGGGCTCGTCGAAGTCGTCCAGTCCGTCGGCGACGGCGAAGCGCACCTTGCCGGCGAGTCCGCACAGTTCCGCGTTCTCGCGGGCGAGCGCGACGGCGTCGGCGCTGACGTCGGTGGCGAGTATGACGGCGTCGCCCGCGAACTCCTTGGCGATGCTGAGCGCGATCGCGCCGGTGCCCGTGCCGACGTCGACGACGAAACGCGGAGCGGGGCGGCGTTCGAGCCATTTCAGGACGCGCGTGACCAGCTCCTCCGTCTCGGGCCTGGGTATGAGGGCGCGGGGATCGCACTTGAGCGTAAGCCGCCTGAAATCCCACTCTCCGAGCACGTACTGCACCGGCTCGCCGGCGACGAGGCGCCGCATGGCGCGGCGCATCGCCTCCAGATGGCGGTCGCCGGTTTCGGCGTCGAGCGCGGACGCGAGCGTGCCGCGTCCGCGCTTCAGGAGCCTGGCTGCGAGAAGTTCCGCCGCGACGGACGCGTCGGGCACGCCCTTTGCGTCGAGGAACGCGGCGGTCTTCGCTATCGTCTCGCGCCAGAGCATTCCGTTCAGAACGGCATGTCGTCGAGATCGCCGGCGTCCACGGCGGCGTCTTCCGGCGCGGGCGGCGCGGGGACGGGCTCCGTGGAGGTGCCGTCGGCGTTGAGGACGTCGAGCTTCAGGCCCGTAAGGTCGGTGAAGTACTTCACCTGCCCCTGCGGATTCGTCCACTCGCGCCCGTCGATCGCGAAGCGTATCTTCGCGCGCTGGCCCTCCTTGACGCCGTCGAGGATCGAAGCGTTGTCCTTCTTGAAAGTGAAGGCTATGTGGTTGGGCCACTTCGACTCCTGGCCGATGTCGTCCGTCAAGACGACATCCCGCTTGGTGAAGCCGCTCGCGAAGGTCTGCACCGGCAGGACCTTCTCGACGACTCCAGTGTATTCGTATATCGCTGCCATGGATGTACTCCGGTGTTTCTGCGGTTAGCGGTCTTATTCGGCGGGCGCGGCTTCGGCGGGCGCCGGTTCCGGAGCGGGCGCGGGAGCAGGCTCGGCGGCCGGCTTCGGCTCGGCCTTCGGCGGGGGCAGCAGGTCGCTGAACTCGTCCGCCACCTTGAGCGGCACGGAGCGGAGCCCGTCCATCATGAAGTCCATGATGCCCTTGCGGTTCTTGCTGCGCTTGAGTTCGGCGACGACTTCGGAGATTGCGGGGACGGGCTGGGGAGTGCCGGTCTTCACGAGGATGTGGCTCGCGCGGACCTTGTCGCCGTCGTCGTCCTTCTTCTTCTCCGTGGTCATTATGAGGTGGTAGCCGAACTGCGTCTTGACCGGACCGGAGATCGCGCCCACGTCGAGATCGAACGCGGCCTTGTCGAACTCGGGGACCATCTGTCCGTGCCCGAACAGGCCGAGGTCGCCGCCGTTCGCGCCGGACGGGCATGCGGAATGCTCCTTCGCGAGCGCCGCGAACTTCGCGGCCTTCTCCGCGTCAGGGGCCGCGTCGATGTCTGCCTTGAGTTCGCCGATCTTCTTGAGCGCGCCCTCGTCGTCGAGCGTCTTGGCGTTGTCGGCGGAAATGCGGTCGATCACCTTCTGCGCCTCGGCGGTGTAGTCGGCGGTGTCCTTCGAGAGCACTTCGCCCTCGACCATCTTCTCGAAGAGGAAGTTGTTGCGGAGCGAGGCGCGGGCTTCTTCCTTGTCGCCCGGCTGGAGCGCGAGCAGTTCGTCGATCGTCTTCGGAGCGCCCGGCTGGCCCGCTATGCGCGCGAGGAACTCCTTCTCCTTGGCGGCGATTTCGTCGTCCGTGAGGGAGTAGCCCTTTTCTGCGGCCAGGCTGCGCAGGGCCCTGTCGCTGATGAACGTCTGCATCACGCGGCGCTCGGCCATCTTGCGCATGACGTTCCTGCGCTCCGGCGGAACGTTCCCGGCGGCGGCGACGAGAGCCTCCGCCTTGGCGTCCAGCTCGGCGCGGGTCATCTTCTCCCCGGCGACTTCGGCGACGACTTCGTTCGGGTCTTTCGCCTCCGCCACGGGCAGCTTTATCTCGGCGGCGGCCTTCGCGCCCTCGGGGGCGTCCTTCTTGCCGGCGTCGCCGCACTTGTTCTTGTCGCAGCACCCGGCCGCGACCACAGCGGCGGCCGCGGCCGCCATCAGGTTCTTCATGTTCATGTCAGGGTCCTTTCCCCTTCTTCTTTCGTTACTGCCGCCCGGAAGGCGGCGCGCCTCGTTTCAGGCACGCCATCCAGGTGGAATGAATAGAATACACCAATTGCCCTTGCCGCGTCCAGCAGAATTTGCGGATTTTTTTCGGCGTCCGGCCGCGCCAGGCATCTCGCGACGTCGCCGGAAACCGGCAGCCGCCTCTCTCCACGCAACGCGAAAAAACCCGATTCGGCCTCTATTTCAGGGCTCAAACCGGCCAGACGGAGGGCCTCCACCTCGAACGAAACCAGCTTGCGGAGCCTGTCGCCGGAGACGCACAGGGAGTCCAGCGCGCCGTCAAGCGCGTCGAACCACCCTTGCGCCTCCGGACCCGCCGGCGCGAGGTCGGAGGCCACCGCGCGGAAATGTCCGGCCGCGAGCAGCGACCGCCAGTCGCCCCTCAGATTCTCCCTCATTTCGACCGGCGAGCACTCCCTCAGGGCGTGGAGATCGCCTTTCGCGCGAGAATACCAGACTATCTCGCAGGTGTAGTTCAGATCGTACTGTCCGAGAAACGCGCTCTTGGGCCTGACCGCGCCCTTGACGCACGTCGCGACCTTGCCGCGGGGCGTCAGCCAGCCGACGACGTGGCTCGTCCGCGACCACGGACGTATCGACAGGCACACCGCCCTGGACTTCTCCGTCTCGCCGGCCATCAGACTGGGTCCCCCGTCAGCGTGTCGCCGCGCACTTCGCGCACGAACATCGCGAGCCGCGATTTCCTCGGCGCGTACTTTTCGGGATGTCCGGCGGAGATGTTGCGCGCGCGGTCGCGCCCCGCCTCGCACCAGAGGTACTCCGCCGTCCAGCCGCCGAGGGACTTCTGGTCTTCGACGACTATCTCGACCTTGCGCCCCCTGAAACGCTTCGCGAACGCCGAGCGCTTCTCCACGGCGAGCGCCGCGATCTCGTGCGCGCGGGCGTGCCGGATCTCGTGCGAAAGCTGTCCGGGCAGCGCCGCCGCCACGGTGCCGGGGCGCGCGGAGAACGGAAACACGTGCACGTTCGTGAACGGCAGCCGGTGCAGCAGCGCGAGCGTCGCGCCGTGGTCGGACTCCGTCTCGCCGGGGAATCCGGCGATGATGTCGCAGCCGAGCCCGATTCCCGGCATCGTCTCCGCCGCTTCGCGCATGACCGATTCGGCGTCCTTCAGCAGGTACTGCCTCCTCATCGCGGACAGGATCCTGTTCGAGCCGGACTGCACCGGCATGTGGAGAAAGCGGCAGACGTTCGGTTTTTCGCGCATCGCGGCGACGACGTCCTTCGCGGCCGGGCCGGGCTCCACGGAGCTGACGCGGACGCGGCAGCCGGGGGCGGCGTCCGCCACCGCGCCCACGAGATCGGCGAGGCCTTTGCCTGAATCGGAGTAGAGGGAGAGGTTGCAGCCTGTCAGCACTATTTCGCCGTAGCCCGAATCGGCCAGGCGCTTCGCGCGGTCCACGAGCGGCGCGAAGCCGTACGAGACCGGCGCGCCGCGGAACTTGGGGACGATGCAGAACGAGCACGCGCCGGAGCAGCCGTCCTGCACCTTCAGGTACGCGCGGGCCGTGCGCGACGGCAGCGGCGCGTCCGCGGCGGAAGCGGTCGCGGCGGCGGAGACCTCCGGCGGGATGAAGTTGAGGTTCGCGCGGCTCTTGGTGCAGCCCGCTACGACGACGCGCTTCGCCGGATATTTGCGCTTCAAGTGCGCGACGAGCCGCTCGGAGTTCGCCTGCGCCCGCGCCGTCACCGCGCAGCAGCGCACGACGATCATGTCCGCGTCGCGGTGGGTCTCGGCGCGCGTCCAGCCCGCCGCGAGGAAGGCCGCTTCGAGGTCGAGCGACTCGGCGCGGTTCAAGCGGCACCCGAACGTCTCAATGCAGATTTTCACGACGGCAGAACAAATATGAGCACGAGGTTCGTCGCGTTGAAGAGCGCGTGGTTGAGAATCGGGCACCAGAGCGCCCCGGTCCTGGCGTACAGCCAGCACTGCGCCATGCCGAAGAAGAACAGCGCGACGAAGGCGTCGTTCGGCCACGGCATCTGGATGTAGTGCGCGGCGGAGAAGAGCGCCGACGACGTAATCGCGGGGACGATCGGAATCGCCGGGCGCGGCAGACGCCAGAGTATCCAGCGGAAGAGCACCTCCTCCAGGGTGGGCAGGATCAGCACCACCTGCGCGGCGAGCAGGACGAGGGTGGCGAGGTCTTTGAAAAAGACCTTGTGCCAGCCGGCGTTGGCGCACAGGCGGCGCACGAGAGCGCGTATGAACTCGACGCTCTGCTGGCTCTCGAGTTTTATGCCAAAGGCGGACTCCGCCACGGCGCCCGTGAGGAAGCACAGCCCGACCGTGACCAGCGTGATCAGCGGCCAGGCCTTCAACGTCAGCTTGAGGCGCTCTTTCATTTCACGGGCTTCGAGTCGCCCTCGTTCGTCCCGCGTATCTTGATGTGCAGCTCGCGGAGCTGCTGCTCGGTCACGTAGTTGGGCGCGCCCATCAGCAGGTCCTGGGCCTTCTGGTTCATCGGGAAGGCTATGACCTCGCGGATGTTGGGCGTGTCGGTCAGGAGCATGACCATGCGGTCCACGCCGGGCGCGATGCCGCCGTGGGGCGGGGCGCCGAACTGGAACGCGCGGTGCAGCGCGCCGAACTTCTTCACGACGTCGTCCTTCGTGTAGCCCGCTATCTCGAACGCCTTGTACATGACCTCGACCTGGTGGTTGCGGATCGCGCCGGACGAGAGCTCGATGCCGTTGCAGACGACATCGTACTGGTACGCCTCTATCTCCAGCGGATTCTTCGTCTCAAGCGCCTCGAGCCCGCCCTGCGGCATCGAGAACGGGTTGTGGGAGAAGACGGTCTTGCCGGTCTCGGGGTCCTTCTCGAAGAACGGGAAGTCCACGATCCAGCAGAACCTGTAGACGCCGTGCTCGCGGATGTCGTTCGTCATGTGGTCGGCGATGTCGTTGCGGACGAGGCCGGAGAGCCTGTGGCACTCGTCCACGGGAGCGGCCATGAAGAAGAGCGCGTCGCCCGGCTCCATGCCGGAAAGGCGCTTCATCTCCTCGAGCTGGTCCGCCGACAGGAACTTCGCGATCGGGCCCTTGAGCTCGTTCTCCTTAGTCCAGCTTATGTAGCCGAGGCCCTTGCCGCCGTTCTCCTTGACGAACGCCTCGCGCTTGTCGAACCACGTGCGCGTCTCGACGCCGACGATCCCCTTCACCAGCAGCCCCTTGACGAGGCCGCCGTTCGCGACGCACGCGGCGAACGCCTTGAAGTCGGCCTTCGCGAAGAAGTCCGACATGTCGATCCACTTCAGCGGGTTCCTGAGGTCGGGCTTGTCGCTGCCGTAGACCATCATCGCGTCGCGGTACTTTATGCGCGGCCACGGCGCGGGGGTGCACTCCCACTTCGAGAATTTCGCGAAGGTCGCGCCCACGACGTCCTCGACCACGGCGAATATCTCGTCCTGCGTCGCGTAGCTCATCTCGATGTCGAGCTGGTAGAACTCGCCGGGCGAGCGGTCGGCGCGGGCGGCCTCGTCGCGGAAGCACGGCGCGATCTGGAAGTACCTGTCGAATCCGGAGACCATCAGGAGCTGCTTGAACATCTGCGGCGCCTGCGGCAGGGCGTAGAACATGCCGCGGTGGATGCGGCTGGGCACGAGGTAGTCGCGCGCCCCCTCGGGCGAAGACGCGGTCAGGATCGGGGTCTGGAACTCGTTGAAGCCCTTCTCCCACATCTTCTCGCGGAGGAAACGGATGACCTGCGACC
>Ga0310696_10008488_pt1 | contig 11975 bp, 11 predicted proteins | sample AusTroGonzalo_MG_4_FD_203885 | JGI IMG/M metagenome (GOLD analysis project Ga0310696, IMG submission 203885) | Bovine rumen microbial communities from tropical cattle in Woodstock, Queensland, Australia - Gonzalo_02 (v2) (version 2) | ecosystem: Host-associated > Mammals > Digestive system >... | reverse complement strand
CGATGAATTCAGCGACCGTCTGTTTATCCTGGAACGCAGTGGGAAACTTGGTCTTGGTACGGCATATATCACAGGCTTTAAATGGGCTTTGGAGCGCAACTATGAATATATCTTCGAGATGGATGCTGACTTCAGCCATGATCCCAACGACCTGCCGCGTCTCTATAGTGCGTGTCACGACGAAGGTTACGATCTGGCCATCGGCTCCAGGTATGTCACTGGCGTAAATGTAGTAAACTGGCCTATTGGTCGCGTACTGATGAGTTACTTCGCCTCGAAATATGTAAGAATCGTCACAGGCTTCAAGGTACACGACACCACTGCTGGTTTCAAGTGCTATAAGCGTCGTGTACTGAAGACCATCGAACTCGACAAGATCCGTTTTAAGGGATACGGATTCCAGATTGAGATGAAATACACAGCATACAAAATCGGCTTTAAGATCAAGGAAGTCAGTGTGATCTTCGTCAACCGTCGCGAGGGAACAAGTAAAATGTCGGGGGGTATTTTCGGAGAGGCATTCTTCGGAGTGATGCAACTCAGATGGGACGGCTGGACACGCCACTACCCGAAGATAGTGGAGTGAATAGTGAAGAGTGAAAAGTTATGATTACTTTATTATATAAGGTTTATCAGTTGGTGATTGGGTTGCCATTGTTGGTAATCCTGACGATAGTAACGGCGCTGGAGGTGGGCATCGGCACCACCATCGGCAATGGCCACTTCTGGGGTTACTTCCCAGGACATTGGTGGGGTAAACTGATTCTGAAGCTTTTTCTGATTCCCGTCAAGGTAGAGGGTCGCGAACATCTGGAGAAAGCCCAGAGCTATGTGTTTGTGGCCAACCATCAGGGATCGTTCGACATTTTCCTCATCTACGGCCATCTGAACCGTAATTTCAAGTGGATGATGAAGCACCAGCTGCGTAAGATTCCTTTCGTGGGCTATGCCTGTGAGAAGTCGCACCAGATATTCGTCGACAAACGAGGCCCCAGCAAGATCCGTAAGACCTACGAGGATGCCCGTGAGATATTGAAAGAGGGCTATAGTGTGACGGTATTCCCTGAGGGCGCCCGTACCTTCACAGGTCACATGGCTCATTTCAAGAAAGGTGCCTTCGCACTGGCAGACGAACTACAGTTGCCCGTTGTTCCTCTGACTATCAACGGCAGCTTCGACATCCTGCCCCGTATGAAAGGCTTTAACTTCATCAACTGGCATCCGCTGACGCTGACCATCCATCAGGCCATCTACCCCATCGGCCAGGGCCCTGAGAATGTGGATGCCACCATGCGACAGGCTTACGACTCTGTGATGTCGTCGCTCGAACCTAAGTACCAAGGACTTGTAGAAAACCCAGACCAATGATTGCACGAGCCCCCTATCTGTTTCTGTTGCTGATCATCCTTCCTGATCTGTATCTCGACCTGCACTATTGGCGGCATAAGTATTCTGCCGGTCAACGATTCATCCGCTGGCTCCCCACCATCGGAATGGTGGCCTATACCATCTATCTGACTTACGAGAAGAACTTCATTCCCGACAATCCTAACATTCTCTACATCTATCTCCTTCTGTTGGGTCTCATCGCCATTCCCAAACTGGTTTATATGCTCTGCTCCGTCACGGGTCTGACGTTCAGCAAACTGCTGCACAGGAAAACAGCCAAACATCCTGCAAAAAACTATGGCAATCTGATAGGACTGATCTGTGTTCCCGTCATCTGGTACATTGTACTATATGGCTCGTTCATCGGTTTCAACAAGGTAGAGGTGAACCGTCATACCTACTCCTCCCCTGCCCTGCCCAAAGCCTTCGACGGCTACAAGATAGTGCTGTTCTCCGATGCCCATGTCGGCTCCTATACCGCCTGGAACGAGCATGTGCTGAAACAGGCCATCGACAGTATCAACGCCCAGCACCCGGATATAATCGTTTACACTGGCGACATCCAGAACACGCAGCCGCAGGACATTTACCGCCACATGGACGTGCTGAGTTCGCTGAAAGCAAAGGACGGCATCTACTCCATACTCGGAAATCACGACTATGGCGACTACATCTGTGGCAACACTGCCAAGAAGGTGGCGAACATGCGTGAGACCATGAGCTTGGAAAAGCAAATGGGCTGGACACTGCTGATGAATGAGCACCGTTACATCGATCGCGGGAAGAGCCATATCATCATTGCGGGTATGGAGAACGACGGCGACGGCATACATTTCCCTCAGAAGGGCGATATCAAAAAGACGCTGAAAGGCATCGACGATGATGACTTCATCCTGATGCTGGAGCACGATCCTTCTTCCTGGCGCCGCAAGATCATCCCCGACGGCAGGGCGCAACTCACCTTGAGCGGACACACCCACAAAATGCAGTTCGCACTCTTCGGCTGGTGCCCCATGTCGATTACAGGAAAAGAAGTCAGCGGCTGGTATACAAACGGGACGCAGGCCCTCTTCGTATCAGCAGGATTAGGCGGGCTGATACCATTCCGCTTCGGCGCAACCGGAGAAATTGTCGTCATCACACTGAAAAGTGATTTTAACAAAGACTGATACTTTCTTGCTATATAATGACTTTGAGTCTATGCTTTTTTAAGAAAGTAGCAGACTTTGCTAAAAAAGTTCAAGGCTATTCATGCAATTATATCTACCTTTGCAGCGGTTAAACAAACAATAGTAAAAATGAAAAGACAGGTTTTCCTTTTATTGGCCCTTCTAGTCATGTTGCCCATAGGGGCGCAAATCAGGGGCAACAGCATTGTTGTCACCGTGGAGCCCGATCACCAAGACTGGAATTATTGTGTAGGCGAGACAGCCAGGTTCACGGTAGAAGTACGACGGTCAGGCACACTTGTCAATGATGTCATCATAGACTATGCTGCCGGTCCGGAGATGTATCAGGACACCAAGAAAACCGCTAAGCTGAAAGACGGCACACTGAAGTTGACAGGCAAAATGACTTCACCAGGATTCTATCGTGTGGACGTAACGGCACATGTGGATGGCAAGGACTATCGCGGCGCCTGTGCAGCCGCCTTCTCGCCCGAGAAATTGCAACCCTCGACAATAATGCCGTCCGACTTCAAGGAGTTTTGGGAGAATGCCATCAAGGAAGCTAGAAATACGCCATTGGAACCAACAAAGCGTCTGTTGGCCGAGCGTTGTACAAAGGATGTAAATGTATATGAGGTAAGTTTCCAGAACGTTCGCTGGAATTCGCGTACCTATGCCATATTATGCGTTCCTACGAAAGAAGGCCGCTACCCGGCTTTGCTACGTGTGCCCGGTGCCGGTGTGCGCCCTTATGAAGGCGACGTATGGACTGCATCGCAAGGTGTCATTACGCTTGAAATAGGTATTCACGGAATTCCCGTGACAATGGAACAGAAAGTGTACGACAACCTGGCTAATGGTGCACTGAACTGCTATTGGAACTATGGCATGAGTAATCGTGACGAAAACTATTACAAACGAGTGGTGCTGGGCTGCATCCGCGCCGTTGACTACATAGAGCAGTTCACATCATGGAACGGCCAGCAATTAGGAGTCACGGGCAGCTCACAGGGTGGTTTCCTATCACTGGCCACGGCAGGGCTTGACAAGCGCGTCACCTGCTATGCCCCTGTGCACGCAGCTCTTTGCGACCATACAAACTCGCTGCGCGGCATTGCCTGCGGATGGCCCCATTTCTTCTACTGGAACAAGGGCAAGGGCCAGGAGAAGGAGATCGAGGTGTCGCGTTATTACGACGGCGTGAATTTTGCGCGTCTGATCACCGACAGTCAGCATGGCTGGTTTTCTTTTGGCTATTGCGACGATGTAGTGCCTCCTACCACAGCTTGGGCAACCTATAACACGGTAACGGGACCTAAGGAGATTTCACCATATCAGGCCACATGGCACTTCTGGTTTCAGGAGCAGTGGGACGAGTGGGAAAACTGGCTTTTAAAGGAATTAAAAGAGTGAATAGTGAAAAGTGAATAGTTATGAATGATTTTGAAAGGAAAGTGGCGGCCCTGCGCCAGCATCATGAAGAACTTCTGAATTTGAAGAATGAACCAATAGAGTGGAGCAATGGCATCTACGAGAAATATAAGAATCCCGTAGTGACGGCTGCCCATATCCCTTTGGAATGGAAATACGATTTCAACGAACAGGACAACCCCTACCTGATGCAGCGCATCATGTGTAATGGTGCTTTCAATGCAGGTGCCATCAAGTGGAAGGATAAGTATTGTCTGGTAGTCCGTGTGGAGGGTGCCGACAGAAAGAGCTACTTCGCAGTGGCTGAGAGTCCTAACGGCATCGACAACTTCCGCTTCTGGGAGGAGCCCATCACGATGCCCGACGATGTGATTCCCGCCACCAATATCTATGATATGCGAGTCACCCAGCATGAGGACGGCTGGATATATGGTGTGTTTTGTGCCGAGCGCCATGACGACACACAGCCGGATAATCTCTCTGCTGCGACGGCAACGGCAGGCATCGCTAGAACTAAGGATCTGAAGACATGGGAGCGTCTGCCGGATCTGAAGACCAAGAGCCAACAGCGAAACGTGGTGCTGCATCCAGAGTTCGTCGACGGGAAGTATGCCTTCTATACCCGTCCGCAGGATGGCTTCATTGATACCGGCTCTGGTGGTGGTATCGGTTGGGCATTGGTGGATGACATCACCCACGCTGAGGTGAAGGATGAGAAGATCATCAACGCCCGTCATTACCACACCATCACTGAGGTGAAGAATGGCGAAGGACCGCATCCCATCAAGACGTCAAAGGGTTGGCTGCATCTGGCGCATGGTGTGCGTGGTACGGCTGATGGTCTGCGCTATGTATTATATATGTATATGACATCATTGGAGGATCCCACTAAGGTCATCGCACAGCCTGGGGGGTATTTCCTCGTGCCTGAGGGCTGTGAATACCTTGGCGATGTGATGAACGTGGCCTTCTCTAACGGCTGGATAGCTGATGAGGATGGCAAAGTATTTATCTACTATGCTACGGCTGATACCCGTATGCATGTGGCTACCTCGACTATCGACAAGCTTATAGACTACTGCATGAACACGCCCGAGGACGGACTGACGACAGCGGCCTCTGTAGAGACCATCAAGAGACTCATCGCAAAGAACAGAAAAGTTTAGAGTTTATAGTTTAGAGTTTAAAGAGATGAAGCCCTATAAGTTTGAACCGTATCTGAAGACCACTATCTGGGGTGGCTATCAGATTGCGCCCTTCAAGGGTATTTTCAATGCCCAGCCTAATGTGGGTGAGAGTTGGGAAATCAGTGGTGTTCCTGGGCATGAGAGCGTAGCCGTGAGCCGAGGGCTGATTGATGATGTCGATGAGGGACTGACGCTGGTAGAACTCATCGACAAGTACAAAGGATTGCTCGTCGGACAGAAAATCTATAAGAAGTTCGGCAACAAATTTCCCCTATTGGTTAAATTCATCGACTCCCGTCAGGATTTGTCCGTACAGGTGCATCCTGACGACAAGTTGGCTATGGAACGTCACGGTTGTGCTGGTAAGACAGAGATGTGGTACATCATCAAGAGCGATGTGGGGTCGAGGATCTATGCAGGTCTTTCGAAGAGCATTACACCCGACGACTATGAGCAGCTAGCCACCGCTGAGCCCCAGAATGGCCGTTCTCCAATGCAGGACGTCATTGCTACTCACGAGGCGCATGAGGGCGATCTCTATTTTCTGCCTGCCGGTAGGCTGCATGCTATTGGGGCAGGCTGCTTCCTTGCAGAAATCCAACAGACCAGCGACATCACCTATCGTGTCTATGATTTTGGTCGTAAGGACGAACACGGAAATCCGCGCGAACTGCATATTGAGCAGGCCAGGGATGCCATCGACTATCAGGTGTGGCCCGCCTACCGCACATCCTACGACAGCACCAAACCCGTTTCACAACTCATCAACTGCCCCCATTTCGTGGTGCATCGCGTGGTGGTGCAAGTGGCTCAGCAGATTGACTTTCATTGTGATTCGTTCGTCATCGTGGTCTGTCTGTGGGGCAATGCCAATATCAACGGCATCGATATCCGTCAGGGCGAAACCATACTGGTGCCGGCCAGTGAGAACATTCTCTATATCTTTGGCAATGCTACCTTCCTTACAGCAACAATGCCATAGATCACAGATTTGCAGCTAGGAATTTGCGACAGACTTCTACGGGCAATCCGCGACGGCGGGCATAATCCTGCAACTGGTCTTCACCTATCTTACCCAAATTGAAATAGTGTGCCTGAGGATGGGCTATCATCAGACCGCTCACGCTGGCATGAGGTTTCATGGCACCACTCTCCGTGAGACGGATACCGATTTGTTTCATGTCGATGAGTTCGTCGAGTACGAAGTTCAGGCTAGTGTCTGGCAGCGAGGGATAACCCACTGCAGGACGAATGCCTTGGAACTTCTCGACGAGCATCTCAGGAATCGACAGTTGCTCATCCTTGGCATAGCCCCAAATGTCCTTTCTCACCTGTTCATGCAGCCGTTCGGCAGCAGCCTCAGCCAACCGATCAGCCAACAACTGTGCCATCATCTTTTGGTATGGATCGGCGTCGAAGTCCACTTCGAGGCCGTGGGAAACGGAAGTGGCGAAGATACCCAATTTAGAGGAGTCAGTAGAAATGCTTAGAGGGGAAAGGCTACGGGTAGGCGCGTAAACGGGAATTATAAAGTCGGAAAGACAAAGATAAGGAGGTTTTCCCTGCTGCTGGCGCAGGCAAGGTATCCGAAAAGATGAGAAAACCACAATATCATCACCATCGGCATGGGCCTCGAAGAGTTCGAAGAGTGCATAGGCATGATAGTGCCCTTCCCACTGTGTCAGAAGTGTCTCTGCGTCCTGACGCAGACGGTTCTTCTCATCCTGTTCCTTCACCTGCCAGGCATAGAAGAAATATACCCAATTGATATAAGGTACTAACTCATGGATATCGTAGACGAGGGTCATAGACAATGGATGATGGATAATGGACAATGGATAATTATCGGAAGGTGACGGGTTGGCCGATGTAGGTGGTGTCTACCTTGCCGTCGGCATAGACCGTATGGCCATTGCAGAGGGTGCGCTCCACGCGCCAAAGAAACGTGTGGCCCTCCATCGGACTCCAACCACATTTGCTCTGAATCAGGTTCTTTGTGCATACCCAGGCTGTATTGGGACGTACCAGCACCAGATCGGCCTGATAGCCCTCACGGATAAAGCCGCGATGGCGGACTTCGAAAAGGCGGGCGGGGTTATGACACATCAGCTCCACAAGGCGCTCCAAAGTAAAAATGCCATTATCCACCAACTCCAGCATCGTTACCAACGAAAACTGTATCATCGGCATGCCGCTGACAGCTTTTGCGCAGCCGCCCTCTTTCTGGGATAGCAGATGTGGAGCATGATCGGTACCAATCACCGTGATTCGTCCATCGGTAAGGGCCCGCTGCAGGGCCTCACGATCACGCTCGCTTTTGATAGCCGGATTGCACTTGATACGGGTGCCCTGGCTGGCATAGTCGCGATCGGAGAAATAGAGATGACTGACGGTAGCCTCGGCGGTGATGGAAGATGGCTGATGGAAAATGGAAGATGAATCAAAGAGTTCCAGTTCTCGGGCTGTGGAGAGGTGGGCGACATGGAGGCGGGCATGATGCTTTTGAGCCAGCTCTACAGCTAAGCGCGTACTCTCATAACAAGCCTCCTCACTCCGGATTTCCGGATGGTGGATGACTTTGGGGTCGTCGCCATACTGCTGCTTGGCCAAAGCCATATTGCGGTTGATGATGGAAGTATCCTCACAATGCGCCATGATCGGCAGTTTTGCCGAGGAGAACAACTGCTCCAGCGATTCCCGACGGTCGACCAGCATATTGCCCGTGGAACTGCCCATGAACAGCTTGATGCCGGGAATCCGGTGAGGATCGAGTTGAGAAAAAAGGGGAATATTGTCGTTGGTAGCGCCAAAGAAGAAACTATAGTTCACATGGCTCTTCTGAGCCGCTAAAGCGAATTTCTCTGCCAAGGTCTCAAGGGAGGTGGTCTGAGGCACCGTGTTCGGCATATCGAAATAGGTGGTCACACCTCCTGCCGCTGCCGCACAAGTCTCTGTGTCGATGTCGGCCTTCTCGGTCAGACCCGGCTCACGGAAATGGACATGATCGTCGATGATGCCTGGCAATACGAAACAGCCTGAAGCATCAATGACCTCATCAGAAGAATCAGGGGGATATTCTCCAGCAACAGCTATTATCTTACCGTCTTCGATGACGATGGCACCATCGAATGTCTTGCCTTCATTGACAATGGTTCCACCCTGGATGACGGTTCTCATTTCTGGGGAAGATTGGTCAGGGGCACTTGCGTGGAGTCGGGCAAGGTATGCGGCGGCTGAATGGTGGCAGCCTCGGCAGGGGGAGCAATCTGGGTATCGTCGACCAGACCGTTCTCACGGGCCTGAATCTCATTGGCAGTCCTGTAGTACTCGCTCACATAGGGGTCTGACTTGAACTTCTGCGTGGCCTTGCTCATGATGTCCTCAATCTGAGGTGTCAGCACAGGATAAGGGTAACCGCTGGTCATCATCATAAACACACCAGGCCCCAACACATTGTCGAAGTTCTCAACAATGAAGTTGGTCACCAGGCTGTCTTCCCTCTTGGCAATCTGAGCAGCCTCAACAGTGAGCTGCTGATTGATCTCGTCTTCATCGATACCGTCGAGCAGCATCTGACTCTGCTTGTGTGACAGTTCGTTCATCTCATTATTCAGCTGATTGTGCAGGGTGATGAAATCATAGAGTTTCTCATTCAGAGGGGTTCCACTCACCCGCTGACTGGCAGCATCAATCTTGATTTCTATCTCTCCCTTCTCCACCACAATCGGCATGATGCTCTCCTCATCCATAAAGAGACTGGCCATACGGATGGTATCCAGCAGTCCGGCAAAGCGGAACTTGCCATGCACCACGTCGCAGGAGTCGATACTCTTCAGTTCCTGATCCTTGATGGCCTTCAGGTAAAGTTTGCTGCCATCCAACGAAGAAACCGTCGATGACCCCTGGATGCTATAGGAGTCAGCACACGATGTCAGGACGACAATGGCGATGATTGAATATACGAACTTATTCATTATAATTTTGTTTTCGTTGCAAATGTACGATGTTATCTTGAATTGGGAAAAAAAATTTGCGCATTTTAAAACAAATGCGCATTCTTTTATAGTTTTTTCATTCTTTTGCCAATTCCTGACCGATTCTATGGAAGGAATAGAGTTGCAAAATGGCAGCTATCAGCAACGTCACCACCCACTTGTTATAGATGTATTGCAGATAGGTGATATGGTCGAGTCCGAAGATGTTGCGCTGACTGGCAAACATCAGCAGGGCCGACACCAGAAACAGCACATCGCTGATCAACATCATCCTACGGAGTCTACGGATGGTCACATTAGAACCGTCGTACGTCTGCTTCATCTGCATAGCAGTGAAACACAGAGCCCCCAAAGCAAATACATAGGGCGCTGGACTCCATGCCAGCAGACTTGTGCCAGCACCGATGACCATCATCAGGCCACCTATCAGGAAAATGATGCTCTCTACCCTACTCAGCTGTCGCATTGCTAACAAGTGGTTTGGCTTCGCGGTCATCATCGCTCAGCACGAAGATGTCCTCGTCGTCGGCCTTCATGAAATAACGCTCACGGGCAATCTTCTCCATTGCCTTCGGATTGCGGTTCAACTCACGGATCTGAGCTTGGTCGCGCTCATAATCGGCATTGTACTTCGCTATCTCCTCCTCCAAATCGCTAATGCGCTGCTTGTTCTTGAAATGGCTCCAGATGCTGTTCTCATCCAGGAAGCCCACAATCAGCACACCTAACAGACAGACTACCGTATATTTCGTGGTCTGCGAGCGCAATACCTTTAGGGCAAAAATCTTAATGTTACTTAATACTTTCATATTCGTCTGCAAAATTACAAAATAATTATGAAATATGAATTATTAATTATGAATTATTTCGTATCTTTGCAGCAAATTTATATCAAAAGTTATGGAATATATCGTTTCAGCACGTAAGTACCGTCCTACAACCTTCGACACCGTCGTGGGTCAGGCGGCACTCACCACCACCCTGAAGAATGCCGTGAAGAGCGGAAAACTGGCCCATGCCTACCTCTTCTGCGGACCGCGAGGTGTGGGAAAAACCACCTGTGCCCGTATCTTTGCCAAGGCCATCAACTGCCAGAACCCCACGGCAGAGGGCGAGGCCTGTAATGAGTGCGAGAGCTGTCAGTCGTTTAATGAGCAGCGTTCGCTGAACATCTTCGAGCTCGACGCTGCCTCGAACAACAGTGTGGAACACATCAAGACGCTGATGGAGCAGACGCGCATCCCACCGCAGCTCGGTCGTTACAAGGTGTTTATCATTGACGAGGTACACATGCTCTCCACAGCTGCCTTCAACGCTTTCCTGAAGACACTCGAAGAGCCACCCGCTCACGTTATCTTCATCCTCGCTACTACCGAGAAGCATAAGATTCTGCCCACCATCCTCAGCCGTTGCCAGATCTACGACTTCGAGCGGATGACCGTCCGCAACACCATCGACCATCTGAAGGCCGTCGCTGACAAAGAAGGCATCCAATATGAGGAGCAGGCTCTGGCCGTCATCGCCGAGAAGGCCGACGGTGGCATGCGCGATGCCCTCTCTATCTTCGACCAGGCCGCCTCGTTCTGTCAGGGTAACATCACTTACGACAAGGTGATTGAGGATCTTAACGTGCTCGACGCTGAAAACTATTTCCGCATCATCGACCTCTCTATTATTAATAAGGTGAGCGACATCATGGTGTTGCTGAACTCAATTATCAACAAAGGCTTTGATGGCGGGTTGCTCATACAGGGCCTTGCCAAGCATGTGCGCAACGTGCTGATGGCCAAGGATCCGCAGACACTCCCGCTGCTTGAAGTCAGCGACCAGCAACGCCAACGCTATCAGGAACAGGCCCAGAAGTGCGAGACGCGCTTCCTCTATCAAGCGCTCAAGCTGATGAACCAGTGCGACATCAACTACCGTCAGTCGTCAAACAAGCGACTGCTCGTGGAACTGACGCTCATCGAGATCGCACAGATCACCCAACCTGACGACGGGGCAAGTGCGGGGCGTCGCCCCAAGCGATTAAAATCCCTGTTTAAGAATCTGATACAGCAGTCTCAGCCCAAGACAGCGGCCCCGCAGGTAGTCGCTGCTGAGGCTCCTGTGTCAACAAAGAGTGGAGAATTGAGAGTTGAGAGTGGAGAGTTAACATCCTCTCCCAAAAATGCACAACCCTCTGCAGCGGTAGCAAACTCTCAACCCTCAACTCTCAACTCTCAACCCTCCAAGCCCTCTGTCAAACTTGGCGGCCTCGGCTTCTCATGGTCCAAACTCCGTCAGGGAAACAAGTCCGTTGGTGGCGAAACCTTGGGCGAAACGAAAGACGGTCAGCTCAGCGACCAGAAATTCTCTCAGGAAGACCTCGAACTGCAATGGATGTCAATGTGCAACCGCATGCCAGAGAAACAGCCTCAACTGATCGGTATCGCTACCCGTATGAAGAACATGAACCCGCAGATCACCGAGTTCCCGCAAGTAGAGGTAACGGTCGAAAACGAGCTCATCAAACAAGACATGGAGGCTATCCACAAGAGCATCCTCAAAACGCTCCAACTGCATCTGCACAACGACCAAATCACCTTCTCCATCCTGGTCAGCGACCAGAAGGATCTGGGCAAAAAAATCCTCTCCCGTCGCGAGCAGTTCGAAGAAATGAGCAAAAAAAATCCTGCTGTAGCAAAGCTACAACAGGCATTTAACTTGGAGTTGGCCTAAGCCACTATATCAGATTCATTCCCAGTGCCTTGCACTCGCGACGCATCTCGTCAGGCCAGATACTTGCCTGAATCTCACCGATA
>Ga0310696_10008487_pt1 | contig 11977 bp, 17 predicted proteins | sample AusTroGonzalo_MG_4_FD_203885 | JGI IMG/M metagenome (GOLD analysis project Ga0310696, IMG submission 203885) | Bovine rumen microbial communities from tropical cattle in Woodstock, Queensland, Australia - Gonzalo_02 (v2) (version 2) | ecosystem: Host-associated > Mammals > Digestive system >... | reverse complement strand
TGATTCACTCCATATTCATCTATTTGGGTTTTATCATCAAATTTATATAAAGACATATTTGTATCCTTTCATTTAAAATACGAAAACCGCACGCTCTACTGCGTACGGTTTTCTTTAGTTAATAAAAAACGTAAGTTTTATGCTTCGTTACGATTAAAAAATACTCTCTTCGTAGCTATTATTAGTGCCCATAAAAAACCACCTATATTAACAGATATCAACGTATATCCCAAGTATTTTTCTATATTTCCGCCAAATTGGGCATAATAGACAATAATAATTATTATGAGATTAATTAAAAATAAAATATAGCTTACTAATCCCAAATAAAACAAATACACGGATATCTTCGGAAACTTTTCCATGAATTTTTGCATTAAAGCACATTTTTTTCCAAAAAAGCACATAAAAAACAGAATTATAAATACTACCCATGCCAAGTAGGATATATTTTCAAAAGCAGATACCAAAAAATCAAAAAAATGCCATGATGTTTGCTTGAATAAATATCGACACAATTCAGTACATAACATATCAGCATACTCTAAAATAACGAATATTCCTCCTAAAATACATAAATCTCTGTCATATTTCATTTATTTCTCTTTCAATTTTAATGGTTGATATTTAATATTCGTAATTATATCCGAGGTTATTTATTTTTCAAGATAAATTCATTTTTAATAATCCTGATATTCTTGATATTTCCCAACCTCTTTAGCTCGTTGCCAATTATCATAATATCCAGCTCCTTGATACCCCAAATTATAAGCATTTATCCCGGCTTTAATTAAGGGATTTATTTTTCCAAGTCCGTATTTTACTGCGAAATCAACCAGTTTCGAGCCAGTAGTTATCGGCTTTGCAATAGGACGTTCCTTGTTTATTTCCTGAAAATTATGCACTTGAGCCAAAATATTGTCCGGTCTATGATCATATTTATGAGGAACTGTCCATGCATAATTTTTATCATTATAAATGCTATACCCATTTGAATTCTTGGAATCTATATTAAAATCTGTTGCAATAACATTGGCATAATTTTTCGCAAGTTGTCGCATTTCTTTTTCTTTAGCGCGACGAGCATTATATTCAATCTCATCTCGTAAAGAAAAATCGGAGTGATTCACTCCATATTCATCTATTTGGGTTTTATCATCAAATTTATATAAAGACATATTTGTATCCTTTCATTTAAAATACGGAAACCGCACGCTCTACTGCGTACGGTTTTCTTCGGTTAAATAGGTACATAATCCGCAAATTTTTAACCGTTCAATGCTTTAATCAATCCCGTCAAATTACTCCAACCTGACTGTTCCGAAGCATCGCGGCGAGCTTGCACTCCGCGCTCGGTATTATACAAGTTCATGGCATTTTCGTATCCGGAAACCGAACCTTCCAACAAAGATTTAATCTGATCAATGTAACTTTGGCGGGCATTATTTTGAAACTCTGCCGCATTAATATTGTCGGTTAAAGATTGAGAATATGCATTCTGACCATTCAAAACGCTCTGATAAGCGGCCTGATTAAGCGCCTCGTTCATATTGCTTTGTACTCCGCCCATGGCACGATTATATGCAACACTGCCAACCGGTATACCCTGATTGACCAAACGTGTCTGCATATCATCAAGTTGCTGTTGATATTGCGGATTCAGCTTATCAGTATATGACTGATATGTAGCATTTTCAGCTCGCTGTCTCGCCGCGTCGGAGTAATCAACTCCGAACTGATAGTTAGGCATTGAACTCAAATTATTACTCATATCTAATGCCGACGAAGTCATATTTTTCAATGTATTATCATAGTTACTTGTATCATAACCCCTTAAATAATTCAGATAATTTGTTTCATATCCGTACGGATTCATCGAACCGCTGCCGAATACTCTTCCTACTGATTTACTCATTTCTTCTCTCCCATAAAATTAATCCACGGACACTCCGAACGAAGCATCCCTAAAATATAACAATCATCACCGTTATCGCCGACTTGGCGCAGTATTCCCTCGTCCTTGAAACCTAAACGATGAACCATATCCAAGCTGTGGTGATTGTTTTTGCTTACCAAAACGCTTATACGACGGCAATCCATTCGGTAAAAGGCTATCGTAAACATCAGGCGCAAAACTTTGCGTGAGCACCAATGTTGATTTTCCGTATATATTGTCCACCACACTTCCGTATGACGGCGCAAATCGTGAAAAACCAGCGCTCCCACCAATTTTTTATTGTAGTAAAATCCGAATGTTAAACAATTTCCTTGCGGCCAATCTTCATCATAACCGAGACCTTGACGCACCCATTCGGTTATTCCTCCGTACAAATCGGGAAGTATATCCATACTCATAATAATCCCTCCCCTGTTTCATAACGAACCGAGGTTTCATACCATTCTATCCGATTACCGGAAGTAGTTGTCTTAAATACCAAACTGATTTTATAGCCGGTTGCCGAATTGCAAATCCATTGACTGTGCATTTCATTACTACCGGAATTATCCCATTTGGCACCGGACTTTATGTTACCGGACCATTTAGCTTTATTCCATTTTGATTTTCCGCATATGCCGATATTTTCGACATATTCTTGCGCCATATTTTGCATATCGGTATTTGTATAAATTATCAGGGAATACTTATAAAGCGATTTGGTACGGGGATTTATCAGTTGTATCTTTTTCAATTGCGGGGTACCTAAATCGGTGTATGCCTGCGCTATCTCTCCCGAAATCGGCTTACCGTTATCACAATAACCTTCATCAAATAAATACACTCCGTCCGCCGAACCGAAATACAATCGTTTATCAAATTCTATCCAACAATGCGATAAAATATTCAAAAAACGACACCATGCTCCGGTATTAACATTAATAACGTGTTGTTCATACCCCTTATCCAGCGGAACGTTAAATAGTGCATACCCGCCCGCCGAATATATAATTCCTGCCCAACCTCGACGTGAAAAATATGATTTGGTCCGACTTTTTACTAAATCTCTGATAATATCACTGAATGCAACCTGACTGTAATTTACCTTATCAAGAGGTAAAATTCCCGATAACGGGATATACCCGTCTTCCGTTATAATCACCACATCTCCCTGATACGATAAACAACAATTATATCCTATCGGACGACTTATCTTATACGAGCCTTTTAGCTTCCAATCATCGGCATCATTGACATCTGAACCGGAATAAACCAATACTTCGCCCTCGGAAGTTATAAATACCGTTAAATCATCAATTCCCTGCCCGCTGTCTATCGTCCAATTGGCAACCGCTGTCAATTGACCGCCGAAACGACATACCTGAGACAAATCAAAACATTGCAGAGTGCCGGCTATGTTTCCGGCATTTTCGGCATACCAAACTTTTAATGTTCCCTTTTCAATGAACCACAAACGCTGTTTTGACACACTACCGGAAACAATGGCGGCAGCATTCAATGCCGTTCCGCCGAATTCCCAATCTTTTACCTGTACGCACCCCTGATTATCAATATAAAATACTTTGGGAACATCAACCCCGTTCATAAAATACAAATAGTTTTTATATTGTACCGTTTGACAGTAATTCTCGCTAAAAAAAACATCCGAATAAGCGAATACATTATTTTGAGAACTGATATTATACAGTTTATGACCGCTGATTGCCAATAATTCTGAATTTACGCCATCATCAAATACGGCTAAGGTTATAACACCGTCGGTAAGCGGAGCATATAAAACATAACCGCCGCGTAATACTGCTTTGTCATTGTACGGAATATAGTTATCCATAACAATCGCATAAGTTTCTTCCATATCGGCAATGCTGTCGCGCATATTAAGACCTTTAATCGGAGACGGCAGAGTACAGCTCAACGACTTATTTTTCTTTATTGTATACAAGGCACGCATCATTCATATCTCCTCCAGCCCAAAGATCACCGCTCAACGCCAAATTAATATCTTTCAGCGCCAAAGAACTGCCGAAACGCTTCTTTAACTCATGCTGATATTCGACGTATTCTTCGCTGTAATCCAAACCGCTTCGCTTAAGCCACCGCCACAAAATCCCCGTTTTTACCAGATATTCGTCAAATATCGGAACATCGGTATTGGCCGTTAAAATACTTTTTTCTTCCAAAGTGTTATAATCCCAAACGATATTATCGGAACGATACTGAAACACTATTTTAATTCCGACTTGCGGTTCATTTAAAAGAACTAATTTACCATTTTGAATTTTAAATTTTACTCCGCTCTCATTATTACAAAAGTATTTATCCCGCATCCATTGCTCCGGGGTTATAGCGCCCACAACCCGTTCATTACCGTCCTTTATGTAAATTGTATTATTCAATATACAGTAGAAGTCTGGAATATAATCGGTTATAACGTATTGCGACTTACCTTTGGTTATGCGTAAACATCCCTCTTTGGTAAGTTCTTGCCAATTACCGTAACGCAATAAACTGTCCAGCGTTGACTTGGCCACGCTCAAGAAAATATTACTTTGTTGACTTGAACCGTTAAATAAATCATCAGGACGTTTGACGGCTGCTAAATCGGCTACTTCTTGACATATTTCTAAAATTGTTTTCATTATCAATCTCCTTTCGGAAGTTTTTTGGTGCTTAATTTTTTACTTTTATTTATACTTGTAATTTTTTGTTTTAAAATATTATTTTCATCTAATAGAAGTCTTATTTTTTCCTGATAATCAGATATTTTATCATTATATTCGTTTTCTTTACGGGCAAAATCGGCAACCTTATTATTGATTTTGGCATTTTGCATAAAAATCTTTGCTAATTTATGTTCGTTTTGCAAACTCAAGCTTTTAACCTTTTCTTCCGAAAGTTCCGCCAAGGCTTCTACGGTAAATATTCCGCGATTTTTACAAGTCGCAATTTCTGCGGCAGTCAAAAAAGCGAATTGCTCCAACGGAGTACCGTTTTTTATCTGTTCCTTTGCCATTTTATACAAAGCATATTCACGCGGGAAACGTCTGATTTTATCGGGGCTTGCCGGCTGATTGAACACCTCTGTGTTATTATCTTTCAAACGAATTTCCACATAAGTAACGTTCTTAAATATCGGCAAGCCGTTATCGTTGACAGCCGTGGTTTTAACCGCCTTATCGTAGAAACGTGCCGCCACATTGCTGTCATTATTTTTATTATCGGCCATTTCTCGAAACAACATATAATCAAACTCCATATCATTCTCCTAATTTTACACATTAAATTAATAAAGTAATTAATTGATATAAAAGAAAAAGGCGGAAATAAATCCGCCTTTTCCCCTTACTTAAATAATGTCTATTCGGTACCGCTGTCGGCATCAGTATTGGCATTATCGTCAGTGGTTGTTTCACTGTTTTCTGTCTGACTTTCGGTTTTAATCAAAACGCCTTGTAAAGCCGCATTACTCATCGTCAAGTTGCCGGCCCAACCGATAATACGATATAAAGCATCCTGATTAACTGAACGTCGGTCGCCGCCGATAACCTTCATATCACGATCTTTATGAGTGCGTAAGTATATAAAATCGGTATTTAAGAAATACATATGATTTTCCGGACAATTACCGCCCTGACCGCCGTCATATACGACATCGGCTCCTTTGAAACGAGAACTTATAAAGCCGGCTTCCGCCATTTTCGGATCGGAAAAGCGTTGTAAATCCATCAACGTAGATTCATAAATCGAATATAAAGTATCATCACAAACGATTAAATCCGGTTTATCCGCACCGCGAGAACATTTAAAATAAACACGGCTCATCATCTGTTTGATATTATCTTTGGTAATTTCACCGCTTTCAACCTGATTGCGCCAAAATTCATTACCGGTAGTGGAACGATCAATACCGCCGACCGTACCGGAAGTCGGGTCATCAGCTACCAACAAAGCCAATCCGCCGATTTCTTTACCGGAAGAACCGGTACCGTCGCCATAAACAGCTGCCGCCATTTTATTAATAAGAGTTTTTTCAGCGTTGGCAATTCGCTTCTCCAACAAATCCATAGTTTGTTCTTCGCCGCTGTTCATCAATAATTCTTCGCCGGAAATAGCCACCGGAACCGCACAGAGTTTTAAAGCATACTCGGCAGCCGTGAACAATTGTTTCGGACTGTATGAAATCGTATCATATCCCGAATACCAAATCATATCACCTTCACCATACTCCAGTTCTTCCAAAATTTTGGAACCACCGGTAATCGGGCGCATTTTGCCCTTTTCTTTTAATCTTTTCAGCAATGCGCTGTTTTTCGACATATTATCGTGCAAATACTTGGTACGGCTGTTTAATGTTGTTGTAAAAACGTCATTATAATCTTGTGTCATATTATTATTCCTTTATAAGTTGAAAATTTAATCCCTGAAAGCTGCCATATTTTTTTCTAACTCTTCACGCAGAGTTAAAGGTCTTTCCGGAGCTTCCGACTTTCCCTTAGGGGTAAATGCGGCTTTCTGCGCTTTTTTTGCTTCTGCCGCCCGTGAACTGATTTGCTTTTCAATCAGTTCGTTACGAACCTGCGGATTTAACCACAAAGCATTTTCATAAGCCTCTTCAACGCTTCGGGCTCCACCACCTGCAAGAAATTCCCATGCCTGATTTTTCACTGCTTCAAAATACGGGTGCAACAAATTGCCCTCTTCATCGGTTTGCCGACCAAACATTTGCAGACTTTCAAACATTTTTTGCACTTGCAGTTCGTTCAAATAAGAAGTAATTTCATGAAAATTCTGCTCCAGATGATTCAATCGAGCCACTGTTTCATCCGAAACCTCGCCTTGTTTATGCTTGCTCTTTTCGATATCCACACCATAAACCTTGGCAATAGCTTTTAATGTTTGTTCCGGATGACGAGCCATTTCACAATCAATCCAGATTAAGCCGAAAAGCCAATCTCGAATTTTTTCAATACCTTGTTCTTGCAAGCGTAATCGATTGGTTTCATATTGCGCTTCCAAAAGCTTGTAATCTTGCAAACCGTCCAAGGCCTGTTGATACTTCTCATTATTTTTGTTTTCGTGCTCTATTAAAAAAACCTGCCATTCTTGCGGCAGGTTTTTAAAATCGGACGCGAATTTTTCCTGATAACTTGTCGGAGCAAGCAACGCTTGTATTACCTCGGTTTCTTCATTCGAAGAAATCGACGGTTCGCTTTGCGCTGCCTCTTCCGCAGGTATATCAGACGCTTTGTTCTCGACTTGGTCTTCAAGCAGACCGTAAGCCTTAAACTGACGTTCAATTTCTTTTCTTAATTCATTCATTTCCATATCATCCTTTTATAGTTAAAAAGAAAATCGGCAAAAAGCTGCTTTTGCCGATTGTTTTCCTGCTTCTGACGAATATTTTTAATATATTCGGCAGAAAAATCGCTGCTGCGTGCCAAACCACTGGCACGCAGATACTTGTCAACATCCGCGACCGAAGATGCGACAGATCCGTCCGGAAGAACCACTTCTTCCGCGAATTGCTTGCTTATATATGTCATATTATCTTTCCTTACTGATTACGATTTTTTAATTCGGTAACCAACTTAAAATCATTTACCAACCGTTGTTATGCTTCTTTTTTTCACTAAATAAGCTCTCAATGCTGTTTTCTTTGATGCCGAAATAATAATTTTCGCCGTTATCATAAACCGGTTCGGCAAAAGTCAGCGCCAAGGCATCGGCCATATCCGGTGATTGACCTAAACGTCTTTTTATTTCGTCCTTTTCTTCCAATTGCAAACGACCGCGACTGTCGTATTTTTTGTTAACGGAAGTCAATTCGGCACACAAAATTTCGTCATCGGGAATTTTCACCGGCGGTATTGATTGTAACCACTGACGCAACTCATCCCACATTTCGGCCCGACGATTATGATACCTGTCATCGGCTAAGGCCTTACCTCCAAACATCACCGCCCGAACAATTTTTTTGAACCCACGGTCATTAAGAATATCAATAACACCGCCACCGACGCCTCCTGCATCAATAAATACTCTGGCCGGTTTATATTGTCTGATATAATGTGTTGCCAGGTTGGCGACCGCCACATTATCAAACTTGGCAAAACTTTTAAACTCACTGCAATAACGACCGCGTCGAAAACAAAAAACACTTTTATCATCACCGAAGCGTGCCACATCTATCCCGATAATCAGAGGTGAAGACGAATTACAGATATCACTCTGAGTTGCCAACCTCACTGTTTTGACATCTATCAGTTTACGGCTTCCGCTGTTTACCGGAGCTCCCAACCATATATGTTCGAAATCATCCGGTGCTTCTCTGCGACATTTCTCTGCCAAATATTTCATCTCATCAGGGCAAAAGGGATTATCGGTATAATTCACTTTTACCACTAATGTCTGCTTATCCGGATTTAATGCCACCGCTTTCCATACCGGATCGTTTTCTTCTTCCCTGTTCATCGAAATCCATATTTCAGAGCCGGCTTTTCTGATGGTCGGGTCAAGTATATCCCAGCTTTTTTTGCTTATTTTCTGCGCCTCTTCCAACCACACGATATCAATTCCTTCCAAAGATTTGATATTGCCGGCATTTTGTTCTTGCAATCCTTTGAAAATAAAAGTTGTACCGGTGATTTTATTGATAATCTGAGTTTCCATAACCTTATAATCTCTCAAGTCATAAAAAACTATCCGATCGCTTAAAAGTTTATGTACGGAATCTTTAATGCTTTCCTGTACTTCGCGCATACACGCTATTCTCAGCTTTTTCATTCTTCCCAAAAACAGCAAACTGTCGGCAAAGGCATATGATTTTCCGCCGGCTCTTCCTCCGTAATAAAGTTTATACCGTTTCTTCTGACGTATCAGAGGAGCGAATATCTCCGGAATTTTTGCTATTTGTTTTTTCATCAATAAAATCCACCAAAATACGAGTTAAGTTTTCGTTTGTTAAACTGTTTTCCTTATCATTTTGCATTGATATTATTTTGCATTTAAGTTCTTCGGCTTTCAGAGCCAAATTTATATTTCCCTCATCAATTGCCATTTGCTGAAGTTTATTAAGCATCTCCAAACTCTCGGCAAGTGAATAAGCATGATTTATTTTTTTCCTCGGCATCTTGCCTCCATTCAGTAAAATGTATTAATTTTCCAATTCCAATCTCAGTTTATTCAAGCGCCCTATCCATTCCCAAAGATTAGGATATCTTTCGGCACTTAAATTTTGTAATTCATCGGCAACTTTAGGACCGGCATGCGGAAACTGTGGTAGAATGACCTGTTCACAAACTGCCGGAGCGCATGAGCTTAAGCAACTCATCACGATTAGCATTAGGCTTAGCTTGTATCTTAGCTCTTTTCTTTGCCACATGTTTTATTACCTCCGTTTGCTTTTCGACAATTTGTATTTTTGCTTGACTTTTGCCATACAAAAATCCTCCGCATGCCGCCAAAAATATGCTGATAAACCATACCAATATCATCTTCATTGAAGCAACTCGTCTATTAAACCGATAACATCGCCTTTAAGCACTGCCAGAGCACACAAAAATATTATTCCCCATGCCAAAACATATAATTTAGGTATGCTGACAACACTCAAAATCAACCAGCGCCAAAAACGATATTGATGTCTATCATTTTTAGTCATATTACTCCTCCCGATAAAAAAGATGATTTTTCACCTCATAACATGGAGATTTACCCACCGCCCATTTAGGTTTTATACTTTTGGTATGATAATATACGGCCCCACCGGTAAAATCTTTCAATTTACCGCACACTGCAGCTCTGGCTATCTTTATGCATTGCTTGAAAACTTCATCTTGTATACTGATTCTCTGAATTTTATGCAAATTCGGGTCATTTTTATTCCAACAACTGAATTGAAATTTTTTGAGGCAAGTTTGAGCGATACTGGGAACTTTTGCTCCGTTGATAATTACAAAACCACAATACCATTTATGAGAACGATATCGATTCATAACAACACAGGCTACAGCTTCCATTCCTTCATTACCTTCACCTCTGGCTTCGCCGTATATGGTACGCGCCAAAATATCTATATCAACATCAATCTCAGCTGTCATTTTTCTTTCTCCTCATTTTTCCTTCCAACAAGAGTTCCAAACGAGTTTTGATTTCCGTAAGTACTAAATTCTGTTGAGATTGCAAAACAGCGATGGCTTCTATTTTACCATCGCTGTTCTTAAATCTCTGTTCCAAGTTTTCCAACTTAACTTCTTGTCTGGCTTTCCACTCTCCGAGCCGTACTATCGCTAATATCAAACCAACCAGTGATGTACATCCGCTAATTACTCCCCAATCCATTTTCTTCCTCACTCTCTACCACAATAACCGGTATATCCGGATACTCGGTTACTTCCACTTCGATTTCGTTGCCGTTTTCGTCTTTTTCTTTGATTATTTTCTTAATACCTTCCATTGTTTTTCTCCTTAATCATCTACCCAAGTCAGTACACCATTGACGTTCTTGAGCGTTTGCGTTTTGGTTGCATCATAACCGGTAATTGTGGTTATGTTGTTTTGCTTACCGGAAATCGCCGTATTTACCCATGCGGCATTAACCGTTTCCGTACCGGTGGCACCAGCTGCCGGTGTCGGAGTATAAACCGTTCCACCATAGTGAATACTTCCGTCTACCCGACATTGAATATAATTAAGCCAAGTGGTACCGGAGCGTAAACCCTGTATAAGATTTCCATCATTCTGTTGATAATAATAACCGTCATATCCGCTGGTATTACTCAAATGTTTGAAAAAAAGTACTCCGTAAAATGCCTTATTACCATTAATATTTTCTTCGCCATTAATATGTACTACCGAATTATTGTCGGCCTTCCCTTTTACTTCCGCTTCCACCTTATCCACCATCTCTACCGTTGCCGTTCTAACAGGCTGACGAATTGTGAAATCAGTTACTGTCGAACCTGACAATGAATAATATGCAAGCGCAATTCTTTTTTCGGCACTTCCGGTACCTTTATATACCTGATTTTGTTTTTTCACATACGAATAATACTCTGAACCGTCGAGTTCTGATAAGTTGTCAATTTCACGATAGCTAAACGGTGATATATAGTTAGTATAAGTATACTGAATTGCTCTAGTATATCCTGTCGGAGCAGTACCAGTTAACTCAACAACAGTTAAACTACTTGTTGTTTTATTTATACTTTTCAAACTTCCATTGTCGTTTAATCCGTCTGCTATCAATACTTCAACATTCGGATAAATAACCGCGTGATGTCCCACAAAACAGGCACCGTTGAAAATCATATCGTTGCCGTTAGAGTCTTTGGCAAAAGAAGCAACACCGCTTGACATTGTTACTAAATCAAACGGATAACAATAGCTTGTAGCACTCCAAGCGCCGTCTGTATATTTATAAATCAATTTATCCGTAGTGTTAAAGAAATAAGTATAAGTACTGCCGTCTGCCGGATTGCTTGCACCCGAACCGGTAACTGACAAAGCGAGTGGAACTTGTATCGCCGCACCGTTTGAACACAACAGATAATTACCGTCAGCCAGCGAACTGTCAATCGTATATGTTTGGTCTGCCGAAAGCGTAGTCGTGGCATAAGTCGAGCCTGTATTTGTCAGGATACTACCGCTTGCGAGAGTAACCACATTACTCGCAATCGAACATTTAATATTCTGCGGTATCTCTAATACACAGTTAGAAATCGTACCGTTTTGACTGTCAACAATCATCTGCCCGTCAGCGGAAAGATTAGAAAGTGAGGTTGATGACTTTCCGACCAATAAACTGTCAACTTGAGTTTTATTATATGTATCTGTTATACCGTATCCGGATAAAGTTGTAGCCACATCGGCTTTATCCTCCAATAATCCGTCGGTTTGTGCTTTAGTATAAGCATCAGTTATACCATAACCTGCCAAAGTATTTGCAATATTTGCTTTACCTGCCAACAAAACGTCCGCTTGTGTTTTAGAGTAATACTGCTCTAAGTCGGCTACGGTTTG
>Ga0310696_10008486_pt1 | contig 11977 bp, 10 predicted proteins | sample AusTroGonzalo_MG_4_FD_203885 | JGI IMG/M metagenome (GOLD analysis project Ga0310696, IMG submission 203885) | Bovine rumen microbial communities from tropical cattle in Woodstock, Queensland, Australia - Gonzalo_02 (v2) (version 2) | ecosystem: Host-associated > Mammals > Digestive system >... | reverse complement strand
CGACGATGCCTTTGGAATAACCGGTCGTTGCCACGATTCCCACGGAATCCGCGTTGAACTGGACGCCCAATTCATCGTGAAAACGTCCGCTAATGTACAGGTTTGGCGCGTCGGGGTTGCGCTTGACGGAATACGGGTAATTGATCCCGTCCATCTTCCACGCGGCGTACCGGCCGGCCGATTCAACCGTATAGAAACGGCCATACGGCTTCAAATCTTCCGAATAGTACGGCCGTATATCTTCGCCGTCAGACGCCAAACCTTGAAACAGTTGGATTTTTTGCAGTTCCAGTATATCGTCCGGATGCCGGATTACGACATTACGGATCAATTCGCCGGATTTCAACCCGTCGTACACTCTTTGAACGCGCGTCCGTAAGTTCGTTATTGCACCCATTTTGTTTCTATTTGCCATTTTTCCGGCCAAATCCGGGCGTTTCCGCTAAAAGACGTATAATTTGCCGTCCGCGACGGGAACGCCCGCCATTTGCCGTTTATTTTAGACCGTGCGATATTTCACGCCGTGGTTGTTGCATTGCAGACATATACGATCCAGTCCACGGGTATCAATGGAAAGTGCCTTGTATGCCTGTTTCAACTCATATCCCAAACCGGTCGGCCGGCCTTGCGGCGCGCCGTCCAGTTCGTACAACAGTTCATCGCGCGTTGCGTTCGATTGGTTCCTGTTCACGCGCACGTCCGGGTTCATCGCCAACGTCCGGATGACGTTTGCCGCAACCTGTTTTTGAATGACGGTTGCGAACATCTGACGTTGGGAAATGATAAAGTCCGTCAGATCACAACCAACGGAAATTTCCACGTTCATCCCGTAATTCATCGTGTTCGTGTAACCGATTTGGCCAATATCGAACATTTCCGGGTATTCGGCAAAGTCGGCCGGGGCGTGGATGCCGAACGGGGACACTTGCAGATACTTTGTCATTTCGCGCCAAGATTCGATCGAACCGCCAAGACACGTTTGGCACGGCTCAACGGACCAGTCTTTCGACACGTTCAATGCTTGCATCCCGGCTGGAAGATCGTTTTGGTTGTAGCAAAGGAACCACGCGCCGCCGGAATCGTTGCCGTCCCCGTCAGTGCCGGGGATATACGGCAAGTAAATCGGTTGTTCCGGCGTAAACCACTGGAACCCGCCTTTTTCGTTCGTGAAATTCAATTCGATCGTGCGCATCGGGGCCACTTGCGACGAATGGAACAGATACAACGTAACTTTTCCGGTCGCGCCGATCATCTGCAATCCAATCCGTTCGATCTTCGTGGTAACGCCCATCGAACGAACCGGCACGATTTCAAAGCCGACAATCTTGCCGGACGGATCAATCGTTGCCGCCAAGCGGGCCGCGCCATCGAAGAACGTGCGCCGTTCCAACAGATCGCGCGTTTCTTGTTGCAGTTGCTTTTCCTGTATGAACGTCTGAACGGCCGTGTTGATGCCTTGAACCATCAGATTCCGCACAAAATCAGAAACGAAATTGTACGGCTTCCAGTCCGGGTTGTTGTCGGCCGGCGTCGAACCGGAATTGGCCGTCGTTGCAATCCACACGGTTCCGCCGTGTTTCACTTTGTCCCCGGCGGCATACGCAACGTTGTTCGCCCAATTCGGATATTTGTACAGGTAATCATCGGGCATAATCGCACGGACGTTTGCCAACGTGCAAAGCGGGTGCGCGCCTTGAAACGTCAATCCGCTTTCACTTTGGCACAACGCCGGATCAATTTGGTTTTGCGGGTTGTAATCCTGTTGCCATCCGACAACGGGCATCAACGCCGTTTGTATGTCTTGCAATCGTACCATTTTCTTTCTTTCAAATAGTGGCAGAAAAAAGAATAAATCTTTGTTTTTAAAGAAAAACGGGGACGGGGTTGTTGGCCCGTCCCCGCAAAGATAGGTTTAGTTTCGGATGTGCCGATTAGGCAACGGCGTGGGTGTTCACGGGGTTGTCGGCGGAATTCACGACCTCAACCGGCGTTGCGAACGGGTTGGCGTTGCCCGGGCTTGCGATCTCAACCTTGATGATCGGGTTGGCCACGGTTTCCGGATCGGAATTGTAGGCCACAAGGAACGCGACGTCAACGGAGAAACTGAAATATTCCTTGACGTTGCACACCATATCGGCGGACGCATCGCCGGCGATGGAAGATTGATCGCCAACGGCGGTGTAGTAGTGAGAACCGACGGGCAGATCAATGTACGGCAGACGCACGACATCCCATTCGTGGAAATTCGCGCGGGTGCGGGCCAGTGCTTCGCGGTCAACGCGCGTCAGAACGCCCACGTTGCCGTCAGCGACGATGTAACCGGTGGCGAACTTTCCGGCTTCGTTGACAATGTTGTTGGTGTAGTGGAACACCTTGTTGTCATACTCCAACCGCTTGTTGACGTCGTTGTAGATGTCGTGTTCGGCCATCTTGCGGACCAAAGAATCGAAGCCCGCGCCGCCGATGACGTGGAGCATTTCGGGATACGCGTTCGCGCGTTGCATCGCGTTCATATCCGAAAGGAATTCCAAACGGGCGTTCCACGGAATCTGAACGGAGTTCGACGTGACGGTGTAGTACAGTTGATCTTTGAACACTTGCGTTTTGTTGGCTTCCAACGCGGCGATGGCTTGAATATCCATCGCGGTCGCAAGCGCGCGGCAGACCTTTTCCATCTTGCGGGCAAAGTCGTGTTCGTAGGAAATTTCGTTGTTCCGGTAGAGTTGCGGAACCATCGTGAAGCCGACGGCCAACGTAACCCAATTGACGGTGTACAACGCGGACGTGTTTTCATCGTCGGCGATCACACAGGAACGAACGTTGGCAACGATCACATCGCCGTCGTAGTTGATGACGGGAACCTGTACGGTGTTGCCAATGGATTCGAACGCCCGATTCAAAAGATTCGGGTTGATGATAGAGTTGGCGGCGTTGGTTTGCTCAATGAAGAAATCAAGTGCGCCATACTCCAAGGGGCGGGCCATATTACGGTCAAATTCCGGGTTTTCGACACGCCAGTTTTGCAAACGGGTAGCAATAAGTGACATAGTTGTTGAAATTTTAATTGTTAAACTTGGCCGGATTGACCCTTTACCCGGTTTAGAATCTTTGAAAAAAACGCCCGCAAAGTATGCTTCGTTGCCGATCGCCTTGCGGGCTTATTGGCTTATCGGATAGGCAATGTCTTGATGACGTCGGCGTTTTCTTTCCACGCGGCAGCCATCGCATCCGCAAACTCTTTCGATCCGTTGACCTTGCCTTGCGCCATCAATGCTTTCGCAATGATTTCGTGGGCTTCGTCTTGGGTCTTTGCTCCGGAAACGTCCACGGTTCCGGACCCGCCGCCGGTGGTTGTCTTGCCGTCTTGCGTCCCCGCGCCCGTCTGCGTGCGGCCCGTTTCCAAAACACCCATCGTTTGGAGTTCACGGGCAACCAGTTCGGATGCAGTAAACGGATTCAAGTTGTTTTCGGCGTTGCGCATCGGCGCACCGTTTACCATAAACGCCAAGACCTTGCCGCCCTTGCCATCGTCAATGTATTCGGGGTTCATCCCCTTGACCTTTGCGACGGCCTGTTCCAACAGAACGGACGTGACAGATGCGGGCAAATCTGCCTTGAACTTGATGCCGGCGGTCGCTTTCGCAAATTCGCCGGAAATCTTCGCGTCAAACATCGCCTTTTCGTGTTCGGCATTCGCCTTGTCGAAATCGGCTTTCAACGCGGTATAATCTTTGGTCACGTTGGCCAAATCCGCCCTTGTTTGTTCAAGTTGCTTTTTGGTCTCCGCGTCCGCGCCGCCCTTTGCGATAATCCCGTTGAGCCGGGAAACCTCCTTTTCCGATTCGGTCAATTTTGTTTGCAGTTCGGCGGCGTTGCCCGCTTGGCCTTTGATTTCGCCAATAACCCGTTTGGCGTAATCATACGTCTTTTCGGTTCCGTTCTTGGCGATGCAGGATGCGGCCAAGATGTCCGCGTCCAACCCGCCATAAATTTCGCCGGTCTTTTGTCCGATGACCGATTGTTCATCGTTCTTGGACATTTCGACGATCGCGGCCTTTTGATCGTCCGTCAAGCCGGTAGTCGCGGCGTTGGCGTTCAGTAATTCGGTAGTAAGTGCCATAATTCTTTCCCTTTGAATTTTTGGTTGTTGTCTTTTTCTGTATTACCCCACTGGTATTATTCATCCTTTTTGGCGCGACGGCCGGGCTTGGATTCGGAATCGGTCTTTTCGCCTTTTTCGCGGGCCGCAAGCCGTCTTTCAACGGCGGCGTCCACGGCGGCGTCAAACCTCTCCTGTTCCGCCTTTGCTTTGGCTTCCGCGTCGGCTTTCGCCTTTTCGGCCGCCAGTTTCTTTTGTTCGGCGATCCATTGGTTCGGGTCGTGCAAAATGGTCACGGTGTAACCTTGTTTCCGCAAACTGGCCTGTACACTGGATTCAAACATCTTTTTGCCGAACTTTTGGATGCGCGGCTTGGAAAGTTTCTTGCCGGTCTTGGCGTCGTATTGGACAACCTCAATCACGGCGTGATAACTCATTTCTTCGCCTTTCGGGACAATGTAGTTGTCCGGCGTAATCTTGTCAATGGGCGTGTCGCGCCCGTCTTTTGTAATCATAAGCCCTTTGATATTTGGTTAAACTTGGGCCGGTTCCGGTTTCTGTTCATCGGCATAACGCCGGAATTCGGCCGTAATGGTTTCAATCTTTCGTTGGTACGGTATCGCTTCGCCAAAGTCCAAAATGTTGGTGTTTTCGCGTTCGAATCGTCGCACAAAATTAGGAAAATTCAGTTTTATCCGCAAATCTTGTTCGGATACGATATTTTTATCAAACATTTCCGTAACCTCAACACGGGACAAATGCCGGTACGGCTCCAGTTCCGACAAAAGCATCATTCGACGCAACATCATCGGATCGTTCCGATATTGGGTTTCGATAATCCTGTTCAACATCATATCCAATTCGGATTCCGGCGCGCCGGATTCTTTGGCCGCTTGATATTGTTTGCGCAATTCATCGGCGGAATACAGGAAGAATTCAGTTCCATAACTGATGTTGGCCGAAATGAAATACCGGCCGTAACGCAACCGGCATACCGTTTCGTCAACCCATTGTTGGGCCGCTTCGAATCCCTTTTTGACGCGGTTAAGAACCGTGGTAACGGATTCAAAGTTGGCGCGGACCTGTTGTTCGTTGAACGCATCACGATCTGTTACGATTTCATCTTGACCAACAACGGCCGTGATGATTTCTTCGCGCAACCGCTTTTGTTCATCAACGTTGTAATCCAAAGAATCCCGGTCCACTTTGAGAATTTGGACCGGATTGCGCAAGTCGGGTTGGTTTTCGTCAGCATTCGGCACGGGGATTTCAACGAATGATCCCGCGCCGACGATGCGTTTGTTGCCACATTTGGGGCAACGCAACAACAACCCGGCCATATCCAACCGGTAACGGCCTTGCTTGTCACGCAAGAAACCGCCATCGCAGTAATCGCCATTTTCCGCGTTCGTGAAATCGCAACTTTGTTCGTACCCGGAAAGAATCGGGTATGCGCCCATCAAATCCAACTGACGTTTGGAAATGTGGAAGAATGCGAACCAGTCCAACGATTCCAGTTCCCCGGACAACGGGGACGCCTTTACGTCCGGTTCATCCAACGAAATCGGTTCGTTCCAAAAGAATCGCGCCGGGCAATAGCCCAAATCGTGCCGGGCTTCCACTTTCGGCACGCCGTCAATGTTGCCGGTGTGCTTCGTGTCATCCCATACACGGTACGTTTCATCATCCAGTACAACGATTTCGTCGCGGCGGCGGAACACAATAAAGTCCATTTGGCCCGTGGTCGGGTCGGCCTTATATGTGATCACGTCATCAATCGGAAGCCAATAAAAATACGGTTCCGGAAGCGGGGTTGTCTGTTCCCGTGCAACATCAACGATCAGAACGGAATTGATTTCGGATTTGAAAAATTCCCATCCTTTCGTTGACCAAACGTCGGGTTCGTGCAACTTGTTCAGCCGGTATTGCTCCCAATCGTCGCGTTGTTGGGACGTGACAAATTGGTAGTTGAACGCCGGATTTCGGCCATCGAATATGCGGCTTAACTTATCAAAGCAAACGTCCGTTACCTCATTGGTTTTAATGGGGTAACGGAACAATGCTTTGAACAAAACGAATTTGTCGTGCGGCAAGATATTTTCGACCATTGCCAAAAATTGGGTCAATGGCAAAGAAATATACGGTGCATTGAAAGACGTAACGCGTTTGACCGTGTGGAACTTTATGCGCATCTGATGCAGTTTCGCACGGCCCAAAACCGCGGACATCTTATTTTCCGCGATCTTCTTTCGTATCTGTCCGACGTCGTATCCCATTGTCAACGAATTCGAATTTAGAATCTTTCGGCAAAGCCCATCCGCCGTTGTTTCGCATACGCAAAATGCGTTCTGCGTGGGCCAACTCAAATTGTTGGGTAACGCCGTTTGCAACCAACGTTACCGTGGTCGTTTTGGCGTTCATATTAGGCGGAGATTAAATCGGTCAACGGGTTGAAATCGTCGGGCGTGACGATCGCAAGGTTGTCCGAATAGTTGTCGGGATACTGCCATTGAATCGCGTTGGAATCTTTGGCGTCGAAATTCCCGTGAATCTTCGACCCGATGAACAGGGAACGAATGGGAATCGGATAGTAGGTGGTCGGCGTGGTCGGGTCTTGGATTGCTTCGATTTTGCCGTTCTCGTCGAACAGGTAAACACCAAGATTGCCGGCGGCGGCTTCGCACATCAATTCTTTCATCGTCTTGATGACGGATTGAGGAACGCCGCGCAACGAACCGTCGAACTGGACGGGATTGCCGCCAAGAACTTGCGCAATTCCGCCAAGATCATCGTTGCCGCCGGACGTCATACGGGCATCGCCGCCGGAATCGGCCGGGGCGTTGATGTAAGGAGAAACCACGATCTTCGTGCCGTTGGCGGCGGCCAACAGTGCGGTCCACGTTGCAAGTTTGGTAATAGTCGGGGCAAGCGGGGTTCCGCTTCCTGCCATCGCGTTACGCGTTCCGTCGGCTTGACGCAAACGTTGGAACGCAACTTTCTGAATTTGGCCGAAATTTTCCGGGCAAGTGACGTTCGGGATCGTCGAAATTGCGGTTGCGGCCGGGCATTGACAAATAAGTGACATAGTGCAGAATGTTTTAATTGTTGTTATGCTTTGAACGGCTGACCCTTTGCCGCTTTCGTCTGCAAATATATTTATTTTTTCGATAAATCGCGTAAAATGAGCGCGAAAACAAAATTGGTATCATTTATCGTCTTTCGCTTTCGCGCCCAAAATAGCCCCATTTCTTTGCGTCAATGGACTTTTACGCCACGGCTTGCGGCGTTGTACGGACGTGTGTTGCCGTCTGCAATTTCCTTTTCGTATATGCCGGTCAATCCATCGGCATCGTCATCGTGCGCGTTCGCGTCAAAGTTGCGCAAGAACGACGTAATGTGTTCGTGGAACTTTGGAAAGCGCGTTTCCCACCCGAACGGCATAATAATATGCTGATTGACGAACGGGGCATTCGTTACGATGCGCGATTCTTTATTGTCACTCTGATAGAACGGGACGGTCAACGCCCGTACTTTCTTCTTGATGACTTTTTCGAACTGCGAACCGCCATTGTTCGATTCGATCCACGCCTTTTGCGTTCCATTTGTGTTGATCATCCGGGGAACGGTCACGGTGGTTACGTCAGTGGATTCGTCAGTATATTCTATGTCTGTGATCAGCGCGAACAACAACGGTTCGTACCGATGTTTGTTTTCGTTCCAAATCTGATTGTCCGATTTGTACACGTCATACGTTGCCCCGAACAAAAAATCATCGCCTTGATCCGCAACATCAACGTAACAACCCGAACGGATATACGTTCCGAATTCGGATTTCTCAACCCACGTTTTGAACGGTTGGTACAAATACGCCGTCGCGTCCCCCGGATTGCCTTGGTATAGGCATTGAAAACCCAACGGGTCCAATTGCTTTTGTTCCAGTAAGCGGGCCAAAGAATGCCGCTTGCCCCATAACGGGGAACCGGCTTCGCGCGGGTCTATTTCCGTGGCGTTTCCGGTCTTTATGGCTTCGAAATTGACCAATACCCACGCGCCGGCCGGGATGTTGTCAAAGTCACTCCACTTTTCGACGAAAATAACCTTTTCTGTTTCGATGATCTTTCCAATAATATCGTCGGGATGCCAACGCGTGAAAACGATTAGTTCCTGTGAATCGTTATGCAAACGGGTCTTTGCAACCTTTGTGAACCAGTCCCACGCAACGGCACGAACAACGGGGCTATTCGCTTCTTTCGAATCCTTGTACAAGTCATCGTAAATCATCACGTCAACCGTCTTGGATGTAAGCGAACCGCCACGGCCCACGACGCGCAACGATCCTTTGTGATTGACGATTTCGAACACGTCAGAATTTCGAAGATAATTGCTTGCAACGGTCACTACATTCGACCCGTTCAATTGCGTGTCCGGGAACACGGCCCGATATTCGTCTGAATCAATCAGCCGTTGTACGTCCCGGTTGAAATCCTTTGCAATCGTGGCCGCATACGAACAGATGCACATCTTCAAATCGGGATACAACCCCAACATATCGGCCGGAAGAAACCGGCTTGAACCTTGCGAATTATGCGTCGGCACAAGTTCGACCCCGACAAGATATATTCCACCCTCAACTTCAATGCAATTTACCTTTTGCGTCCCGGCATCAGAAACGGAATCAATGAAGAATCGTTTTTTTTCGGCCCTGTCCGCTCTCGGCTTGTTGTCAATGCGCGTTTGCTTGCGCTCAATCTTGAATACTGAATTCCCCTTGTCCGGGTTGAAACAAATTCTTACTTTCTCGCCACAATCTTTTCCATAAAACTTTGCGGCGTATGTGTGCCGCGTCGGCTTATATCCCAATGTACGCAACAGGACAAATACATCGTTGGCCAATTGCCCCGCCTTTTGGGAGAATTCGCACGTCCCGCGCGTGTTTGCGCATCCGTCCGTGTCCATCAGCCCGCGCAACAATTCGCGCCGTTGCTCAACCGATGCAAGCAAATACAAAATCGGTATGTGCTTATTGAACAAAACGCCCAACTTGCGCAATTCCGATGTTTCCAACCCGCGCAAATGTACGCGATATGCCTTTCTATCTCCCTTTATCGCCTTTGCAATCGGCCGCAAATGCTCAATATCTTCCGCGCCGCAAGTAATCCACTTGTCATAAGAATTCCCATCGCCGAGCCAAACCCCCAACAAATACGGGTCAATAGGCAATTCCCTTTCGGGCATTTCTATAACCGCATCGGCGGGGATAAACGGGGCGCGCCTGTTCCGACGGGCGAATATGTTCTGCGTCTCCACGATTTCGCGGATTCTCCCCTTACGGTCATCGTGGTCTGCGTATATTACCCATTCGTGTTGCCGAGCCGCAATTATGCTGAAATCATCGGCAAAATTCACATTCTGCGATTCGCAATCATACGCGCCGCTATTCCATATCACGCGCTTCGGTTTTCCGTCCTCGCCAAATACGAAATCCCCCGGCCGCAAATCTTTGTGCCTTTTCCAACCTTGCGTTGTCAGCACTGGCGTATCAACGCGCAATGCCTTTCCGTGTTGCGGCGGGGCCTGTATGATCAATTTCTTGATCTTCCGTTTGGCGAACAGGTCCAAAACCCGATAATATGCGACGTGGAACGGCGACGGGTCAAATTTAGGGTCCATATATTCGGCAAACCACAAAAGGTTACGTCGTGCGCCCTCCTGTAAAAACAATTCCGGGTGTTCGGTCAACATCCGGGTTATTTGCATCGCGTCCAAATCCATTTCTAACTGTCAATCCCGATTTTTGACAAATTCGGCCATCTTGCGTTCATAAATGCAATAACGGATTTTTGCACCGCTTCAAATTGCGCGTCCGTCAAGTGGCCAAGATGTATAATTATAACATCTTCGTTTGGGTCTTGCGGCCCGTCCGTTTTCCCAAATCCCGCCATCGTTATTTGTCTTTCCTGTCAAACAAATGGCGGATTGCCCACGCCAACATTGCAAGACCATCCAACATTTTATTTGGCTTTAATGGCTTCAAGAACTTGCGCCAACAAATCGTCCGGTACGTTCTTTAACGAAACGATTGTTTTGCTTTCGGTTTCAACCTTGCCCGACAATTCGTTGTTCACGCGGTTTTGCCAATGTTCCGGGTCACGGTTGCACAACGCAAAGATAATGGCCGTTGGATTCGGCATAACGCGTTTGTGTACAACCTTGGTTTTCGTTATTGTTCCCTTGCCGTCCCGGCCCGGCACTTTTTCCGTCGTTGTTTCGTCGTATTCAAACCCGCGCACCAAATCAATCAACGAACGCTTGCAGTCAACGACCAATTGGGAATCGTACCAATCTTGGTATTCCTGTTCGGCCTTTTTAACACGCTCCGAAAAATCCGCGTCGTCTTTCAAATGCGCATAAAAGGCGGTTTTTCCAACCCTTGCGGCGGTAAATGCGTCTTTGTAACTTTTTCCGTCTGCAATGGCCGCGCACATTATTTCGACCTTTGCATCAGTCCATTGGGGTTTCCGGCCTTTTTTCTTGGGTTCGGCCTTGATTGTCCCTTTATCTTTTGCCATAACTCAATGTATTTTTTGCAAAGTTAATCATTTTGTTGGATTCGGAACAATTTGAAAGATATTCCGTACCAAAGGAAAGCAATTGTTATACAGATGTTCCCGGCATCGCGGACAAGGCCCAACGCCGGGAACAGAATGAATTGCGTTTTGTCAACAAAGACCGTCATTTCTTTGCATTCTTACTGATTCCACGATGGAACCATTGATCTACAAACGCCTTGATGGTCGGAATATCATACACGCCGTTACTGGATAATCCCACGACGATTGCCAACATCACGACACCCAACCAAACCGGTTCGCCGAACTGGATCAGTTGCAAGGCCCACGCGATGACGGAAAGGATTGCGCCGACGGCCCACGCGACCAGTTGCGGCCACATACCTTTCACGATCTTGAATGCGCCGTTGATGACGCCGACCAATGATACGGTTGCCGCCATCAGTAACGGGGCGATGTACCAAAAATCTTCCGAAAAGATGCCTTTGATAATTTCCATAATGATTTGAATTTATTGGTTAAACATTTTCCGCTTTCGCGGCTTCTTCTTGTTTCTTCTTGGCGAATTCGGGCCATTCTGACGAATCGAAATAGAACCAGTAAAGGCCGCCGCATTTTTCGCGTTTCTTTTGGCAACAGGACGTAATGTTTCGCCGTATAAGACCGAGGATTTCCGCCGCCTTTGTCGCGCTTTCGCAATACCGGTGTTCTCCTTTTTCGTTGACGGCAACAACGGCGCGTTTGTTCCAACCTCTGATGGCGGGGTTTACCCTCAAATTCTTTTTCCCGATTTCCAAAATTCTCTCCCGCTCCTTTTCCGGCATCCATTCATCCCATTTCCGTCCGGCATTATGCGGGATATGGCCTTTCATAAAACGGCCGGTCTTGAAATTCCGTGTCGGCCGGCCATCGGCTCCGTATTCGTATTTCATTTCGGTTCGTATTCCGCTTCGAATTTGGCTTGGTGGACGATCTCAAAACATTCCGGCCCACGGGTAACGATGTATGAATTTTCGATCGCGCGGGAAATCCTGTCCCCGTTCTTGAATTCAAACCACGCCCGGCCGCCCAACTTGCGTTCAATTACTAACACGCCGTTTCCGACGAACTGTTGCAGTTCCTTTTCGTTGGTGCGCTTGACCTGTATGGCCCGTATTTCTTCCATCTTCTTGCAATACACGCCGCCGGGCCTTGCTGCCGCCTGTCCGTCAGTATGCACCGGCACGAAATCGGCGTATTCGGATTTGGCGAACTTGACGCGGATGTAAACCGCCATCCGGTCCGGATCATCAGACATTTCGATCAACCG
>Ga0310696_10008485_pt1 | contig 11978 bp, 6 predicted proteins | sample AusTroGonzalo_MG_4_FD_203885 | JGI IMG/M metagenome (GOLD analysis project Ga0310696, IMG submission 203885) | Bovine rumen microbial communities from tropical cattle in Woodstock, Queensland, Australia - Gonzalo_02 (v2) (version 2) | ecosystem: Host-associated > Mammals > Digestive system >... | reverse complement strand
GGAGGCTTATGACAACAATCCCTACGAACGTCTGGTCACGCTGGCCAAGAAAGCTCAGAAGGATGGTGTTATCAAGGGTATCCTGATGCATCAGGGCGAGACGAATACGGGCGATCCCAAATGGGCTGGTATGGTCAAGCAGGTGTATGACAATCTTTGCGGAGACCTGAACCTGAAACCCGAAGAGGTGAACCTCTATGCGGGAAACATTGTTCAGGCCGGCGGCCAGGGCGTCTGCATCGGCTGCAAGAAACAAATTGACGAACTGCCCCTGACGCTGCATACCGCTCAGGTCATCTCATCCGACGACTGCACGAACGGCCCCGATCGTTTGCATTTCGACGCTGCTGGATATCGTGAGCTGGGTTGCCGCTATGGCGAGGCCGTAGCCCGTTTCCTAGGCTACGAGCCTAAGCGCCCTCACATCGATTTGCCCAAGCAGATTGAGGTTCCTGCCGATGCTGTTCTCGCCGAGACTACCGTGCCTGGCAACGATTTTCCGAAGGTGGACAAGGAGCACCGTGCCTATTTCCGCATTCAAGCTCCTGAGGCCCGTAAGGTGATCGTGGATGTATGCAACAAGAAATACACGATGCAGCCTGACGGAAAAGGTGGTTTCGTGGCCGTCACCGATCCGTTGGTGCCTGGTTTCCACTACTACTTCATGGAAATCGACGGTGTCCGCTTCGTCGATCCCGCGACAGAGACCTTCTTCGGATGTAACCGTCAGGCGGGTGGCATTGAGATCCCCGAAGGTTCGGAGGGCGACTACTACCGTCCCCAGCCGGGTGTGCCGGCTGGACAGGTGCGCAGCCTCTACTACTACGCCCAGAGCACCGACGAGTGGCGTCACGCAATGGTCTATACGCCTGCTGAGTATGAGAAGGGCAAGAAGAAATATCCCGTTCTCTATCTGCAGCATGGTATGGGCGAGGACGAGACGGGTTGGAGCCATCAGGGACGCATGCAACACATCATGGACAACCTGATTGCCCGCGGCGAGGCTGTGCCGATGATAGTGGTAATGGAGAGCGGCGACATCAAAGCTCCCTTCGGAGGTGGCGATAACCGTCAGGGACGAAGCGAGTACGGCAACTCCTTCTATAAGGTGATGCTGAACGACTTGATTCCCTACATCGACACCCATTTCCGCACCCTTTCCGACCGTGAACATCGGGCAATGGCCGGTCTGTCGTGGGGTGGTCATCAAACCTTCGACGTGGTGTTGAACAACCTCGACAAATTCGCCTGGATGGGAACCTTCAGCGGAGCTATCTTCGGATTTGATGCCAAGACGGCTTACGACGGCATCTTTACCCGCCCGGATGAGTTCAACAAGAAGATTCACCTGCTCTTCATGACCTGCGGCACGCAGGGATTGGATGCGATGATCAATGCCAAGAACACCGTTGAAACCTTGAATGCAATGGGTATTCCTGCCCAGTACTACGAGGCTACGGGCCTGGATCACGAGTGGCTGACCTGGCGTAGGAGTCTGAAGGAGTTCGTTCCGAAACTCTTTAGGAAGTAACACAGAAAAGGTTGTTTTCCAAGAATAAGGAACGACCTCTACACGGGCCGTTCCTTATTTTACAATAAAAACGTTACGACAATGAACCGAAGAAGGACAAGCGTTTTCGTGCTGGCATGCTGTATGCTGGTGGTGCCTGTCTTGGGACAGGAAGAGGTTAATTACAACGAAGCAAAGGTGCCTGAATATGTACTGCCGGATGTGCTGACTTGTGACGACGGCACCGTCGTTACGTCTGTGCGGCAATGGGAACGATACCGTCGGCCGGAACTGATGGCGATGCTCTCTAGCCTGGAGTATGGTGTTACGCCAAAGGCCATGAAAAAGGTGAATGTCCGTGCCCGTCTCCTGAAGGAGAACCGTCAGGCGTTAGACGGACTGGCTACTATGCAGCAGGTACAACTCACGTTTAGCCGTCACGGACGGACGATGGAGGCGCTGATGCTAGTCTTCATACCGAATGTACGCAAGGGACGAGTGCCCGTAATCATCGGCTATAACTTCCGCGGGAATCATAGCCTGATGGACGACGAAGAGATTCTCTATTCCTCTTATTTCCAGCAGTTGGAGAACCGCAACGACCCTGTGCTGGTGCGAGGCAACCAATCCAGCCGCTGGGCTGTCCGCGACATCGTCAGCCGAGGTTATGCGCTGGTAACGATGTGTTATCAGGATATCTTCCCCGATCGGACAGATGGCGGCCCTCAGAGCGTCACGGCGTTCTGCGACCCTGAAGGTGAACCCGGTACAGCCTGGCAGGCACTTGGTGCCTGGGCCTGGGGGAGCAGCCGCATCGCCGACTGGGTGGTGAAACAGCGCTGGGCCGACAAGCACCAGCTGGTCATTATGGGCCACTCGCGTCAAGGCAAGGCCGCCCTATGGGCAGGAGCGCAGGATAAAAGGTTTGCCGTCGTCATCTCCAATGATTCGGGCTGCGGAGGCGCTGCCTTGTCAAAGAGAGCGTTTGGTGAGCGAGTGGGAAAGATTACGCAGACTTTCCCCCATTGGTTCTGTCCGAACTTCAGCCTTTATGGGGGACGGGAACAGACGCTACCCTTTGACCAGCACGAGCTGTTGGCCATGATAGCTCCGCGTTATCTCTATGTGGCCAGTGCTGAGGAAGACCGTTGGGCCGATCCGCGTGGCGAATACCTTGCCGCTTACCATGCCTCGCCCGTCTTTGCCCTTTACGGTCTCCGCGGGTTACCCTCACCCGATATGCCAGCCGTTCATCAGCCCGTCATGAACCACATCGGCTACCATATCCGAGCCGGCATCCATGACGTTACCGACTACGACTGGGATTGTTATCTGGACTTCTGCGACAAGGCTTTTGGCAAATGAGAGCATCTACGTACCAAGCTGCCAGCGCGGCGGCACCTGGCTGCTAGTGCGAAGGCACCTGGCTACAAGCGCGGCGGCACTTCGCTGCCAGTAAACCCGTACCTCGCTACGGCAGATCTTAATGAAAAAAGGAACGGCCCGTTGGGGTCGTTCCTTTTCTATGAGGAAGGTCGGGGTGTTGATTACTTCTCTTCCTCGAGCTGCTGCTTCAGGGCTGCCAGGGCGTCGATGTCGCCGAGGGTGGTAGCAGCGGCCTTGTTCTCGATGACGGGCTCGTCCTCGCGGGCAGCGTTGGCGGCAGCACGCTCAGCACGCTTGGCGGCGGCAGCGGCCTTCTTCTCGGCACGCTCGGCAGCACGCTCGGCATCCTCGAAGATGCGGCTGTGGCTGAGGATGATGCGCTTAGCATCCTTGTTGAATTCGATGACCTTGAACTGGAGCTTTTCGCCCAGCTGAGCCTGCGTACCGTCTTCCTTGACGAGGTGCTTGGGAGTGGCAAAGCCTTCAACGCCTTCTTCAAGGCTGATGACAGCACCCTTGTCAATGACTTCGGTGATGGTTCCCTCGTGGATGGTGTCAACAGCAAAGCTGTCTTCGAGAGCCTCCCAGGGATTCTCCTCAAGCTGCTTGTGGCCGAGGCTGAGACGACGGTTGTCCTTGTCTATCTCCAGCACGACGACGTCGAGTTCGGCACCGATCTGGGTGAACTCCGACGGGTGCTTGACCTTCTTGGTCCAGCTGAGGTCGCTGACATGGATGAGTCCATCGACGCCTTCCTCGACTTCGACGAAGATTCCGAAGTTGGTGAAGTTGCGGACGCGAGCGGTGTGCTTGCTGCCGACGGGATAGCGCTCGTCGATGTTTGTCCAGGGATCTTCCTTGAGCTGCTTGATGCCCAGGGACATCTTACGCTCGTCGCGGTCAAGGGTGAGGATGACAGCTTCCACTTCGTCGCCGACGGACATGAAGTCCTGAGCGCTGCGAAGATGCTGGCTCCAGCTCATTTCGCTGACGTGGATGAGGCCTTCGACGCCCGGAGCAATCTCGACGAATGCGCCGTAGTCGGCCATGACAACCACCTTGCCCTTGACGGTGTCGCCCACCTTGAGGTTGGGATCAAGAGCGTCCCAAGGATGCGGGGTGAGTTGCTTGAGACCGAGTGCGATGCGTTTCTTCTCGTCATCGAAGTCGAGGATAACGACATTGATCTTCTGATCAAGCTCGACAATTTCCTTCGGATCGTTGACGCGGCCCCAGCTGAGGTCGGTGATGTGGATGAGACCATCGACACCGCCAAGGTCGATGAACACACCGTAGGTGGTGATGTTCTTGACGGTTCCTTCGAGAATCTGACCCTTCTCCAGATGGCTGATGATTTCCTTCTTCTGGGCCTCGAGCTCTGCCTCGATGAGGGCTTTGTGGGAAACAACGACGTTGCGGTAGTCCTGATTGATCTTGACAATCTTGAACTCCATGGTCTTATCGACGAAGACATCGTAGTCGCGGATGGGCTTAACGTCGATCTGCGAGCCGGGAAGGAAGGCTTCGACGCCGAAGACATCGACAATCATACCGCCCTTCGTGCGGCACTTGACATAACCCTTGACGATCTCGTCGTTCTCGAGAGCCTGGTTGACACGCTCCCAAGATTTAGATGCACGTGCTTTCTTGTGTGAGAGGATGAGCTGACCTTTCTTGTCTTCCTGGTTCTCAATGTAAACTTCTACCTTGTCACCGACTTTCAGGTCAGGATTGTAACGGAACTCATTCAGGGGAATGATGCCGTCGGATTTGTAACCGATGTTGACGATTACTTCGCGTTTGTTGATGGCGATGACGGTGCCTTCTACGACCTCGTTCTCAGCCACTTTGTTCAGCGTGTTGTCATACGCTTTTTCTTGTTCTTCTTTGGCTTCAGCGCCTTGCGTGTCGCCTTTCTCGTAGGCTTCCCAATCGAAATCCTCAATGGGAGCTACATTCTTGATTTCTTCTTCCATGTTGTTACTTGTTTTGTTTAATTAATTACGTTAGACATTATGTTGCCACATCTAATCTTCTTTACCGTAAAAGGCCGGAGAACATCAAGCCTCCGGCCATACGCTATTTCATACGGTTTAGGTAAGGTTCAAGAATCAAAGCTTGGCGATGTAAGCACACAGCTTAGACTTCAGGTTGGAAGCCTTGTTCTTGTGAATGATACGTTTCTTGGCCAGTTTGTCCAGCATTTTCTGTACGGAGGGGTACATTGCCTGGGCCTCAGCCTTGTCAGTAGTAGCGCGAAGCTTGCGGACAGCATTGCGCATAGTCTTGGCATAGTAGCGATTGCGCAGTCTGCGAGTCTCGGTCTGACGGATTCTCTTCAGTGACGATTTGTGATTTGCCATTTTTCTTTTTAATTCCTTATTTATTATATCCTTGTAGCGCCACGGGGAATCGAACCCCGCTTTTAAGAATGAAAATCTTACGTCCTAACCGATAGACGATGGCGCCTTTTCTGCAAAAGCGGGTGCAAAGGTAAGACAATTTTTTCTATTGAACAAAAAAAATTACAACATTTTCCAAAAAATGTTCAGATTACCCGTTTGGGGAGCTCAGTTGTGGACGAAAAGTGTGCTGACGGAAGACTGAGTAACGCGATAACGGTAGAGTGGACGGCCTTCGCCTTCGACGACGAGACCTCCGTTGTTGAGGTCATAGACATTGCCGCATTTCGGGCAGGTGGCGTTGCCCTGCGTGTCGATGGTCAGGCGGGCTGAAGCCTTGTCGCAGGTGGGGCAGGCAAGGTCGTAGGCATAGACGGTCGACCGTCCGTCGTTGAAATAGGGTTGGCCGAGGATGAGTCCGCCCAGACCGAGGGTGAACGAGCGCATCTCGACTTCGGAGAGGGGCACTTCGGTGGTCTTGCCTAACGAGGGGTTATAGACGGAGCACGAGGTGCTGCCGGTCTTCTTGCGGACGGAAATGAACTGCCCCATGCTGTTGACAGCGTTATAGGGTACGTTTGTGATGGTGCACGAGAAGGAGACTTGATACTGCGTGCAGAACTCATTGTAGTCGCTGGTGCAGGCGACGAGGCTGAGGAGTGTCAGAAGAAGTATGACGTTTCTTTTCATGCGGCAAAGATAAGCATTCTTTTTTTTCTGTGCAAGTGTTTGGAAGGAAAGGAGAGCGCGCCCCTGGGGACGCGCTCTCGCTATTGATTTGTGAGTGTTTCCGTGTGGATTACTTCACAAGGATCTTCTCAACCTTGATAGTGCCGTCGCTCATCACGCTCTTGACAACGTTGATGCCCTTAGCGGGTTCAGCGATTTCGGCGCCGTTGGTGTTGTAGAAGGAACGGCTGACAACCTCAGCAGCAACGTTGTTGATGCCAGTTGTGCCTTCCTCACCGTTGATGGCCTCGGCCTCGGTGGAGAAGTAGGTCAGGGTGACGCCGCCGAGCATCAGCCAGCACTGGCCATTATAGGTGGGCTGGTAGATGGAGATGTCCAGCTTGCCATCCTCGCCGACATAAGCATAGACCTCGTTGAGGTACTTGCCTTCTGCGAAGCAGGCCTTCGATTCGCTCATCCAGTTCGGGTAGATGCCGTCACCAGCTTCGTTGATGGTAGCTTCAGCACCGACGGGCTTGATGCGGGTCTTGTTGCCGTTGGCAGCGAAGACGACGGTAGACATTACATAGCCGTCGTTGTACCACTCGACGTTCTTGACGCGCTCGCCATTGACACGGAAGAATCCGTTGATGGTGACCTTGTAGAGACCAGCCTTGAGGCCTTCGACGGTCTGGGCGAGAACGCCACAGCCCTGATAGGTCTCGGTTCCGTCGCCGTTGGTCGTGAGACCACCGCCACGATAGAGACCAGAAGTCCAGGTCCAGCCTTCGTTGCTGTCAACGAGGGATGCGCTCTGAACCTTGTCGGTAACATCGCTCTGGAAGATGCCTTCGAGATCGTCGATGCCAGCAGCCTGCATAGCAGCAGCCTTCTCGGCAGCGAAGCGGTCGGCAACCAACTTCTCGTACTCAGCAGCGCTGAGGAGCTTGAAGCGGAGAGCTTCAGCATCCGTGCCGTGAACACCAAGACCGAAGAGAGCCTTCGTGTTGTCGTTGTTCTCGATAGCAAGGTACTGGTTGGAAGCGGTGTTCTTGAAGATGTATTCACCACCGGTGTACTCATAGACAAGGTCGCCCTCGTTGGTCTGGTCAACATAGGTACCGCCATCGGTGCCATTGGTGAGGCTGATGTGGCAATCCTGCCAATCCATAGCGCTCAGCCAGGTGATACCGACTTCGGGAGTTGAAACGACGAACGGCAGACCAAAGTCGCCAAGAGCAGCCTGGGTGCCCCAAGCAGCGCCGCGGCTGAGGAACTTGTCGTATTCCTTATTATATAAATAATAGGTACCGTCGGCAATCGGGAAGGTCTCGCGGAGCAGCTTGGTGCGAGCCTCGCGGAGCTCTTCCTTCGTGGAAGCGGTGTTGTCGAGGACAGCCTTAGCCTCAGCAACAGCAGCCAGAACCTCGTCGTAGCCAGCGCCCTTAACGACGTTGGAAACGCCGAACTCGGAGAAGGTGAAGAAGATGGTGCCGTTGTTGACCTTCGTGATGTCGAAGCGGATGAAGTCGTAAGCCTGGTCAGCGGTGATGAGGCCGGAGACGTAGCTGTCGGTACCAGCAACGGTGGGCAGGTTGTCGGCAGCCTGAGTCAGGGTGCGGATCTCTGTCCAGTTCTCACCGTCGTTCGAACCCTTGATGACGATTTCGGTCGCACGGTTGTTGTTGTTGTTCATACGACGATGGTAGTTGATGGCGAAGTTGGTCAGACCCTTGCCCTCACCCAGGTTAACCTGGAGGAAGTGGGTATCGCTGACCTTTCCGTGCCAGTCGCTGTGGAAGAAGGTGTTGACATCACCGTCGAGCATGTACTCGGGATGTTGGCCTTCAGCCTCGTCGGGAGCGTTGCTCCAGAGGTAACCTTCGGCGTTCTCGTCGTCGGTCTGGAGGGCAACTGCCTCGTAGGTCAGATAATCCTTAGCCTTGTTCTGAGCAACTGCGATAGCGTCTTCGAGAGCCTGCTTAGCGGTCTCGTCGAGAACCTGCCAGTAAGCATACTCGTCAAGGTTATCGGAAACCCAGACAACGGTGTTCTCGGCATTGGCAGCCAGATAACCGCTGAGGGTCTTGGAAGCGTCGCTGTTGGAGACAGCGTCAACCCAGATGGTGTAGACGAACTGGTCGGGATCCTGCGTGGTGAGGCGCTCGAACTTCAGGGTCGTAGTAGCCTGGTTGGTGATGTCAACGAACAGACCGCTGCCAGCATCCCAACCGAAGACATTCGTAGGATACTTGTTGGTGACGATCTTGTAGAGACCAGCCTCGTTAGCGGTGAGGGTGAAGCGGAGGCCTTCTTCGGCGATGGTAGCCTGAGTGCCCCAGTTGTTACCCTGGTTGAGGAAGCTCTTGGTTGCGGGGTTGTAGAATGCCCAGAAACCACCGTCGGCAATAGCCTCGCCAGCGAAGGGAGATTCAACTGTAGGAGCAAGGATGTCCTTGATGTCCTGATCGAGGTCGGCGATAGCCTGCTCGAGGTCCTTATCGGAAGCCTTCGGGTCGTTCATGACGGCCTCAGCCTCAGCGATAGCAGCGAGGATGGCTTCCTTCTGAGCATCGGAGACGGGAGGATAAGCGCTGACAGCGAATTCAGAGAAGGTGAAGAACAGGGAGTTGCTCGAACCGCTGCGTGCCTCGTTGTTGGTGTGGGTAACCTCGAACTTGAGGTAACGATACTCCTGATCAGCGGAGATGACATCGGATGTGTAGCTGTCGTCACCCTGCTCGGTGGGCAGAGCGTCGGCTTCCTGAGTCAGGGTCTTGAACGCGTTCCAGTTCTCCTTGTCGTTAGAACCAGAAATAACGATCTCGGTCGGACGGTTATTGTTGTTGTTCATACGACGAGTGTAGCTGAGGATGAAGTCCTTGATGCTCTGGCCTTCGCCGAGGTCGATAGCAAGGTAGTGAGGATCCTCGCTGGCGGTACTCCAAGCGGTGTGGAAGAAGGTGTTGGTGTCACCGTCGAGCAGGTTGGCGATGGGGCCTTCGCTGGGCTCCTGGGCGTTCGTCCAGATGTATCCTGCAGCAGCCTCGTCGGAAGTCTGCCAGAAGACCTGACCGTTAGCCTTAGCCTTAGCAACCTGGATGGCTGCGTCGACGGTCATACGCTTGGTGTCGTCGATAACCTGCCAGAAGCAGTATTCGTCGATTTCATCCTGGACATAGACAACGGTGTTGTCAGCGTTGGTAGCCAGATAGCCTTCGAGCTTCAGTTCGCCCTTGACATAGGACTTGGTATTGATGATATAGACGACGCGGTCGGCGTTCTCCAGACCGGGAGCGGGCTGGAAGTCGAAGTAGGTCTCAGCCTGAGCGTTGATGTCAACATAGAAGCCGCTGCCGTTGTCCCAACCGAAATGCCTGTTGGAATAGTTGCAGGTGACAATCTTGTAGAGGTCGGCGTAGTCGCCTTCGGTCTCCTTGGTGAGCTGGAAGCGGAGGCCAGCCTCTGCGCGAGTAGCCTGGGTGCCCCAAGCGTTACCCTGAGCAAGGAAGTTCTCGGTGGTGGGGTTGTAGAGACGAGCGATGAAGTCGCCAACCTCAGAACCTACCCACGGTGAACTGATAACATAGGTATGCTTCTCGTTGGAGATAGCGGTCACCTTGACGGTTTCCTCGGAAGCGTCAGTACGGGTGACGATGACAGCAGCAGCACCGACAGCCTCATCGGGGATGATGATCTGGGTCGTAGCGCTGGTGATTTCCTGCTCATAGGTGAAGCCGTTACTGAACACGAGGTAGAGGCCACCCTTAGCATTGGGAGTCGTGAAGACGAGCACATCGCCCTTGGTGAGCACCTTGTCGAGGGTGACCAGAGCGTGACCGGCTTCAGCAGAAGCGTTGACGTCGTTGAGGTTCTGAGCCTTGCCGTTGAGGAAGAGTCCGTCCTCGGTCAGCTCATCGCCTTCGCCGTTCACATAGGTAAGGAAACCGCCGACGGGTTTCTCACCGGCTGCCCAGGCGAAGCTGGGATGTGCGTTCACACCCACGCCTGTATCGGGCTTGCCGAGCTGGCCATTCAGAACGAGCTCGCTGTACTGGAGCAGACCGCCGCCAGTCTTGGTCACCGTGAAGCGGAAGAACTTGTAAGCGTCGGTGGCAGCGGCCATCACAAAGTCGAACGGAGTGAAGTTAGCGGCCTTCATGGTGTTGTCATCCTTGACCTCGGTCAGGACAACCCACTTCTCCTGGTCGTTAGAGCCTTCGATGGTCCAGTCCTTCGGGTTGCGGTCGGGGCTGTTCTTGGTGTCGTTGGCCGTGTAGATGGTGTAGCCGGTCAGGTAGATGGGCAGAGATGACTCAATGACCACCCAGCTGGGGAACGCGTTGGTGCAGAACTTGGTGCCGGTGTTGCCATCGGTCACGTTGTTCCAACCTTCGTTGTTGAAGCCTGCGCTACCGTCAACAGCTGCGAACGTGACGGGCACTACACCCTTCAGGTTGATTTCGCTGTACTGCATGTAAGCACCCGGATCGACAGAGGCCAGCACGGTGAAACGGAAATACTTGTACGTGTCGGTGGTCGGCTCGGCAATCTCGAAGTCGAACGGAGTGAAGTTAACGTCCTTCATCTTCGTGTCGTTCTCGACAGTTTCGAGCAGAGTCCACTCTCCTTCCAGGTCGTTGGTACCTTCGATGGTCCAGGACTTGGGGTTACGGCCAGTGTAGGCAGCATTGTCATTGGCCGTGATGATGGTGTAGCCAGTGAGGTACACAGGTGTTGAAGCTTCGATGATGACCCAGTTGGGTTTATCACCTGTGCCGAACTTGGTCTGGACGTTACCGTCGCAAGCGTCAGCGAAACCTTCGCCACCGGCTTTGCTACCGTCAATGGCGGTGTACGTGACATCGGTTTTCGGGTCAACGTACTGAGCTTTCACACTCAGGCTGGGAATCAGCAGAGCTGCTGCCAGCAAGAATGCACTTAATCTTGATTTTGTCATGATGTAAGTTTTTAAGTTAAACATTGATTTAATAAATAATTTAATGGTTAATAATGAATTTGTTAACTGATTTTTCTTTCTGTTTTTTTCTCTTTTTTCTCGTTTATACGTTGTTTTTAGCGTGCAAATGTATATTGTTTTTCGCACACGCACAAACTTTTTTTAAAAAAAATGCAATTTTTCTTGAATTTTCCTGTTTCGGCTGTTCTGAGAGGGTGCACTCGTTGCTTTTGGGGAGAACGAGGGAGAGGGCTTCTGCCCGAGGCTGTTTTTCGTGGTCCAGGATCCTTTTCCAGCTTTCAGATTCTCTTTCCTCCCGTTGTCTGGAAGAGCCTTTTTCGGTTCGGCCTTCTCTCTTCAGAAAAATCAAAAATCGCCCTTTTCATCGGGAAAACAGAAGAAGTGGAGTCCCTGGGAAAAGTTTCCGTCTCTCCCTTGAAAAAGTTTTTCGACCGGGGAGAATTTTATGTTCCAGGACGTGGAACTTATGTTGCAGGACGTGGAACACATGTTCCAGGACGTGGAACTTATGTTTCAGGACGTGGAACATAAAATCTATGGGCAGAAAAAAAGATTTTGGAAGGGTAAAAGACCAAAATCCATTTTCACTATTTTTTATTATTTTAGTTTAAAGTTTGTAATAGATTTTGCCGTCTCGAAAATCCGTTGTAACTTCGCGCCAAATTTACGTCAAAAATGAAGAATCTGGAAAAAATCTTTGCCGAAAAGCTGTTGCGAATCAAAGCTATCAAGCTCCAGCCTGCCAATCCCTTTACATGGGCATCTGGCTGGGTGTCACCATTTTACTGCGATAATCGCAAGACGTTGTCCTATCCTGCCTTGCGCTCGTTTGTAAAAGTTGAACTCGCGCGTATTATTCAGGAGAAGTTCGACGTGGTCGATGCTATTGCCGGCGTTGCTACGGGGGCGATTCCCCAGGGGGCGCTTGTTGCCGACCTGCTGAACCTCCCGTTCGTCTATGTCCGCTCTACGCCTAAGGATCACGGGCTCGAGAACCTCATCGAAGGTGAGCTTCGGCCGGGCATGAAAG
>Ga0310696_10008483_pt1 | contig 11980 bp, 9 predicted proteins | sample AusTroGonzalo_MG_4_FD_203885 | JGI IMG/M metagenome (GOLD analysis project Ga0310696, IMG submission 203885) | Bovine rumen microbial communities from tropical cattle in Woodstock, Queensland, Australia - Gonzalo_02 (v2) (version 2) | ecosystem: Host-associated > Mammals > Digestive system >... | reverse complement strand
GATGACTTTTCGAGCTTTGTCCTCGGTCGACTCCGTAATTTTTGAAGGCGGTCAGAGCCGCAAAAAGAAGAGACGGCAGTAAAACCTCGGACCTCGCATCCCATAACCGGCATCGGATGTCGGGAGTTAGGCTTGAATCCTGCCGATTCAAGCTGCGAGCCTGAAGTCCGAGCCGGACTTCAGCATCGCGAATATGACCGACAGCATCTTCCTGGATGCCGTTATGAGCGCCTTCTTAGTGCCCATCTCCGAGCACTTCCTTTTGTAATACTGGGTGACGGATGAGTCACAGTTGCGAACGTGCGATTCCGTCACACGTTCCATGATCACTCTCATCATCCTGTCCCCGTTCTTAGTCATGCGACCGTGATGCTCCTTGCCTCCGGAGTCCCTCACCCTCGGTACCATACCGAAGTATGCGCATAGTTTCTCAGAATCGTCGAACCTGTCGATGTCCACGATCATCGACATGATCTGGACGGCAGTCTGCCTGGCCACACCCGGAATCGTCGTCAGCAGATCCACTTCCTTGGAATCCGGAAGTCTGGATTCCACTTCGGTTTTGACAGAATCCCTCTCCTTGAACAATCTTTCCAGCTCTGCCATACGGTTCATCAACGTGATATCGGATGAGAAGTTGAATCTCACATAGTTCCTCGCCCTCTGTGTCTGGAAGTTGTCGAAATCATCGGGAAGGTACTCGCAGTTCCTGGACATATGCGATTTTATCCTCCTGGTCTCATCGCTGATCTTCCTGGAAATCTCCTCGCGGTACCTGCAGATATCTTTAAGCTCGCATTGCTCGCGGGTCGGCATGAATGCTATCTGGAGGTCGATGTCCCCCTTCTTCCACAGCCTCAGCATCCTCGCGATCGTGTACGCGTCCTTCTTATCGGTCTTCTTGTCCGATTGCGTTATGACCTTCAGCGCCTGGGCGTGGACGACATGGGTCTCCACGCCCCGGTCTGAAAAGAACCTGAACGGCTGATACGCGTACGTCCCGGATTCCATCATGACGCAGAATCCTTCCTTATCGCCGTATTCCATCAGCTCGGAAAGATTCCAGGACTCTGAATCCTTTATGAAATCCTTCTCGAACTTCGGCTTGCCCGTGCTCGTGAGCACGCAAGCCGTGATATTATCCTTATGTACATCTAGCCCAATGTATCTCATGCGGCATTCGCCTCCTTTTAGCGATTGAGAATGAATGTCGCACTTTTTCAGTCCTTGCACTCATTCTCGGAGGTTTTGCCGCTCGTTTTTGTTGCTGGTCATTTGTGATACAGAACAGCTATGCTTAGGTCTGGCTTTCTGGCCGATTCTGTAAAGATCAAAAACAGGAATAGAGAAGATAATCGTTCCGCGCTTAGGCGCGGTAAATTGTTTACAGACAGTCCTTCAGAAGTCCTGTGAACTTGTCCTTCTGCTCATCGTTGATGATGAGCGGCGGGATAAGGCGTATCGTGTTGCCGTGGCAGACATTCACCAGCACGCCGTTGTCGCGGCAGTACTTCTGGATGCTTGCTGCGGTCTCGTTGGAGTCCATCTCTATGCCGATCATCAGGCCGTATCCGCGGACCTCCTTGATCTTATCGGACTTGATCGCCTCGAAATCCTTCTTCCACTTGGCACCGAGGTCATGGGAGTTCTGGATCAGGTTCTCCTTCTTCATGATGTCCAGCACGGCACATCCTGAAGCTGTCACCAGAGGGTTGCCTCCGAACGTCGTTCCGTGGGTCCCCGGCGTCATGACCTTGGATATCTCCTCGGTGGATGTCACCGCTCCGATGGGTGCTCCTCCTCCGAGGGCTTTGGCCATGGTTATGATGTCTGGCACAATGCCGAAATTGTCGATCCCGTACCACTTTCCCGTGCGTCCGAGTCCGGTCTGCACCTCGTCCACTATCATCATGGCCCCGTTGTCCGTACAGGCGTCGCGTATGGTCTGGAAGAACTCCTTCGAGGCCGAATGCACTCCACCCTCTCCCTGAACGGGCTCCACGATCACTGCGGCGACATCCTTGTCGATCATGCTCTTGACGGATTCCGGATTGCCGTACTCGTAGTACTCGTAGGCATCGCTGATCAGAGGCTCGAAGGATGCCTGATACTTCGTCTGTCCTGTGGCGCCCAGGGCCGCTGCGGTTCTTCCATGGAAGCCGTTCAGAGCGGCCATTACCTTCTTCTTTCCGGTGTACTTCACCGCGAGCTTCAGAGCGCCCTCGTTGGCCTCCGCTCCGCTGTTGACGAACAGCGTCTTGTTCAGATCGCCGGGGGTTATCGACGCTATCTTCTCGGCCAGCTTCGCCTGCTCCTCCACGTAGTACAGATTGGACACGTGGATCAGCTTCGATACCTGGTCCTGCATCGCCTTCACCCATTCCGGGTGCGAATATCCTATCGAGTTCACCGCGATGCCTGCGACCAGATCCAGATACTCCTTGCCGTTGCTGTCGTACAGGTAGCACCCCTTTCCATGGGTGAATGACAGGTCTATGCGGCCGTAGTTCTGGAACAGGTACTTTGAACTCAGTTCCTTCACTTCATTGAATTCCATTCTATTCATCTCACTATTATCGTTCCGTGCAGACTTCCTTCTTTCATCACGTCTGCGACTATGCATTCGGGATCGGTACCGTTCACCATGCGGACCTTGCCTACGCCGGCCTATATCGCCTTGCGGCAGGCTTCCACCTTGGGTATCATCCCTCCGGATATCACTCCGGATCCTATCAGTTCGTCTATCCTCTTCAGGTCCACCTGGTCCAGTTTGGAGGATGGATCGTTCACATCCATCAGTATGCCTGGCACATCTGTGATGGCGATCATTTCCCTACAGGGCACATTGGCGGCGATCCCCGCCACCATCGTATCCGCATTGACGTTGAGCTTCACGCCGTCCCTGTCCTTCCCTATAGGGTATATGACGGGGACGATGTCCTGTTCGAGCAGATCCATCAGGGATGTGGGGTCGCATTCCGACACCTCTCCCACCAGGCCTACATCGACGCTCTGCGTGACTCCGTCCTCGGTCACCTCCACCGGAGGCTTCCTCACGCACAGGGTGCAGTGGTATCCAGGCATCCCGATGGCCTTCACCCCTGCCCTCTGAAGGCAGGAGACCACTTTGGAATTAAGATCGGAGAGCACCTTCTCCGCCACTTCCAGCGCATCGGCGTCTGTCACCCTGATTCCAGCGACCTTCTTCGGTTTGAGCCCTCTCCTCTCCATCTCCTCGGAGATCTCAGGGCCCCCGCCGTGCACGAGGACGACCTTGGCCCCCTGGTCCGTCATCTGGGCTATCTCGTTGGCGAGGCGCATCATGGCCTCTTCGCCGCGGATCGCATTCCCGCCGAACTTCAGTACGAATATGTCCATGTCCATCACGTCGCGTATTCTGCGTTGATACGCACATAGTCGTATGTGAGGTCGCATCCCCAGCCTGTTGCCGATTCCTTGCCGACACCCAGGTCCACCATTATGGTGACTTCCTTGTTGTCCATCGCCATGCGGACGACCTCCACGGAACGCTCGTCCTGGAAGACGGGCGCTCCGGAATCCAGGATAGGTACCTCCATATCCCCGCCCTTGATGGTCAGGCGGACATCGTCCAGATTGAACTTGCATCCGCTGTTTCCAAGGGCCATCATGATACGCCCGTAGTTAGGGTCCGATCCGAATATCGCGGATTTGACGAGCGGCGAGTTGATTATGGTCTTCACCAGCTTGTTGGCATCCTCTTTGGTCTCGGCTCCGGTGACCTCTACCTCTATCAGCTTGGTCGCTCCCTCTCCGTCCGCTGCCACCGTGCGTGCGATCTTCGTCATCACGAAGTTCAGAGCGTTGTAGAACTCCGGATCGTCGTCGGCGCACTTACCCTTGGCCATTCCGTTGGCCAATAGGATGCTGGTGTCGTTGGTGGACTGGTCGCCGTCCACGGAGACCATGTTCAGGGATCCGTCGAGGATCTGCTGCCATTTCTCGCGGAAGGCGGGGGTCAGCGTAGCATCCGTCGTGATCAGCGACAGGGTCGTTCCGTGCAGCACCTTCATGTGGGGCGCGATCATCCCGCTTCCCTTGCATATCGCTCCGATGTACACCAGGGTACCGTCGGTGAGGCGGACACGGACCGCGCACTCCTTCTTGATCGTATCGGTGGTCATTATGGCCTCTGCCAGGTTAGCATCCGCCTGACGTCCGTCGAAGAGCTCCTTCGCCGCACGGGATATTCCGTAGCGGACCTTGTGCATGTCCATGAAACGGCCGATGAGCCCTGTCGACATCACGCCTACCATGAGGGGATCCACTCCCAGCTCTGTGGCTGTGACCTTCTTCATCTCGAGGGCATCCTCTATTCCGCGGCGTCCGGTGAGCGCGTTCGCGTTACCGCTGTTGACAACGACCGCCTGCAGCTGAGGAGAGTTCTCCTTCATCATCACCTGCACCGGTGCGGCCTTGACGTTGTTGCTGGTGTATCCCACGCATGCCGTGGCGGGCTTCTCCGAATAGAGAAGTGCCAGATCCAACGAACGGTACTTCACTCCGCTGTGCACTCCTGAAGCCTTGAATCCCTGAGGTGTCGTTACTCCTCCGTCTATTATCTCTACCATCTTCATACCCCCAATCCCGGAAGGTTCAATCCTGTCTTCTCATCCAGTCCGAGCATCAGGTTCATGCACTGGACGGCCTGCCCAGATGCTCCCTTGACCAGGTTGTCCAGTACGCCGAAGGAGACGATCTTGTCCCCAAGGACCTTGGACGACACCTGTGCGTGGTTGGATGCCACCACGGCGCGTATGGACGGCTCGGGGACGTAATGTACGAACGTCTCCTTGCCGTACTGCTTATCGTAAATCGAATCCACCTCTTCCTGGGTCATTTCCTTCTTGCTCTCGAAGTAGCACGAGGACAGTATTCCGCGGACGATCGGGAGCAGCTGCGGTACGAATGTCACCTTCGTGAGGGATCCCGCGAACTTGTCCACCGCCATCTCGATCTCGGGCGTGTGGCGGTGCTTCCCGACGCTGTACGGAATTATCGTCTCCCCGCATGTGGAGTGATGGGTGCGCTCGGTCGGGACCATTCCAGCTCCCGATGTTCCGGACTTGGCATCCACGATTATCTCCTCGCCGACGACTCCGGCCTTCATGAGAGGCCCGCAGGCGAGTATGATGGATGTCGCATAACATCCCGGGTTGGCGACCAAATCGGCACCTTTCAGCTCGTCGCGGAAGAACTCGGGCAGACCGTATACGGCCTTCTCCAGGTTCTCCAGGTCCGTGTGCTCGTGACCGTACCATTTCTCGTAGACGGACACGTCGTGGAGACGGTAGTCGCCGGAAAGGTCTATGGCCTTTATTCCCTGCTCCATGAGCTGGGGGACCTCCTTCATCGCCACTCCGTGAGGCGTGGCGACGAACACGAAGTCGAGATCCTTGGTGTCGGATATCTTCTCGGTGAACTCCAGGCCGTCCACGTATCCTTTGAGGAAAGTGTGCACCTCGTCTACCTTGCGTCCCGCGTTCTGACGGGATGTTAGAGCGGCCAATTCCACGTCGGGGTGCGTGCAGAGTATGCGCGACAGCTCCCCTCCCGTGTATCCGGTCCCACCTATGATTCCTATTTTCACCATGATTCTCACTTCTATGGATTCGAATGTCCCCATGATTTCTTGTATATTAAGTATGATGTTCAATATAAAACAAAAATGTAAATAGATAGACATTCGGTTGATTACAAGCCTAAGCCGACCGACTGCGTACGTATACTGGGTCATCCCGGAATGGCAGTGTATAGTCCGGAACACGGGGTGTCCTTCTGCAATATTCCCCTCATGTTCCTCCTTATTTTAAGATATAAATAGACCCAGCATATAACGGCGTTTCATGTCCGACGACATTGAGACGACGATCAGAAAATACGCGCTTCAGAATGCTGTGTTCTTCAAAGGTAAGGCCAACCCCAAGGCCGTTGTGGGAAAGATCCTGGCGGAGTTCCCCGAATACAGATCTAAATCAGCGGAGATCGCACCCGTGATCAACGGTATCGTCGAAGAGGTCAACGGAATGAGCCTGGAGGATCAGACCAAGATGCTCCAGGAGATGGACTCCTCGCTCCTGGTCAAGGAGAAGAAGGAGAGGAAATACGTCCTCCCTGAGCTGGACAACGTCAACGGAAAGGTCGTCCTCCGTATCGCGCCCGGACCTTCGGGACCGCTGCACATCGGACATACGCGCGTATCGATCCTCAACGACGAATACGCCAAGAGATACGACGGGGAGCTCGTCCTCAGGTACGAGGACACCAACCCCGAGAAGATCGATCCCGAAGCCTACGACATGATCCCCGAGGACCTCGATTGGCTCGGCGTCAAGATCGGCAGGACATTCATCCAGTCGGAGAGATTCGACATCTATTACGATCATGCCAAGAAGCTCCTGGAGATGGGCGCCGCATACGTCTGCACCTGCAACGGCGACCACTGGAGGGAACTGAAGGAGAAGAAGCAGGCATGCCCCTGCAGGGACCTCCCCGTGGAGGACCAGATGGAGAGGTATGACAAATTCATGTCGGGCGGATATGCGGACGGAGAGGCCGTCGTGGTCATCAAGACCGACATCGCACACCCCAACCCCGCAATCAGGGACTTCGTGGCCCTCAGATTGGTCAGAACCCCTCACCCCCGCACCGGCTCCAAATACATCGCTTACCCCATGATGAACTTCTCCACTGCCGTGGACGACCATCTGATGGGAATGACCCATGTCATCAGGGGAAAGGACCACCTCAACAACACTTTCAGACAGGAATACGTCTTCGGTTACTTCGGATGGAAGAAGCCCCAGTACTACCACTACGGACTGGTCAACATCCCGGACACCGTCCTGAAGACTTCGCTCATCAAGAAGGAGATCCAGGACGGAAACTACTCCGGTTGGGACGACGTCAGGACCGGGACCGTCAGAGCCATGGAGAGAAGGGGAATACGCCCCGAGGCGATAAGGAGATATTGGGTCGAGTCAGGAATGAAATCCGTCGATATCGAGTTCTCATGGCAGAACCTCTACGGCATGAACAAGGAGCTGATCGACGACAGTGCCAACAGGTACTTCTTCGTGAGCAGCCCGGTCAAGTTCGAGGTGACGGGACAGGACGTCATCCACGGAGAGGCCCCTCTGCACCCGGACCACCAGGAAAGGGGATGCAGGGTATACGACCTCAAGACCCCGGCCACGGTCTATCTGTCGGACTCCGACGCCGAACTTTTCGAGAAGGACGGCCAGATCAGGCTCAAGGACCTGTGCAACCTCAAGTTCGGGAACCCCGCCCAGTACGACGGTAACGACATCTCGATTCTCAAGAAGGGATTCCGTGCTGTCCAGTGGACATCCGAGGGCGCCGTGCAGGCCGAACTTCTGATGCCTGACGGCGATGTGCTGAAAGGATCGGTGGAGCCCGGCATCCTGAAAGAGACCAATGACATGGTCCAGCTCGAGAGGGTAGGATTCGTAAGGATCGAGAAGATGGACAAGGACGACATCAGATTCGTCTTCGCCCACCGCTGATAATCCCTCAGACAACCAGTGCTGGTCTGTCGCCGAACGAGCGGTTACCAGGCCGAGATACACGTTCAGTGAGAGCGATCTTTCTGGGTTATGCCCGCGTACGAGCGTTATTTTATTAATACACGGAAAGGCATCGTTCTGGCGGTTAGCATGGCAGCAGTGAAGAAAGCAACAACAACGAAAGCTAGCACAGCTAAGAAGGCCGTGAAGTCGACTCCGGCCAAGGCACCCAGGGACAAAGTCGTCCTGGCGTACTCCGGAGGACTCGACACATCGGTCGATATCCACTGGTTGCAGGAGAATTATGATGTTGACGTCATCGCGATCGCGGTGAACGTTGGACAGCCTCCCAGCAAGGACGACATCGTCGCCCGCGCTCTCAGGAACGGAGCCATCAAAGCAGATTTCATCGATGTCAGGAAGGAGTTCGTTGAGAACTACATCTGGCCCGCACTCAGGGCCAACGCGCTCTATCAGAACGTCTATCCCCTCAGCACAGCGGTCGCAAGACCTCTGATCACAAAGGTCCTGGCGGACGTGGCCAAGAAGGAAGGGGCGAAGTACATCGCCCACGGCTGCACCGCAAAGGGAAACGACCAGGTCAGGTTCGATGTCGGTCTGATATCCCAGAACCCCGACCTCAAGATCATCGCCCCCATGAGGGAGTGGATCACCACCAGAGAGGAGGAGATCGACTACGCCAAGAAGAACGGCATCGAGATCATCGTGAAGAAGTCCAGCCCTTACTCCCGTGATGAGAACCTCTGGGGCAACTCCTGCGAATGCGGAGTCCTCGAGGACCCCTGGGAGGAGCCTCCCGCAGGCGTGTGGGCATACACGGTGGACCCGGCCAAGGCACCTGCCGCACCCAAGTACATCGAGATCGGATTCGAGAAGGGAATCCCCGTATGTCTGGACGGAGTCCGCATGGACGGCGTCACCCTCATCGAGACCCTGAACGAGCTCGCAGGAAAGTACGGAGTCGGAAGGATCGACCACGTTGAGGACCGTCTTGTCGGAATCAAGAGCCGTGAGACCTACGAGTGCCCGGCGGCCATCACCCTGATCACCGCCCACAAGGGACTCGAAGCATTGACTCTGCCCAAGGACACCCTCGAGTTCAAGAGGATCGTCGAGCAGAAGTTCAGCCAGCTGATCTACGACGGTCTCTGGTACGAGGGTCTCCGCGAGAACCTCCAGGCATTCATCGAGTCCAGCCAGGAATACGTCACCGGTGTCGTAAGGGTCAAGCTGTACAAGGGAACTGCCACCGTCGTCGGAAGGAAGTCACCCTACTCCATGTACGATGTCGGCCTCAGCACCTACGCCAAGGGAGACGACTTCGACCACACCTCCGCCGTAGGATTCATCTACTGCTGGGGACTCCCCGGGAAGACCGCGGCCAAAGCGCATGCGGCGGCCCCCAAGGCGGCGAAGAAGACCGTGAAGAAGGCAGCCCCTAAGAAGGCCGCTCCCAAGAAGAAGTGATCACTTGAAACAAGCCCTCTGGTCCGGCAGGTTCGTTGACAGCATGGACGATTCCACCTTGGAGTTCACCTCATCGCTTGATGTGGATTCCAGGATGGCATACTATGACGTCATGGGATCGCTGGCGCATGTCAGGATGCTCAAGGCATGCAACATCCTGCCGCCAGAGGACGTCGATTCCATAATCGACGGTCTGAAGACCATCCTCAAGGAGATCCAGGACGGTTCGTTCGAACTGGACTTCAAACTCGAGGATATCCACACAAACATCGAATTCAAACTCACCGAGAGGATCGGTCCGGCCGGCGGGAAGCTCCATACTGGAAGGAGCAGGAACGACCAGGTGGCCGTGGACTTCAGGATGTACCTGAGGGACAAGGCCCTAGAGGCCGCCAAAGCTTTGGACGGTCTGATCACAGCGCTTCTCAAGGTCGCAGAGGACAACACGGATACGATAATGCCCGGGTTCACGCACATGCAGCACGCACAGCCTGTCACGCTGGCACATCACATGCTCGCATACGTGTTCAAGTTCTCGAGGGATGCGGACAGGTTCATCGATGCATTCAACAGGATGAACAAATGCCCCCTCGGATCCGCCGCCCTGGCAGGGACCACGTATCCCATCGACAGGTTCATGACGGCCGAGGCCCTCGGATTCAAAGAGCCCACCGAAAACTCGATGGACTCCGTCAGCGACAGGGACTTCGTGAACGAACTGGCCTTCTGCGCCGCACAGACGCAGATACACCTTTCTTCCATGTGCGAGGAACTGGTTCTCTGGTCGTCGCAGGAGTTCGCTTTCATCGAGATGGACGACAAGTTCACCACGGGATCGTCCATCATGCCCCAGAAGAAGAATCCGGACATCGCGGAGCTCGTCAGGGGCAAGACCGGAGGGGTCATCGGCTCGCTGATGACTATGCTGGTCATGACAAAGGGCCTCCCGCTGACCTACAACCGCGATCTCCAGGAGGACAAGGCACCCGTGATGGAATCGCTGGATACGGCGATATCCTGTCTCAATATCATGTCCAAGGTCATCTCCACGACCCAGTTCAAGAAGGACAGGCTCTACGAGGTCACCAGCAGAGGACAGATCAACGCTACCGACCTCGCGGATTATCTGGTCACCAAGGGCATACCCTTCCGCGAGGCGCATTCCATCGTCGGTGCCGCCGTGAGGAAGAGCATCGAGACGGGAGTGAACCTAGAGGACATGTCCCTGGATCAGCTCAGGGAATTCTCGGACAAGATCGACAGCGATGTCTTCGACTTCATCCCGGTTAAGAAATGCGTCGAAAGAAGGGAATCCTACGGCGGGACCGCGCCGTCATCTGCGGACATTCAGATGTCCAAGGCCATAGAGCAGCTGATGACACGCGAAGAGGTACTGCGTCAGGAGACCCAGCTCATAGAGAACTGCTGGAAGAAACTTCTGGAATGATCAGTCGTATTCGACGCGGTCATTCTCTTTGACTTCGAACTTGATGTTGGCAGCGGTGAGCATCTCGCTTATCTTGTCAGCGATGGGCTTCAGCTCGGATGCCTTGCCGTAGGTCTTGAGGTAGAACTCCTTGGAATCCATGGGGAAGACCAGCCTGACCTTTCCCTTCCTGTTGTAACCCTCGGGCTTCCTGTTCTGCTCCAGGTCGTTCATGTTGAGTTCGATCAGCATCTGCAGGAGTTCCTCCTCCTCGGGCATCTGGTCGATGGCCTCCAGGAACATCTTCAGAATGTCCGGGAACACAGGAACCAGGTCCTTGTAGTCGGTTTTTCCCTTCAGAACGAAATGAATGCTGCTGACCTTCATCGAGTCACCGTTAGTCAAGCAGAATATAAGAATGTCGCGTCAGGCGTTTTCTGGGCGTTTTCGCGCGTATATCCTTATTTACGCATTCGAGCATGAGGTAAACAATGAGAACAGCTCTTACTGTGGCAGGTTCCGACTCCGTCGGAGGCGCAGGTATCCAGGTAGATATCAAGGCCATGTCCGTTGTCGGCGTCCACGCCACTTCAGTCATCACCGCCGTGACGGCCCAGAACACGCAGGGCGTCGACGGCATCTTCCCGATGCCTGTGGATTTCATACAGGCCCAGCTCGAATCGGTGCTGAAGGACTGCGATATCAAAGCGGTCAAAACCGGTATGCTGTACAGCGCAGAGATCGTAGAGACGGTGGCGGACATCCTGGAGGATCATGAGGTCCCGCTTATCGTCGATCCCGTGATGGTTTCAGGAACGGGGTGCGCGTTATGCGACGACGACCTGGTCAAGGCATTGAAGAAGAAACTCATTCCCATCTGTGAGCTTGTCACACCCAACAAGCACGAGGCGGAGGCCCTTGCGGGCATGTCCATACGCAACGAGGACGATATCACGCTGGCCTGCGAGCTCATAGGCAAGCAGGGATCGTCCGTCCTGTTCAAAGGAGGTCACCTGAAAGGCCCCAAGGTCGTGGACTACCTCTACCTTTCATCGGAGTTCAACAAACTGGAGTACCCGCGCCTCAACAAGGCGGGACACGGCAGCGGATGCTGCCTGTCGGCATTCATCACCGCGAATATGGCGAAAGGATTGGACATCGTCAATGCAGTGATGAAATCCAGGGATCTCATCCAGGAATCCATCGCTTCGCAGTACGCCATAGGCAAGGGCGACGTCGTCGTCAACCCGATGGTCAAGCTCAAAGGAGAATCGGACAAATTCAAGATCCTCGATGCCATCGACGGTGCCGCGGAGCAGATAATCAACATTGTGCCAGATGAGTTCGTTCCTAAGGGCGGCATGAACATCGCATACGCTTTGAAGGATGCCGCAGGACCCGAGGAGATCGCCGCCATCGACAGAAGATTGGTGGTCCACAATGGACTCCTGAAGAAGAACGGTCCGGCCAAGTTCGGAGCAGCGGAGCATCTGTCCTACAT
>Ga0310696_10008480_pt1 | contig 11981 bp, 2 predicted proteins | sample AusTroGonzalo_MG_4_FD_203885 | JGI IMG/M metagenome (GOLD analysis project Ga0310696, IMG submission 203885) | Bovine rumen microbial communities from tropical cattle in Woodstock, Queensland, Australia - Gonzalo_02 (v2) (version 2) | ecosystem: Host-associated > Mammals > Digestive system >... | reverse complement strand
GGTGGTGGAATTGGATGATGAGGAATTGTCATCCGACACTTACGAGCTGGCCGCTTTTGATGCCAACGGCGAGTGCCGAGGCAGCGTGCAGTTAGTGTATGCTGAGCCGTTGAGCCGTTATGTGGCCTTCCTGACCATTTCAGGCAAGGATGCCACAGAGTTGAGCTTCAGGCTTTATGACACAGAGACAGGCATGGAGTATTACGATGCAGAAGAAAGCTTCAGTTTTGTTGCCAATACTAACATTGGCAATGCAAGCGAGCTCTATGTGATTCACTTCAGAGGCACAACCGGTGTAGATGAATTTGCCAATAGGGTGCAGGTCTATCCTAACCCTGTGGCTCCTAACGAGCGTTTCAGTATCGTTATGAATACGGAAAGCAAGGCTCCTGTCCGCGTGGAAATCGTCAATGCTTTGGGTGCCATAGTCTCTGTGGAGACCTCGACACAAAACCCTGTCGTCATAGTGGCTCCGACTACAGCAGGTGTCTATACGATGAGGATTATCACCGAAGACAAGGGTACAGCTGTTTGCAAACTGATTGTCAGATAATAATAAACAGGTCACTCGGGGGAAACAAATTCCTCTGGGTGACTGAATATGGAATAACAAAGTATTAACATAAAATATTAAAACAATGAAAAAAGTACTATTAGTATTAATGATGGCGATTGCTTTTATAGCAAATGCGTCAAATCCCGACAACGGGAGAGGTGTTGGAACACATTGGACGTTCAATCCTTACACCCAGTATAACCTTACTTTAACGGGTGTCATGTACTTGGATGGAGAATCGTTGCAGAACAATTCGTGGTCGGAGTATCTGGAAATCGGAGCTTTCTGTGGCAACGAATGCCGTGGCAGTTTCACTCCTAATCTTTTAAGCCTTCCTTTTTTCCAAGGATATGCTTATCAGATGCAGATTTACAGCAATGTGCAATCGGGAGAACAAATTACCTTTAGAGTTTGGGACCATCAGGCCGGTGAAGAACTTGAGGTGAGCTGCACGTCTCCCATTACATTTGTGGCAGACGAAGGATTCGGCAACCTGATGACGCCCTTTCAACTCAATTTCCAAACGAGTTTCGATATTACAGTGAGTGCCAGTCCAACTCAAGGTGGTACGGTGAGCGGTGGGGGTTCATACTTCCCTGGTGAGACTTGCACATTGACTGCTACGCCTAATGCAGCCTACAATTTTGTGAACTGGACCAAAAACGGTGTTGTGGTTTCCACCAATTCCACCTACAGCTTCTCCGTGACCGAAAACGCCGCTTATGTAGCCAACTTCACGCTGAAGACCTATAATATCACTGTTTCCGCCAATCCTACCCAAGGCGGTACGGTGAGCGGTGGTGGCACCTATACACATGGTCAGACCTGTACGCTGACGGCTACCCCTGGCTCAGCCTATAACTTTGTGAGTTGGACCTTGAACGGCAATGTGGTCTCCACGAGTGCCTCTTATAGTTTTACCGTGACTGGGGCTGGTGTATACGTGGCCAACTTCACGCTGAAGACCTATAATATCACTGTTTCCGCCAATCCTACCCAAGGCGGTACGGTGAGTGGCAGCGGCACCTATACCCATGGTGAGACGTGTACGCTGACGGCTACCCCTGGTTCAGCCTACAACTTTGTGAGCTGGACCTTGAACGGCAATGTGGTCTCTACAAACGCCACCTACAGTTTCACTGTAACTGGGGGCGGTGCTTACGTGGCCAACTTCACGTTGAAGACTTACAATATCACCACTTCTGCAAATCCTACTGAAGGCGGCACAGTGAGTGGAGGCGGCACTTATACTCATGGTTCAACTTGTACGCTGACCGCCGATGCCAATGAAGGTTATTACTTCTTCAACTGGACTAAGAATGGCGGTGTGGTCTCTACAAATTCCAATTACAGTTTCACTGTGACCGAGGCAGGTGCTTACGTGGCCAATTTTGCTCCTAATTACCACTGGGATGTCAATTACCATCAGTTTGCCAATAACATGTCTGTTACGGCTATCATCAAAATCGATGGTGTGGAACAAGCTACCAATACCCTTGAACTTGGCGCTTTCTGCGGAGAGGAATGCCGTGGCCGTGAAAAACTGGTTTATGTCCCGCTATTTGACCGTTATATTGTGTTCTTAACCCTTTATGGTGAAAACGGTGATGTCAACACGTTCCGTCTGTATGACCATGCTGTTGGTGCAGAATCCGACAAAGTTTGTGCAGAAACCATTACTTTCGTTGCAGATGATAATATTGGACAACTTGACGACCCGTTTGTGTTCAATTTCGGCTATCTGCAATCCTGTGATTTCCTGCAAGGCTACAACTGGTGGTGCACCTATCTCGAACAAGAATACATGGACGGACTGACAATGCTCCAAACAAGTCTGGGAAACAACGGTATCACTATCCGTTCACAATCGAGCGGTTACAGTGATTACTATGCAGGCTATGGTTGGTATGGATCGTTATCAAGCATTACCAACGAGGATTCTTACAGAATCATTACCAACGCATCTTGCACTATAAACCTTGTGGGTGTTATTGCCGACCCCGCCGATCATCCTATCACTATAGGTGCTGGTTGGAATTGGATTGGTTATGTACTTTCCTATCCTTTGGATGTCACCACTGCATTTTCGGGCTTCCAAGCCTCGGCTGGCGACAAGCTGAAGTCACAACAAGGTTATGCCGACTATTATCCAGGTTATGGCTGGTATGGTTCGCTCACCACCCTTACTCCCAGTATGGGTATAATGTATTATTCCGCTAGTCCCCAATCCATCACCTTCACCTATCCCGACAATGCCAAGGGTGGTGAACTGAAAGCCAACCTCACTCCTGAAGACAACCACTGGGTGCCAAACACCTACGCTTATCCCGACAACATGACCATCATGGCCGTGGTTGAACTGGATGGTTTAGAAATCGCTTCCGGCAATTATGAGCTGGCCGCCTTTGCCAATGGCGAATGCCGCGGCAGCGTTAAATTAGTGTATGCTGAACCATTGCAGCGTTATGTGGCTTTCCTTACCGTTGCCGGTGATGAAGTCGCTAATTTGAATTTTGCTCTCTATGATGCAGCCACCGACAAGGAATATTTTGCTGCGGAAGAAAGTCTCAACTTCAGTGTCAACACCCATGTGGGCACTTCAGACGAGCCTTTCGTAATTCGCTTCAGAAATACAACTGGTGTGAATGAATTTGGCACAGTTATGCAAGTTTATCCGAATCCAGTTGTCACAGGTGAGCGTTTCCAGATAGGATTATTTGATGTTGCAGACCAAGATATTCGTGTGGAAGTTGTCAATGCTTTAGGTGCCATCGTTTTAGTGGAAGACTTGAACGGTTCATCTCTTGAGATGACAGCTCCCACGACTCCGGGCTTGTATACAGTGAGAGTCATTGCAAAAGACAAAGGTATTCAATATCATAAATTAGTAGTTAAATAGCATTTGTATTGTTGTCGTACGGAGGATACACATCCTCTGTACGACAACAAATATGAACAAGAAATTATTACAAAAGTTTCACTTAAATAATTAAAAAAATGAAAAGATTTTTTCTAATCACATTAATGATGGCATTTGCGTTCATGGCAAATGCGACAAATCCAGACAATGGAAGAGGTGTAGGAACACACTGGACATTCAACCCCTACACCCAGTACAACCTCACACTGACTGGTGTCATGTATTTGGATGGAGAATCCATGCAGAATAACCCAAGATCGGAATATCTTGAAATCGGAGCCTTCTGTGGCGACGAATGCCGTGGCAGCTTTACTCCTAATCCTTTAAGCCTTCCTTTCTTCCAAGGATATGCATATCAAATGCAAATCTACAGCAACGTGCAATCTGGTGAGGAAATCATTTTTAGAGTTTGGGATCACGAAGCTGGCGTGGAATTGGATGTGACCTGCACATCAAACATCACTTTTGTGGCAGATGAGGGTTTTGGAAACCTTATGACTCCTTATGAATTGACATTTACCTCCAACAGTAGCCCGACTCCTCCTGAGCCGCCAACAACCACACACTGGACATACAATCCATACACCCAGTACAACATGACGCTGACTGGTATCATGATTTTGGATGGAGAATCCATGAGGAATAATCAGAGATCTGTGTATCTTGAAATGGGAGCTTTCTGTGGTGATGAATGCCGTGGAAGTTTTTTGGCAACTCTTAATCCAGCTCCTTTTGCTCAAGGGTATTTTTATCAGATGCAAATCTACAGTGAAGTGCAAACAGGCGAAACCATCACCTTCAAGGTTTGGGACCACGAAGTTGGTGAAGAAATGGATGTGACTTGCACATCGCCCATCATTTTTGAGGCAGACGGGGGTTATGGAAACCTTATGACTCCTTACGAATTGACGTTTGTCACCAATACGGGTTCATCTGTCACCATTTCTGCTTCAGCCGATCCGACTGAAGGCGGTGTGGTTACAGGTGCTGGTACATACGAACTTGATTCAATTTGCACCTTGACTGCCACAGCCAACGAGGGTTACACCTTCGTAAACTGGACCAAAAACGACGAAGAAGTCTCTACAGAAACTACCTACAGCTTCACAGTGACAGAAAGCGCAGCATACGTCGCCCACTTCAGTCTCAACAGTTACGAAATCACGGCCACGGTCAATCCTGAAGAAGGTGGTACCGTTGCAGGTGCAGGCACCTACAATTACGGTCAAAACTGCATCTTGACTGCCACGGCTAACGAGGGCTATACCTTCATCAACTGGACAAAGGGCGGTGAGATAGTTTCGACGGAAGCCACTTACACTTTCGTTGTTACCGAGGATGCGGCGTATGTCGCCAACTTCCAACTCAACAGTTACGAAATCACGGCCACAGTCAATCCTGAAGAGACGGGTACCGTTACTGGCGCAGGCACATACAACCATTTTGAGACCTGCACCTTGGCCGCTACGCCGGTTGAAGGTTATCATTTCGTCAATTGGACAAAGGATAATGAAGTGGTCTCTACGGAAGCCACCTACAGCTTCAATGTGACCGAAGCTGCCGCATTTGTGGCCAACTTTGAAATCAACAGCTATGAAATCACCGTTACAGTGAATCTTGAAGAAGGTGGTACTGCTACTGGTGCTGGTACTTACACACACGGTCAGACTTGCACTTTGACCGCTACGGTCAACGAAGGCTATCATTTCGTCAATTGGACGAAGGACGGTGAAGTGGTCTCCACAGAAACTGACTATAGTTTTGTTGTTACCGAAGCCGCTGCATTTGTGGCCAACTTTGAAATCAACAGCTACGAAATCACAGCCACGACCAATCCCGAAAATGCAGGTATCATCACTGGTGCCGACATGTATGACCATGGCACCACCTGCACGTTGTCGGTTGTTGCCAATCCTGGCTATTCCTTCCTCAATTGGACAAAAGACGGAGTGGAAGTTTCAACCGAAACAAGCTTTAGCTTTGTCGTGACCGAGGCCGCTTCGTATGTGGCCAACTTTGAAGTCGTTGGATATGAAATTACCGTTACATCGAATCCAACAGAAGGTGGTACTGCAACGGGTGGTGGAGTCTTTGTTTATGGTGCCACGGCAACCCTGACAGCCACGGCTAACGAAGGCTATCATTTCGTCAATTGGACAAAGGACGGTGAAGTGGTCTCCACGGATGATACCTACAGCTTTGTCGTGACAGAGTCTGCCGCATTTGTTGCCAACTTCCAGCTCAACAGCTATGAGATTATGGCTACAGCTAACCCGACCGCTGGCGGAACGGTTGCTGGTGCCGGTACTTACAACCACTTTGAGACCTGCACTTTGACCGCTACGGTCAATACGGGCTATACCTTCATTAATTGGACGAAGGACGGTGTTGAGGTTTCCACCGACTTGAGCTTCAGCTTTGTTGTGACTGAGGCTGCTGCGTATGTCGCCAACTTCCAAATCAACAGCTACACCATCTCAGCTACGGCTAACCCGACCGTTGGTGGTACCATTACAGGTGCTGGTGTCTATAATTATGGTACTGTAATTACTTTGGTTGCTACGGCTAATGAGGGCTACACCTTCATCAACTGGACGAAGAACGGAGTTGTGGTTTCCAACAGTATGAACTACAGTCTCACCGTTACCGAAGATGCCGCATACGTTGCCAACTTCCAACTCAATAGTTACCAGATTACGGTCGCGGCCAACCCCGTCACTGGTGGTACCGTTACTGGTGCAGGTACCTACAACCACTTTGAGACTTGCACCCTGACCGCTACACCTGGTGAAAACTACATTTTCGTCAACTGGACCAAAAATGGTGTTGTAGTTTCTACCGATGCTATTTACAGCTTCACAGTTGTCGATGCGGGTGATTATGTGGCCACTTTCGCTCCGAACGAATTCCAAATCAATGCTACAGCTTACCCGACGAGTGGTGGTACCGTTACAGGTGAAGGCGTCTATGGCTATGGTATTACAGCTACATTGACCGCAACTGCCAATACAGGCTTTACCTTCCTCAATTGGACTAAGAACGGCGTTGTGGTTTCGACCAACAGTGTTTACAGTTTCACCGTGACCGAGGCTGGCAACTATGTTGCCAACTTTAGCCGTAACAATTATGAGATTACTGCCATTGCCATTCCAGCAAACGGTGGTACTATTGCTGGTGCCGGCACATACGCTTACGGTACATACTGCACTTTGACGGCAACGCCTGTCCCTGGCTACACTTTCGTTAAATGGACCAAGAATGGACAGTTTGTCACCAATAGTCCTACCTATCAATTCCGCGTTTTGGAAAATGCTACTTATGAGGCTCACTTCATGCAAGACCACTATTATGTCACAGTTACTGCCAATCCGAACGTGGGTGGTTATGTGACAGGTGAAGGTGCATACGTGTACGGTGAAAACTGCACTTTGACTGCATTTGCCTATGATGGATATCAGTTTGTCAAATGGACCAAGAACGGAGTCCAAGTGTCCACAGAAATTTCTTATACTTTCACTGTTACGGAAAATGTTGATTTTGTTGGACACTTTGCATTGAATCAGTATCAAATTACTGCAATTGCTGACCCAACGGAAGGTGGTTCGGTATCAGGCTCAGGCTCCTTCATTCATGGTGAAACGGTCACTTTGACTGCAACCGCCAACAACGGTTATCATTTCGTCAACTGGACCAAGAACGGTAATCAGGTTTCAACAAACGCTACCTATTCGTTCACTGCTACAGAGTCTGCCACTTATGTTGCACACTTCGAACAGACGATTGTTACTCACGAAGTCACTACAGAAGCTGATCCTGTGGCGGGTGGAACCACAACGGGAGATGGAACATATAATCATGGTGCTTACTGCACGGTGAAAGCTAATGCAAACGAAGGGTACATGTTCGTCAACTGGACCAAGAATGGCACTGTGGTTTCGACGAATGCCGAATACAGATTTGTGGTTAATAATGACACACACTTGGTAGCCCATTTCCAGCCGAACAGCTATCAGATTACTGTTTCCGTTGATCCGCAGGAAGGTGGTACGGCGACAGGTGCGGGCACATACGCTTACGGCGCAACCGCAACCCTCACGGTGGTTCCTAATGATGAATATGAATTTGTCAACTGGACCGAAGACGGTACTGTGGTTTCAACAGACCCGACATTCACAGTTACTGTAACAGGTAACCACAACTATGTTGCCCATTTGCAACATGTTGATGGCATTAGTGAGTACAATGGCATTTCGGTTTCGGTCTTCCCGAATCCTGCTAGCGACAAACTGACCATTGAGGCTTCCGAGTCTATCCGTATGATTGAAATCTACAACATCAACGGAGCTTTGGTGTACAAACAGAAAGATTGTTCCGAGAAGATGGAAGTCTATGTGACTGAATATGCTCCAGGAACTTACACAATCCGTATGATTACCGAAAGCGCAGTTGAAACCAGAAGATTTGTGAAAGAATAATTCATAAATCCTCATCAAAAGAGGGTGTGCCAATTTCGACACACCCTTTTTTGCTCAATTCATGATGAATAATAACTTTCGACACAAAAAAACCAACAATTATTAAAACAAAAAATTATGAAAATTAAGTATTTACAAAACAAAGGGGCCATACGCACGGTCCTGTTCGTCCTGCTGCTCAGTTTGGTTGGGACGACGGATGCCCAAGGACTCAGACGGGTTTCAAAAAAATCCATAATGCAGCCTGTGCAGCAACAAAGGTCTAATCGCGATAGCGGTTCCAACACCATGCAAGGTGTAATGAACAGTATGCCGAGAACAAACCGAACTGAAGGTGAACTCGACTACACCACATATGACTGGCAGTCGAACAGTGGAGCCATTACACGAACCATTGCCTGGCCCGACGGAAAGGTCAACTTTGCCTACACGATGGCGACCAACGCCAGTTACACTGACCGTGGCACAGGCATCGGCACATACGATGCTGTAAATGATGAATGGATTCCCTCTGAAGGCCGTGTTGAGAACCAAAAGACGGGTTTTGGCTCCATTGCGCGGTATGGACAAAACGGTATTGTGGTGGCGGCACATACTGCTACTGATTGCCGTATCTTTATCCAAGAAAACAAGGACAACATAGTAGCTAATTCGATTTCTGCTGTTTCCATTCTCGATAACACTTATGACATCGAATGGCCCAATGTAATGACCTCGGGTCCCAACCGCAATATCATTCATGTGGTTGCGACCGCGTATGATCATATTTCGATTCCTGGCATGGAAAATGTCAACCAACCTATCCTTTACTTCCGTTCGCAAGACGGTGGTCAGACTTGGGACAAACAGAACATCATCCTGCCCTTTATGAATGCCAACTATTGTCTTGATTGGGGCTCCAATGTGTGCTATTGGATGGAGACCACCGATGACAATTGCCTCGCTCTTGTGGTGAACAACGCATGGAGCGATGGCATGGTCATTTATAGCTACGACAACGGCGAAACTTGGCAGAGGAAAGTGTTCTACAAACACCCCAACCCGTTTGGCACTTTCGACAATATGTTCCTTTATCCGCGCTGGACTTCCTGCCAATGGGACAGCCAGCATCACTTGCATGTGCTGTACGAATTTAATGGCTGTACTGGTGAGCCTGGGTCTGGCAGTTACTATCCGAATCTTGGCGGTGTAGCCTATTGGAACGAGACCATGCCTTACAACATCAACGGTACCACCCAAAGTGCCATTCCTGGCAACCTTACACCTGGCCAACCTTTTGTCATGGACACTGCTTATCTCTATCATGACATCTATGCTTCATGGTGGCTTTGGTCGGATGCTTCCCACGAGATGTGGCCTGAATATATCGGCTATCTGCCAGCCCTCACTGATAATGGCAACCCGGAACCTGATCCGTACAATGTTACAGAATTCAACATAGAAGACCGTAGCCTACATGGCAGTTATAATAGTGGAGTTTGTGCCATGCCTGTGCTTTGCATGGTGCCTGGCACCGACGACATGGTGGCCGTTTGGTGCGCGATGGATGAGAACAACACGGATGGGAATGGCAATTACTACTATAAGCTCTTTGCTTCCATGTCAACGGATGGTGGTGCAACTTGGAGCAACATGAAGCACCTCACCAACGACTTTATGTATGAATATTCAGAATGTGTTTATCCGCAGGCTGTCGTTGTGGGTAATCAACTTGTGATAGCCTGTCAGATGGATGGAGAAACAGGTTCGTATGTGATGAGTGCCGACAACGATGCTTACGACAACTATTACGGTGGCTTGACCTTCGACCTGTCAGATCTTTTCGGCTATGTTCCTACCAACGGCATACTCATCACAACTAGTGCCAATCCCGCAAATGGTGGTACAGTGACAGGCGGTGGATACTATCAATCAGGCCAAACCTGTACGCTGAGCGCCACGGCCAACTCGGGCTACACCTTTGTCAATTGGACGGAGAACGGCATGGTGGTCTCCACCAACGCGACATACAGCTTCGCTGTGACAAGCAGCAGAAACCTTGTTGCCAACTTCGATCAGGTTTCCTCTGGCAGTTATGTCATCAACGCTACAGCCAATCCTTCGGAGGGCGGCACAGTGACCATAGGTGGTACATTTCCGGGTGAGACTTTGGTCTTCGAACCCTTTGAAGAATATTCCGTGGGTAGCAAGATTGCTTCCTCTGCTATTGCTGCCGGTCACGACTGGTGGACCACTTGGAGCAATGCTCCTGGCGGTAGTGAGGACGGCGTGGTTGCTAACCTGAATGGTACACAATGCGGTCATCTTGTTTATGGCAACGACCAAGTTCTTCTTTTGGGTGACGAAGAAAATGGTATATACGACCTTGAGTTCGACATTCTTGTTCCTCAAGGCAAGAACGGCTATTTCAACATCTTGCACCATTTTGCCGGTTCCAATAGTACTTGGGCCATGCAGTGTTATCTCCACTTGACCAACGACGGTCAGAACTCGACCTCTGCTCCCGGCCACGGCACCATCCATGCTGGTAGCAGCAATACCGCAGACGTGCCTTGTGTTTATGATGCCTGGATGCACTTCCGTTTGCATGTGGACACCGACACAGATGTAGCCCAGTATTATTATACCGCTCCCGGCGAAAGTGAAGTGCTTATGTGTGAATGGCAATGGAGCTTGGATAGCTTCGGTAACAACGTGGTTGGCCGTACTCTTTCAGCCATGGACTTCTATCCGCCTCAGAACGCTGCCACTTCTGAGTTCTATCTCGACAATTTCAGTTTTAGAAAAACGAGTGGCGAATCCGCCCCTGCATTCAGCATCACTCCTACGTCTATCCAAAGGACTCTTGGCTACGACGACATGACCTCTGTGCCTGTCACCATCAACAATTATGGCAACTCTATTGGTGATTGGACAGGTTGGCTCGACTTCGGTCAAGGTGGTGCTGGTTCACAAACCACGGAACTTTATTATCACAATGGTGATGTCGCTTCTATCCTTGGTATAGGTTCTACAAGTGCATACACTCGTGAAATGGGTATGCGCCTACCTGGCAATGCTTACGCAGGTTCTTCCATGGGTATGAGGATTATCTCTACCAAATATTTCATTAGTCCCAGCTATCAGTCAGCTAACCATTACTACACTTTCCGTATTTATGGTCAAGGTCAGAGTGGCCAGCCTGGTCAACTCCTCGCTGAAAAGACCGTTTATTCAACGGCATCCGATACTTGGATTACCGCCACGTTTGATAATCCTGTTTATTTGACTGGTCAAACAATTTGGGCTACCGTTCAACTTGAACAAGCTGCTAGTGAGTATCCTATGAGCATGGACGGCGGAAACTACGGTGAAGAGTCAGATGGTAACTGGCTCAGCACCAACGGTGGCAACTTCAGCCACTGCTATAGTTATGGCAACTTTAGCGGTGCCTGGATGATTACGGTCAATTGCCAAGGTCATCTTATCCCTGCTACTTGGGCTTCTATCAACAAGACAGAGGGCTCCATTATGGGCGGTGAAAGTGATGTCGTCACGCTCTCGTTGAATTCTATCGGTCTCCAGAATGGTACCTACAATGCCAATTTCGTTGTCAACACCAATGAAGCGAACATGCCTCAAGTTGTGGTACCTATTACACTTAATGTTGGTAATGGCAAATCGGCAAACGAGATGAGTTCTTCTGAACTTTTGCCGACAGATGATGATTATTTGAAAGAGGAGAGAGGCACCGTCAGGGTTAGCGGCACTTTTGATGCGGGTGCCACTTGTGTGCTGACGGCCACTCCCAACGAGGGCTACACCTTCACGAGCTGGACCAAGGACGGTGTTGAGGTCTCCACAAATGCCACCTACAGCTTCACCGTGACCGAGAACGCCGCCTACGTGGCCAACTTCAGTTCGGGCGGGAACCACTGGGGTGTTGACATCTACCAGTACCCCTACAACATGTCGGTGACAGGCATCATCCAGATCTACGGCGAGGAGCAACAGACCACAGCCTTGGAAATCGGTGCGTTCTGCGGCGACG
>Ga0310696_10008478_pt1 | contig 11981 bp, 8 predicted proteins | sample AusTroGonzalo_MG_4_FD_203885 | JGI IMG/M metagenome (GOLD analysis project Ga0310696, IMG submission 203885) | Bovine rumen microbial communities from tropical cattle in Woodstock, Queensland, Australia - Gonzalo_02 (v2) (version 2) | ecosystem: Host-associated > Mammals > Digestive system >... | reverse complement strand
CATGACACTGAAATCAACTTGGAGGTCAATATTTTCAATGGCCCTGTCACGAATCCTGTCGTTTATAAGGAGGTTCATAAGAATGTGCTTACCTCTCCCAACGGTCTGGTATCCATCCTTATCGGTACGGGCGTTGACCAGTATCAAAGCATGGACCTCGTGGATTGGAGCAATGCCACCATTTCGGTGGACTTCAAGCTCGCTGACGGTACTCTTATCGGCACCAGCGAGATGAAGGTGCAGCCCGTTCCCTACGCCATCCAGGCCGGCGGCGGCAACCTCACCACCGACCAGATCGCCGACTATGTGGAGAATCAACTCACCTACAATGACGCGGCTGATATTTGGCAAGCTGTCGTGCAAAACCAACACAATTTGAAGGATGATCTAAAGGATACGCTGGTCAAATATATCAAGGCCAACAAGAGCATCGCCAAGGAAGTGGCTGAGGAATACCTCCATTATCTCGATGCTGGCAATGTGCGCGAAGCCTATAACGCCCTTATTGCCAATCCAAACGGTGTGAAGGCCCAACTCAAACAGACCATCATCGACTACATCAAATCAAAACCTGAACTTGCCAGAGAAATTGTGATTTATTACCTTGAGAATGCTACTTCCGCTGACGTGAACAACGTGTATGCTGTGCTGCAATCCATGCCTGCTACCACCAAACTGGCGCTTAAAAGCCGCATTGTGGACTACGTGAAGGCGCATCGCGATCTTGCTCAACGCGTAATCCTCTACTTCTCGGCTACGACGACGACCAACGAGGCCAGCCTTGCCATCCAGTACCTGCACGACAACAACAGTCCTGTGTGGAACCGTATGAAAGACTCCCTCAATCGTTACATTGATCTTTATATGGCAGCACATGCAGGTACAACTCCTTCAGGATGTGTTGATCAAATAATGATCGATCATCTGGTGGACAGTGTCATTGACGCGCATCACTTCGCGGTTGATACTTGCAATAACCTTGACCTTTGCGACCTTGCTCGCCGTATCGATTCTCTGAGCGTGGATTGCCCTGAGATTGGTAATGCTACTTATCAGTATTATTCCGGCGATGGTTCCATCATCATTACTGCGCCGATCAAAAACTATAACGCAGACCTCATTGCTTTCAAAGATAACAGCCAGCAAAATAGCGGCAAGGTGAGATGCGAGGATACAGGTGATAACCGTGCGGATTCTTTGGGTTACATTATGAATAATACGTTAGTTGTGGTTCTTCATCCCAACTACGTGAGTGCCCATGCTGGTCAAACGGTGGAATTGTACATTATTATGGACTATGATGGTGTCTGCGCTCAACGATATGATGTCAATTGGAAAAATGTCACAGTCGAATTCCCGCAATCCAGCGAACCTGTGGTTGAGTGTACTGGCTATGGAGAGACAACCAATGCAGAACTTGTTGCTGCAAATGGCAGTATATCCGTTTCCCATGCATTGGCCAACTATAATCCGGAATTCGTTTCTGATAATGCGTTGTTCTTCGTTTATGATGCAGAAGGACAACCTATTCAAGCGTTTGCTAATGGCATCCCAGCCAATATTGATAATGGTTTGATGTCCGTCATAGTTCCTGCTGATCAAATCAGTTATTATGTAGGACAAAGTCTCATTTTCAGACCTTACATCGCCCTTAACACGAGCAATAATTCTTGTGAGCCACTTGAAGGCCAGGGACCTGGGTCTGATCCGGTCTGTATCCCGTTCCCGTCAACTGTTTCTATGCCGAACATAAGTAGCACGACCTATCCGGATCCTACACTTTCTGAAGAAAACGTTGCTAACTTAACCAAAATCTATACAGCAGCCGGAATTGATGTTCTCTCTACAATTGGTAATTATAATGCTTCATTTATAGCGGAAAAAGGTTATTTGATTTCCGAAGATGTAAATGATGTGGCAGAGTATAATGCTCAATACGCTGTTATAGGTACAGATTCTATTAATTCTAATAATTCCACAAACCCATCCGATTGGAGTTATCAGTTTGTCACCAAAATCGGTTTGGCTTCCTGTGGCAAAACCTTCTATGTGAAGCCTTATATGAAGTTGAAGAACTGTACACAGCCGTTTGTCTATGGTGATTTGCAGACCATTGCGGTTCCTGCTCCGGGTGTCCATACCAATCCAGCAGCCGATACAACTATTGTAAGTGGCAATTCTGCTAATTTGACGGTGCAACTGGGAGGAATGATGACCATGGCTCTACAGGGCAACTATGCTGATAGAATCACTATTGGTTGGCGTGAAGTGGGAGACGGCAGTGTCAATTGTACCTCAAGCCCACTCGTTACTTCACATACCGTTACAGTGACTCCGCAAGTTACTGCTACGTACACGGCTTTCATTGAAGTCTATTACGGTAATGATGTTTGTACACAGGAGAAACAAATCCAAGTCACTGTTCAATAATAATAGTGCGTTAACTGTTGAGTGATGTACGGCATCTAATCCCACTCATCCTGATATGATAACCCCGGCATCCTCAACAACATTCAATAACGAAATAAAAAAGTAACAATATGAAAAAGTTAATCATTACGGTAATCGTTGCGGTGCTGTGCACAGGTGCATTGAGTGCGCAGCCCAAAGGCAGCATCAGCTCAGGGGCGAGCACCGGCATAATCGACGCGGTGCTGGGCAAGTCCATCAAGGGGGTCATCACCTCAGGTGGCTCCTCCGTCACCCTGGGTCTCCCGTTCTCGGAACTGAAGAAAGAGGAACTCACCGTCTATGGCGGCGAGGAGGTCACGGTGCATGGCATCACATTCATCGCCCCTCAGCCGGCTCCGGGCGCGACTGAGACCGCCACCAAGTACTTTGCGAAGGTTCCCGGCCTGAAGTACTACGACCTTTCCCTGAAGCTTACGCTGCTGCCTTGTAACCTGACGGTGCAGGATGCCGACGGCAACACCTACGACGAGGTTCCAGTGGCCGGCTACTGCTGGACAAAGCAGAACTTGCGCACCACGAAGTACGTGGGCGGCGAAGAGGTGGCGAACGACACGCTCTACACGGGTGCGGACGAGAGCGTCTATGGTCGCCTCTACACATGGTACTCCGCAGTCGGACTTCCTGAGGACGGCAGCGGCGACATCACTACGAAACAGGACAGCAAGGGCCGCGTGCAGGGCATCTGCCCCGCCAACTGGCATATCCCGACCGCAGACGAGATGACTGCCCTGCAGACCAAGACGGCCAACCAGCTGAATTCTGAGTTGCACTGGGTGGGACCGTATGCGCCGTTCGCCAACACGCTGAAGTTCACGGCGGAACCTGCTGGCAAGTACAACAACGCGCTGAGCCGCTTCGAGGGCTTGACCACGGAGACGGGCTTCTGGAGCGCGGTACCCCCTGCCTCCTCGAGCATCACCACCACTACGCTGATGTGCATCGCCTACTATTGTGACGTCCCGTTCACCAAGACCGTCTATCTTTCCGATGGTTACAGCGTGCGTTGCGTGAAGAACAAGGATGAATAGCCTTAGGAGTTTTAGTTTAGAAAAAAGTAATAAAAATAGTATAACAATGAAAAAGATCTTAACCCTTTTAGTGATGTTCCTTGCAGCATGGAACATCGTGAGCGCCCAGATGCCGGTGTTCGGGTATGAGGCAGTGGTCCGCGACACGGCCAATATGCCTATGGAGAACACACAGGTGGGCGTGACCGTCTCGGTGCTGAACGGCGCAGATGTCGTTTACGAGGAAACCCATGCCAATTTGACCACCAATGCGATTGGCATGGTCAGCATTTTGGTGGGTATGGGTACACCTACTGGAACCTATAACATGGACAATGTCGATTGGAAGACGGCAGAGATCCGGACGACATTTACTGTCAATGGTGACGTTTCGTATCAACCCATCCAAGAGCCTGTTCTTCCGGTGCCTTACGCTTTGCAGTCTGGCAATACGGTCCTCACCACAGAGATGATTACCCGTTATCTGGTGAACGACACCACCACGATGGATGACTTCAACCAAGTGATGCAGGCTTTGCGGGACAATGCCCAAGAAGACAATCAGGCTGGCAAGTTAGCCAGCATGCTTCAGGACAGACTTGTCCAATACCTTAAAAGCCGCAAAGATCTTGCTGTCGAGATTGCCGCTTCCTGGCTCTCCACCGCCGATTCAGAAGATGTGCAGTGGGCTTACGATGCCATCACCGGCACCCATCCCGCTTTCGACACTGCCGTGAAAATTCTCGTCGAAATCGCCAAGAACAACAAAGCGGCTGCTATTGACATTGCAACCTCTTATCTTGGTACTCTCACCCCTGATGACGTGACGGCTGCCACATCCGCGATTCAACCGATTGAGGATGACATCTGGGCCAAGGTTGTGAATTACGCTATTGCCAACCGTCCTGCCGCCATGCAGATGGTGAACTACTATCTGAACACCGCCACCCAGCAAGAGATGACGCGTGCGTTGAATATGATTAAAGGTAACGAATCTTTCATGAATGCTTTTGTTTATGGTAGATTCTATTCTTATCTTGATTATTATCTTGGTACTACGCCAGGCACTGGTTGTCTTACTGATCAGCAAATCCAAGACGCTGTTCACCAGACCTTGGAAGATCGGAAGACTACCAACAATTTTGCTGAACCCAACTGTGATGTTGATCTCTGCAAGATGCGTCAAACGATGGATAACCTTATGAACAATCGTTAAACATTAATTCTTCAAAATTGAAAGAGATGAAAAAGATTATATCCATAATTGCGGTGTTCATGTTAGGCATGGGCATCGTGTCGGCACAAAATCCGACATTCAGCTACCAGACGGTGGTGGTTGACAACAATGGTGACCTGGTGGTGGATGCAGATATCACGGCAAACGTGCTGGTTACCTACACCGGCGGTTCCTATAACGAGACGCACGCGGTGACGTCGAGTCCCAACGGCATGGTCATTCTCCCGATCGGCGGCGGTACTGTGGTGAGCGGTACTTTTGGTGATATTGACTGGAAGACAGCAAGTATTTCTGTAAGTTACTCGACTCAGAATCGTACTATACCCAATTCAGCCACGTCGCGTGTGGAAGCTGTTCCCTATGCTATTCAGGCAGGCGACTTCGTGTTGGACAAGGATGCCATCATCCAATATCTGACAGATGCGGATATTGATGATGTTTATGCTATCATGGATGCGGTGGTGCAAAACCAGAGCGGTTTGGAAAACGGCATTAAGGATGCAGTGTTGGATTATATCAAAGCAAACCGTCTTATTGCCAAGGAGATTATGCTTTATTACATTGAGAATGCCACTGTCGCGGATATGCAGGCTCTCTATACTGCCTTGGATGGCAATGAAGAGGCCAAGCGTGTTATGACGAACTTGATTGTGGACTACATCAAGGAAAACAGAAGCCTTGTGGTGGAAGTGTTGGTCTCCTATGCACAGACCTTGACTCCTGCTGAGCTGAACACTCTGTTAGAGGCTGTTCCTACTGGCGTAAAAGAAGCCGTGTTGAACTATGGTGAGCAATACGTGATGCAGCACAGACAAACCGTGGTTTATCCGATACTGAAGTCCTACGTGGCCACTCTCACTATTCCTGAGTTCACCGCTGCCATCCAGGCGTTGGAGGGCAATACGAATGGCTCATTCACTTTGGTCCTCAATCAGTTCAATGAATGGATGGATGAATATTTCACGCAATCCGGCCCGACTCGCCATGTGGTTGCCCTTATCGATCAGGACATTGCCAGCAGACACTGGGTTGACGACACCTGCTCCGTTGATCCGATTAACCTCTGTCAGTTGAAAAAAGATGTTGAAGATTATGAAGAGTATGGCGCGAACCCCGTTCAGAATGATTGTCCTGAATTTGGCACATCAATGACAATTACAACGTTGAATGATCCTAATCAAGATAACTTTGCTATGGTGACTGTAAGCATTCCTGTGAGCAATTTCAACGTGGATAATGCTACTTCTTACGGTTTCAGAATTTTCTCAGATGTATATCCTAACGGACGAGACGTTGTCAATGTCCCTAATCTTGATATCATTGTTTCAGTCTCGAATGGTGTAATGCAAGCTACTTTTCAGTTGAACCAACAAGAATTAGTTTGTCAGATACTACCGTTCATTTTCCTTAGCTCTCCTTGTGATAATAATAATACTACTCAGATTTTCGGTTCTCAGACGGATTACAGCGCAAACTAATATAATTTCTATATTTTATAAAAAAAAGGCGTTGCATTGCGACGCCTTTTTTCGTTATTCATTTTACTGATATGTTGTTCAGGGATGCATTGCAATTGATATTATGTATATGCATTTGCAATGTATTTGCCCGCAGGCCTAACGGCCTGCGTCCCTCGCGTCGAAACCAATTGTGCTACCGAGCCCTTCAGCCCTAACGGGCTACCCCATCCGAATCGTTTCCCCGTATTCGTCACGGACGTGGGGATCGGCAGCCCAGGGTCGGAGCGAAGCGACACCCTGGGCCGTTTCGATGCCCATGCCGTATCTTTGCGTCAATGAGCAGATGCCCGGAACACCATGACATCCCGACACGCACATGCAACGATTCCCATAAAAAAATTCCCCCATCATAATATACGAAAAAAATGTATTTTTAAAGTTTCAGCATAATGTTCAAAATGCGGCAAATGTTTTTGCTAATTTGTTGGGCATTAGTTGTTTATATTTTGTTTCCCGTCGGCGCTGCCCGTGCGGTTTGGCATAAAATTTCCATTTTTTTGCCAAAGAAGGATGATGTGGGTCAGGGGGCAAGGTCTTTTGGAATCAAAACAGAAGTAATAACGAAAAACGATCAAAGAATGAAAAAAATTGTCATCCTTGCCACGATACTGCTCTCGACGATGGGCTTCCTGTGCGCCCAGGTGACCCCGTCGGGCAACCCGGATTCCTGCCAGCTGATACAACGCTTCGACACGCTGATGCCTGTGCAGGAGATTGATATTACCACTATCGCTTGTCCGACATTCGGGAACGTTACCGCTATCCAGCAGTTGGATGGTTCTTTGCTGCTCCGAACGCCAATAACGGACTATGCGCCGGAAATGGTGGATCCGACCTCGTTCCAATACCTTATCCGCTATCCCAATGCTTCTTGGGTGACGGAAACCGCTATCCTCTCGGGAAATGAGCTGACACTGACTTTTCACCCGGCACTTGGTGCCACGGGAAATTTCAAGTTCGCCGCTCGTATGGATCGTGCAGGGCTTTGCACCCTTATGGGAAATGTTTCCGTCTATAGTGACACGCTGGATTTCACGGTCGTTCAATGTCCTGGATTTGACGGTTCAATCTTCGTGAGTTCTTCTTCGGACGGTTTGAATGATACCATCATGGTCGGGCTTTCCCACTATGATGCCAACCTGGTAAGCGGACTGAATATTATAATCAAGACTGCCGACTTAAGCCAAACCATTGTTTCCGGAGCGATGCAGGTGAACAGCGCAGGCACTCTTGCGGTTTATCCCGTAGGGGATTGGGCCGTTGACAATCGACTGGCACAATATGGATTAACCCCAGGCGACACGCTGGCCTATATGGCGACGGCGACCATGGTGATGGAGGAAGGGGTGCCGTGTGCCGCCGTTGTGCAGAACAATATCACAATGGGCGTTCCTGAATGTCCCGCCTTTAATCGACAAGGGGCGTCAGTCAACATAACGTTCACGGCGGTTGATCGTTCTATTGATGTGGTTTATCCGGTGGAGAACTATCTCGCCGCTTTGCTGTATGACGGCAATGGTGATTTCCAGATGAAATGGTATAAGGATGGCGTTTACCAAGGTGTTATTCCAGCTTCGTATAATGCGGGTGACCATAGTCTTCACGCCACGTTGCCCAAGGCGAATATCGCGCAGGGCAGACGATACGACTTCGCTCCCACGATGAAGCTCGTTCGCTACTGTAATTCAGGGGGAACGGCGTTCCAACTTGTGGAGGGTGACACGGTCGGGGTGGTCTTCCCGGCCCTGTGTACCCAATACGGCAGCACCACGACAGCGGTATTGACCGGTGATAGTTCCATCACATTGACCAACACCTTGGTGTACTATGATGCGGATCTGTTTGAAGGTGCTACCGCCCCCGTGTTCTACTTGTATGTTGACGGGGTTCAAAAGACATCTCGCACGGCTGAGATTGATTCCAACGGGCAGATGCATGCCGTGATTACGGCTGCGCAATTGCAAGCCCTGAACGCCATATTCGCTTTCGAGGGCAAAACCCTAACATTTGTGCCTCGCTTTTACATGGGGAGCTATTGTGCAGATCCCGGAACGGGCCCTGTGTCGAATGGAATCTGCTGTCCATACAACGCTACCCCTGCCTTTGTAGCCAACAGCACCGCTCTCAGCCTCAACACGAGCATCAATAGCGTCACGATGACGGTTGGGGTGAGCAATTATGCAGCGGAACGGATTGTCTCTTATCTGTTCAAGTGTTGTACAAGCCACTGTGGCCAGGGCGAAAGTGGTTGGTTGGATGTGGCTGCCTCATGGAACGGGTCTCACAATGCCTTTTCCGCCATCCGGTCGTTCAACTATCCCGGAGACACGCTGAAGGTGATCCCGTTCATGGTGGTCGATCATGGGTGTGCAGGTCTGGACACACTGTATGGCACGCTTGCGCAGGTGACGATTCCTCCTTGCCCGAACTATGGCAGTTCCACGGATGCTGTTCACAATCCGGACGGCACGATTACGGTAAACCATGCTATTGAGAATTACTTGCCCGTATTGGTACAAAACAATCCCAGTTTTTTGATGTACCCACAGAACGCGCCAATACCAATACCGATCTCCGCCAGCGTTGGTCCGGACGGCGTGATAACTGCAGTTGTTCCCGCCGCGACGCTCTCTCCAAATGCCGGCAAAACCGTCACCTTCGTTCCTCAATTCTCCTTGACAAACGCTGTCTGTGGCGACCCAGCTGGTCCCGCACCGTCTGTGGTGGTTTGTGTGCCGCTTCCTGCCAGTACCGTTTTGCCGAGTCTCGACAGCATCCATTTTCCGAATCCTGTGCCTGTTGACTATTCGAATATCCCGAATTTAGCCAAAATTTATGAAGACGGGGGTATTCTTCTGACAACCGAAATTTTCAACCATAGCAATTCTATGATTCTTGAGAAGGGTTATTTAGTTTCCCAGTCTCCAAGCGATGTCGCGCAGTATTCAGCTGAACATGCCATTATAGGAACAGATTCTATCAACCTGATAGCATCCACTATGACTTTTCGCTTTTTTACGAAACATCTCATCCGGTTGAATGAATGTGGTAAAACATTTTATGTGAGGGGCTATATGAAGTTGAACACTTGCGATCCTCAATATGTCTATAGTCCGATGGTGGTGATTCCCATCCCGGCTCCTGGTGTCCATACGACACCGAACATTGATACCACCATAGCGAGTGGCACTTCTGCCAATTTGACGGTGAAACTCGGTGGAATGATGTCTATCGCTTTACAATATGCTTCGGATGTGGTGTTGGGTTGGCGGGGTATTGACAGCGTCCATTGCACGAGTTCCATCAAATCCAAAACCATAACGGTTGCACCGACGACGACGACTGCCTATACGGCATTCTTGGAAGTCTATTATGGCAATGATGCCTGCATCCGTGAAAAAGATGTTACCGTCACGGTGAATCCATAATTCAGGTAAGATTGTTTGTGGTTTTATCCCTATAGAGACGCAAAATTTTGCGTCTCTTGTTGTATTTTGCGTTCTGTGCCGTTACCGCCAGAACCGGCTGGTGATGTCTTCGGGTTTGCCGTTGGTGTTGCGGTAGAGCCGTTGGTTGGTGTTGCGGGAACGGAGACCGCCGAGCTTCTCTTGGTAGCCGCCGACTTTCACGTAGTCGAACAGGCCGGCGTTGTGGGGTAGGGTGGTGTTGCCGGAATACCATGCCACCTTGAGTTTTGAATGCTGCCGCAGGTGTTTGACCAATTTCTCCACCTCTTGGGGCTGCCCGTCGCCGCCCATGAAACACACACACGTGACTTGCTGCCCGTATTTCTTCAGTAACGTATCTAATGTCCTGTCATTCAACACGTCCCCGATGTCCTCGCGCAGATGCGGGCTGTGACAGCCCACGCATCGGTGTGGACAATTGGTGATGTTCACCGCGAGGGTCACCTCGTCGGGTATCTCCTGGAAGACGATGTCGTAATTGTAGTATTTTAACATGGTTTAGGGTTTAGAGTTTAGGGCTTAGACCCCACATTGCGGCTTCGCCTTATGTGGGGTTAATTGCGCTTTGCGCGTTTTGCCTCTCCGAGGCTGCTCAAGGAAAATGTTTCTTTTAATTGGGGCAATAGGTACTACCCAACCATTATCCATTAAACCGTTCATAATGGCGGCGGGAGGCCTCCTCTTGGCGGGCTTGCGAGAAACTGCTGACGCGCTTCATGTAGCCGATGACGCGGGTGAGGTAATCGACGTTCTGGCTGTGGCATTCCGGACATTCATGCAGGTAGCGCTTGTCGATATGGCCGCAGTCGTTGCAGACGGTGTTGGGGATGTTGAAGGTGAAGTAGTTGCATCCTTCCTGTGCGGCCACGCGGAGCAGCTGGCGGTATTGTGCCTGGGAGAGGTGCTCCTCCAGGTTGGCGTGCAGGGCGGAACCGCCGGTGAGGTGTGCGATGTAGCGTTCGCCGTGCAGACGGAACTTGTCGATCAGGTTCAGCGAGTCGTCCTCCACGCGGTAGAAATAGCTGTTGTAGCAGTCGCGGGGAACGCGGTAACCGTCCTCGCGGTCCCACTTCGCGTGCTTCACGCCTACATTCTCGGCGGGAATCATCTCGCAGTTGAACATCAGTTCCTTGCTCTTGTACTGGTGGTTGTATTTCTCGACCAATCCTAAGACATTCTCCACAAAGTGCTGGTATTGCGGGTTGTCGTCGATCGGGATGCTGAGGAACTCGGCGGCTTCCACCAGACCGTTCACGCCGATGGTGAGGTACTGGCGGTTGATGGCGATGTAGCCGGCGTCGAAGAGCGGCAGCATTCCCTTGGATTGCAGGTACTTGAGGTTCTCGTTGTAGCAGATCTGCACCTTGTGCATCAGGTCGATGACCTCCTCGATGAACTGGAACTGCGGGATGTTGTTGCGGCATTCGTACTGGATGCAACGGTTGATGTTGATGGTGAGCACACTCTTGGAGCCGGTGGAGACACCGCCTGCGCCGAGGGTGTAGCTGAATCCGTTGTCCTGGATTTCGTTACGCAGACGGCAGCAGCTGCTCAGGGAGTCGGCGTTGTCGCTCACGTAAGTGAAGAACGAGTGGCCGGCGGCGTACATCTCTGCCGTGAAGTCGGCATATTCGGTGTCGATGATGTCGCCGTCCTTGCTGAGCAGCGCCATGGTCTCGACCGGGAAGGTGAGCACGGAGCGGAGGCGTTCCTGGTTGAACCAGCGCATGAACCGTTTCTGAAGCCAGCTGAGGGATTCCCAGACGGGTTTCGTGCCGTCGGGGAAGCGGAACTCGCCGAAGAGGCTCTGGAAATAGTAGCGGTCGTAATAGGCCACGTTCCAGAACACCGACTGGAAGTTGCGTGCGCCCGTGGGCTGGTTGATGGAGTAGACCACCTGCTCGAAGCTGTCGGTGATCATCTTGTCGATGGTGCGCTGGCGGGCGGAAAGGTCCACCACTTTGTCGCTCTCCAAATAGTAGTCGTCACCGTATTCCTTGCGGATGAAATAGTCCATGTACATCAGGAATTCCGGGGTCGCGCAGGCACCGCTGAGCATACTCGAAACCATAAAGACCATGTTGATGAAGCCGCCGCAGTAGGACTTGAGGTTCGTGGGTGCGGAGGCGTTGCCGCCGATGCTCTTCGTGCCGTCCAACAGCCACGGGTACATGGTGATGGAGGCGCAGTAGTTGGCGATGCTGGTTTCGTCGTTCTTGTAGATAAAGTGGTTGTTAAGCAGGTATAAGTATTTGTCGGACAGTTCTTTGCCGTACAT
>Ga0310696_10008477_pt1 | contig 11983 bp, 7 predicted proteins | sample AusTroGonzalo_MG_4_FD_203885 | JGI IMG/M metagenome (GOLD analysis project Ga0310696, IMG submission 203885) | Bovine rumen microbial communities from tropical cattle in Woodstock, Queensland, Australia - Gonzalo_02 (v2) (version 2) | ecosystem: Host-associated > Mammals > Digestive system >... | reverse complement strand
AACATGTCATTCCCGGCTTGAGCGTGAATCTCCTAGAAGGTAAAGAATTGTAATGAGCATTGATTTGACAAACGAAATCGAATGGTGCAAGGCGGTCATTGACCTGCGTTTTTCGCAGTACTTTTCTGCCGACGACAGCGAAGAAAAAAAGCTGCAAATCGAGATGGTTGAGCCTCCCGAACTCGATGGCGATTCACCTTACGGTCTTGTCGTTGCGCAATTTAACCTTGGCTTTTACGAACGCATCGTGATTGCGCTTGCTCTGATTCCGCACCTTTGCCCGCAGGCTCTCGATTCGTTCTTGTTGAACAATCGTACCCTTGGCCGCCCGTACACGGAATTTGGCGGCTGGCATGGCAAAAGCCATTCTGGATTCTTGCCCACGTGCGAAACGGCTCTATTTCTCCTCGCTGGGAACGATATCGCGAAACGTTTGCAAATGATGTCTCTGTTCGAGCATTCTTCGGTACTTTTGGCGCAACGCATTTTGGTGCTTGAATACGGCGAACCGGGAGAACCCGCAAATTCGGCGGCGCTCCGCGTATCGTCGGAATATCTAGAGTACTTTACGACTGGTGTTCGCAATAAGCCTGACTTTAGCATGCATTTCCCGGCAAAGCTCATCACGACCAACTTGCAATGGGAAGACCTCGTTTTGAGCGAAGAAACTCTTGACGATATCAACCAGCTCTTGGCATGGATCGAAAAAAGCGACATCGTGCTCGATGATTTTGGACTTCGCAAGAATCTCAAGCGCGGTTACAGGGCGCTGTTCTATGGCCCGCCGGGAACCGGCAAGACGCTTACCGCAACGCTCATTGGCGCCAAAGTCGGCATGGATGTTTATCGCGTGGACTTGTCGCAAGTCATCTCGAAGTACATCGGCGAAACCGAAAAGAACCTCTCGAATATTTTTGACCAAGCGGAACACCGCAACTGGATTCTCTTTTTCGACGAAGCGGATTCGCTCTTTGGCGCGCGTACGCAAACGAACAGCTCGAATGACCGTGCCGCAAACCAAGAGATTTCTTACCTCTTGCAACGCGTCGAAGATTTTCCGGGCATCGTTATTCTGGCGAGCAACCTCAAGTCGAATATTGACGAAGCATTTTCGCGCCGCTTCCAGAACGCCATCTATTTCCCGCTCCCGGAACCCGAAGAACGCATGAAGCTTTGGTCTAACATCTTCGCGAAAAAAACGATACTCGAAGATGATGTCGATTTAGACAAGTTTGCCGAAAAATATGAACTCGCGGGGGGAGCGCTCACAAACGTTGCGCGCTATGCGGCTCTTTGTGCCGCTCAGGAAAACCGTAAAAAGATTTGTAACGACGATATCGTTAGGGCCTTGGCCAAGGAATTACACAAAGAAGGAAAAATACTATGAAAATAAAATTGCCCCTTATTGGCATTATCGCTTGCCTTCTCGCCGTCTTTTCGTTTGCGGAAAAAGATGCCAACACGTCGATGTCTTATTATCAAATAGTTTTGGATTCGAATCGTGTTCTGGCTGACTCGACATTACGTTCGTTGTTCAGCGATACCTCTTCTAGTGAATATAAAGCTCTAAAAAGTTTGGAGGGAATCGTTTTTCGTGATTCGGAATCTCTTTTGAACTATGGTTTTAATTCGTATGTTTCTCTTTCGAATATTTGTGCTGATACAGGGAGTGTCTCGAAAAAGAAAGGCAAAAGATCCAGCCATCGTTGCACAGATCGTTATTGGCAGAATACTCAGGATTCGCTCCGGGATACTTCGAAGTTCCCTAAATTAGTTGATGCTTTGATGGTTCGAAAAAATGACTTGGACACATCCGTTGCCGTTAAATGGAGCGGTAAAGACTGTGGCTGTAGCCATAAAGATGAACTTGATGGAGATGTGTTTGGAATCTATCCGTTCTGGTATGCAAAGGATTTAAAATGGGTTGATTTTGAAGGTATTACACGTCTTGCCTATTATGGATTGAAAATCGATGACAAAGGAAAGCTTTTTATGCCTTTTGGAAATTTGGCTTTGCCGTATCTAGATAAAAATAAAAATTATGAATTTGTGAATAACGCTCATCGTCACTTTGTAAAGTTGGATTGGATTGTTTATAAGGACGATTGGAATGATTTGGATTCCTTGAATTCTTTTTTTGCAAGTCTTACCGAGGAAATAAATCAGTTATTAAATAAAAAGATTAACTCGCTTTGGCAGCGTGTTGTAAATGCATTCACCTTTTATGCAGATGAATATGAAAATCGTGGTGATGGCGTAATAATTTACTTTAAAAATTATCCAAAGACCGATATGGCTACGGATGTCTTTAAATCATTTTTCTCCCAGTTGCAAGAAAAACTCATCCGTAAAAATAAGAATGTCCTAGTAAATATCATGATGGATCGTGCTGATTTGGCCGATGAAATGAAACGTCATAAAAAGTCTCAAGAAAATAGAGGTATTTATAGCTACGAAAACATTGCTGAGCTTTTCGCTCTTTCGGAAAATGGTAAGAGGATGAGCAAAAGGCAAGTCAAGAATGAATTGAATAACCGTTTGTTCGTTGTTGTTGATGAACCGGTTTCGCGAGGAAAGCGATTTATTATGGATGGCTTGAATCAGCATTTGGATGGCGTTGATCGCCGTAAACTTTTGCAAGCAATTGTGCCCGTTCTTTGGCTTGATCGAATGCAATGGAACCAACTTCCTAAAGATGCAATGTATTATGTTGATTCGTATTATGGCATGGGTATTGCACCCTATGTTACGGATGTTAATGCCGCCGATACGACGTGTGACATTGATGGTAATCCGGGAGCCTGTATGATTCAGCATTTTGAAAATGACGAAGGAAAAAATGAACGACAGGGGAGTATTGCCATGTTTGTTTGTAAGCATCGTTGGCTGTTCCGCTTTATGAATGTTATTGCCTTTTTTGTGGCGGTTGCCGCTCTTGTCGGTTACTTTGTATCATACCGATTGGAAGATTATTTCAATAACCACTTGCTCTATTTATTGGGCATTGTCGTTGTTCCCTCGACAATCATGATGATTATCATTTCGAATTTCGATCCGGCTGTTTCTGCGATTAGCGGCATATTTGGAATGTTGCCCATCTTTATTTTGCTTTTGGTTATTGTTGCAATTCTTCTTTTGCAGGTCGAACGAAAAACGGACGTGCCCAAGAGATTTAAAAAATAAAATGTGGCTGTAAATGGAAAAATTTTAAAGAAGGAAACCTACTATGAAACTCAAATTTCCCCTTATTGGCATTTTTGCTTGCCTTTTCTCTGTCTTTTCGTTCGCGAAAAGCGAATCGATGAGTTACTACATGGTGTCGCCCGAAAAGGTAGCGGAGTACGTAAAGCTGGACTTGCTCAAGGATACCGTCAAGGCGTTTGAAATCCTGGACAGGTACAGGGCTTGGTTTTTCGAAAGCCGTATCCAGATGTCCGAAACAATCCAGCAGGAACTCAATGAATTTCCGCAATTCAAGAAAATTGTGAATAACTTTGTCCAGTCGACATGGATATTGCGCGAAGATGAATCTATCGACAAAACGGGAATGATGAATTACCGCATTTGGCTTGGAGACCGTGGGCTCGATTCGCTCAAAAGGTATATCCGTAATGACTTGAAAGATGTCAACTATTCAAAGTCGGCAAACAAGTTCCTTGAAGATTTGCAAGGGATCGTTTTTGCGGATACGTTGCTTGCGCATTATTACGCCATGAGCCTCTTTGCGGCATCGGTGGGTGCCTGTAACGATTCCATAGTGAACCGTTATGTCAAAGATGGAAACCTTAAGTGGAGTGAAAATCAGATTAGGGAGCTGTTCGAACAGCGTAAAGTGAAACTTTCGGATCTTTCATGGAATATAGACAAAGAAAAAAAAGTAAAAAAAGGAAAAAAAGTAAAAAAAGGTGAATTTGATATTGCAAGTATGTTAGAGTTCCTTAATGCGCATAACGGGCGTATCTGTAGCGATGGACGTTGGAAATTCGTGTCCCAGCGCCTCGAAACTCTTTATTCGCGCAGCCTTGCTGACCTCGTCGCATTGTCGATGGTCAAGCAGAACACCTTTGACGAAAAGGCTCCTGTAAACTGGAAAAGAAAAAAATGCGGATGCAGCCACAAAGATGAATTGAATGGGGAAGTGTTTGGAATTTATCCGTACTGGTTTGCGAACGATACGACCAAATGGGTTGATTTTGAAGGAGTGACTCGCATGGCCTATTACGGGTTGCACGCGACAGACGAGGGCGCACTTGAAATGCCTTCTGGCATGCTCGCCAAGGATTACCTGAACGATGAAAAAAATTATGAGTTCGTCAATGAAGCGCACCGCCACTTTGTAAAAATGGACTGGATTGTTGAAAAGAATGACTGGAATGAATTGACAACGCCCGAAGCTTTAAAAAGTTTCTTTGAAAACCTGATAAATGAAATCGATGAAATCCTGAACAAGAAAATCAGTTCGTCGTTTGAACGCTTTATGAACATGTTTTCGATATACGTTGACGAATCTGATTTCCGCGGTGACGGTGTGACGCTGTTCTTCAAGAACTATCCGAAAACGAAGGAAGCAACGCTTTTGTTCAATACGTTCTACAAGCAGCTGCAAACCAAACTCTCCGAAAAGAACCCGAACGTAATCGTGAACCTCATGATGCACCGTCTGGATTTGACGGAAAAAGATCACCATTATGAAGACCTTTCGCATGAAGATGACAAAGGCATTTATAGCTTTGCGAATTTTGCAAAAATCGTGGTAAACTCCGAAAATAAACAACTTGCGAAGGATTCCGACCGCGGCAAGGACCTTAAGAACTACTTGCTCGTAGTGGTGGAGGAACCCGTCTCGCGAAGCAAGCGCCTCGTGGTGAGCCAATTGAACCAGCAACTGAACGGCGTTGACAGACGCAACGTGCTCCATTCCGTCGTACCCATACTCTGGTTCGACAATAAGCAATGGAGCCAGTTGCGCGAAGACGCCATGTATTACAACGATACCTATTACGCCTTGGGCATTGCACCCTACGCGACCGATTTGCATGCGAGCGACTCGTGCCGCGTTTCGGGAAATCTCGGGATGTGCTTTATGCAGTACTTTGAAGTCGAAAACGGCAGCAGCGAACGCCAAAGCTCATTCTCGGCATTTGTCTGTACGCACCGTTGGCTGTTCCGCCTGCTGAACTTTATCGCGCTTGCCATTGCGGTAGGCTTGATCGTGAGCTACTTTGTCTCTTGCCGAGTGTCGGACTTTTTCAACCGCCATTTGGCATTATTGCTCTGTATAGTCGTGTTGCCGTTTGGCTTCACGATGGCGCTCCTTTTGAGCCTGGACCCCTCCGTATCGGGATTCGGATTCCTTGGCATGTCACCCGTTCTCGTTTTACTTGTAATAACCATCGTCATCATCCTGCACCAAGTCTACATCCAAAACGATCTACCCAAACGCCGCAACCGCTAACCCATGAGGTTTGATCTGAAATCATTCGCATCACCGTCACCCTGACGCCAGACATCGTCATCCTGAGCAACGCGAAGGAAGCGGGAACATCCCTGTGTCATCCTGAACCCTGTAGGGCTGATATAGAATTGTTGGCATTTTAATGCCTTACAATTCTTAGGTTCGAAGGAGCAGGATTCAGTGAAGTCTCGTAAATCCAGTAACATTTAACAAAACATAAGGAAACATCTCATGACCTCAACATACACTCAAAAATCCGATGCCCTCCAGCGCATGGCAAGTCACAACGCCGCAAGCATCATGGACTCCTCCGCGCAAGGCGCAAGCCTCCAGCGCAAAGCCGATATGATGGGCGGCACCGTCCAATGCGAAGGCCTCGAAGACGAAGAATTGCCCGCCCAAGGCAAGTTCATCCAGCGCGAAGCCATCCCCGAAGAGGAAGAACTCGTGTAAGGAAACCTTCCGCCTAGCATGTCATCCCGGACTCAGTTCCGGGAACGGCAAACACGGATTGTACCCGCCCGCCCACCCCCGAACCGCCTCCTCAAACGTCATTCCGGCCTCCGAGCCGGAACCTTGCCGGAATCTCCTGCTTCTCCGTCATCCTGACGCCGAAGGCGGAAGGATCCAGTTAAGTCTAGTGTCGCATTGTCATCCTGGAGCGCAGCGATAGGATCCATGCAGTAAAAAAAGGAATCCCCCATGTCCACCACATACGCACAACGTCAAACCACAGCGCAAAAGAAGGATGCACCCACCGCAGCCTCCGTTCTCGATTCTTCTTCTCAAAGCGAATCCCTCCAGCGTAAAGCGGACATGGCGAATAATGCTGCACAACGTGCGGAAGCTCCGCGACCGAACAACACGGGAATGCCGGATAACTTAAAGGCTGGCATCGAGAGCCTCTCCGGTTTCTCGATGGACGATGTGCGTGTGCATTACAACAGCAGCAAACCTGCTACTGTTCAGGCACTCGCGTACACGCAAGGAACAGACATTCATGTTGCACCCGGTCAGGAAAAACACCTTCCGCACGAAGCATGGCATGTTGCCCAGCAAATGGCTGGCCGCGTTTCGCCCACCACAAATATCAACGGCATGCCTGTGAATGATAATGCGGGGTTAGAGCATGAAGCCGATGTCATGGGGGAAAAGGCGGTGCAATGTAAAACGGCTGGTTTGCACTTTACAAATGGCAAAGAGCAAAGTTCAACTGTCCAGAGAATGGCTTACGCAAAAACAAACGAAGACGGGACCATAGCAGCAGAAACGGAGCAATATGAAGGAAACGTGCGTTTAGCAGGTTTATTCGGTCGTACGAAAGGGGATAAACGTCCTGAAATTGTAGCTAAAAAGGTGGACCAATACAAAAAAGAAATATTGACATATATTGCACAGTGTATTGCGGAAAAGGGAATGGAAAGAAATGTTGATTATGGATCACATATTTCTGTTATTATAACAGGTGGTGTTTGGTACATAGCGCTTAATAGTGATTGCAATGTCGACAAAGATACTTTGCAAAATGATGCAAATGCAGTTAAAGAAGATATAAAAAATAAATGGACTGCTATAGAACAGAATTTAAACGAAACAAATTTTAAAGGGGATGTTGAAAATGATATAGAATTAGCGAAAAAACAAGCGATATATATTACTTATAGATGGGCTGGGAAAAAAAATGATGTTGTGATAACTTCTAATTATGTAAAGTCTAAAGATGTCAAACATGGTGAAATGGCTACAATAGAATCGCTTAGCAGTAAAAAAGAAATAATAAGGGGTTTATGTAATGGAAAAACTGTTGATTTCATGACGGAAGATCAAGCTGCAGAAATTGTTTTTCTTGCTTATGAGATGGAATCGTGTTGGCGTGATGATTATAGGAGGGATGAGTTTAATAGTTTATGTATGGAATTTGAAAAAAAAGCGATTGAATTGATGGGGGGGATGAAAGGCAAATCCATAATTGAATTCGCTTCATATTTGACAGATATTAAATTGATGACGAAAGAGCAAGCTAACAAAATTAATGATCAGGCAAGAACGATTTCATTATGCTTAGATGACTCACAAAGGGAAAAGTTACGTGGTGAGCTTGCTGAAATCGCGAATGAAGTGGACGATGCCTTGGTAAATAGCTTTGTTTTATCCAAATCAAATAAAGGGATTATTCGTGTTGGCGGAACAAAAACGCCTTGTTTCGACTGCGCTTATGAAATGGATGTTCATAATGATGAAATATCTGAAGATGATTCATCCGTTCATAAACGCCATCAGGCGGAAAATATTGGAGGAAGAAGGGCTGTTACAATGACTCCGGAATATGGGGATGCTTTTGCAAATTGGCGTTTTCATGAAAAAGCTCGTCCAAAAACATGTAAAGCAGATGGTTTATTGTCTCATAATTCAAATCAAGATCAAGATTACAATGAACTTTATGACACCTTTAATTCTTTAAATCTAACGAATGAAAAAATGACCATCACCAATACAATGCTTCGTGTGTGGCGACAGCGCTGTATTGATATGGTTAAAAGTAACGAAAAAGTATCTTTAGAAAAGTCGTGCATTTCAGAATTATTTTCGCTTAAGGATAGCCTCATGCATCATCTAAATGAAATTTACAAAAAAAATAACGTAGATAAATTTAATGGCAAATTAGCTTATTTGAACGAATGGATAGACGCTTATAATGAAAATAAAAATAACGAAAAATCAAAAAAATTAATCGAAGAAGAAAGAAATCTAATAACAACAATAGATGTACAAATTCAAAAGAAAAATTTTAATGAATCAGAAATAAATGGAGCTTGCGATGGTTCTATTAATGAATACATAGAAAAACAGAGAAGAAATTATTTATCTTCAAAAAAATGCTTTGAATTAATTGTAAATAAACTCAAAAGTAAAATAAATGAATATACATCGAAAAAAAAAGAATTTGTGTGCCTTTCTAATTTGTGCAGACAATTTTTAAGTAAAAAACCAGATATGGTTAGAATTGGAAAATCATTCGAAGAAATCAAGCCATATATCGAAAACGACGGATTACGGTTATATTCTGAAATTGGAATAGACAAAGAACAATTGAAAGTTATAGCCGTAACATACAGTCAAGAACAATTTGATTTTCAAAACTATAACGTTTTTTTTACCTCTTTACAACAAGAATTGATAAAATGGAGCAAAAAACAAACGAATTTAGATTCTACAAACAAAGCATTGAGTTTTGTAAACGATTTGATACAATCTGTGGTAAAATTCCCAACGATACCAGATAGTTTTTGGATAAAGCAATTCAATCTATTTATAAAAAATTGCACAGACAAATTAAAAGAACCCTGTTATAATTTGCTTAATAAAACGGAACTAAAGCAATATTCCTTAACGTCAGATTGTGATGATCGTCGTTTGACATGTTTTGCATTGTTTGCTTCTAGTAAAGTGAGCGACAAGAAGGATGACAAGTCAGAGAGTAAAACGGAAAGCGAAGCTAAGGGCTTTGCCGACGAGGCTATAAACGTTATGCAAACAATGGGCTTATCACAAGAGCTAATCGACGAGTTTAAAACATCATCCGGGAGTGTAAATTAAACTGTGTCATCGTCCGTTGTTTGATTTCGTGAGTAAAGCTATAAAATTTTAAATCGTTCCTCGAACCTTATACAAAGTTGCTGAGCGATTAAGGACCTGTTCGCCAAGGGCATGGTCCACTTTTTTCTTTATGTTGCAATACACCAGATAGACAAGCTTGAGCAGGGCCCCGTCGGAACCGAGCACACCCTTTATCTTTATCACCTTGCGAATTGTGCGGTGAAATTCCTTTCGAACAATAAATATCATTGCTAAAGTCGCCAATATGGCTATAACCACAAATGTTGTTGTTCAAGGCTTTCCCACCCTCCCCATTTTTCTACATCACCCCAACCATTCCTCAAAGTTTTCGGGTGTTATTGTCTCGATCTCAGCATCGGGGTAGCGATTAGTAAACGCCTTGGTGACACGGCTTTTCTTTTTCATCCTTTTCTAAACAAAAAACCGCATCAGTCCTTTCCTGGGCTGATGCGATTTTTTTATTCGTCTCTTTTATTCGATTGTTGTCGAGCAGGTTCTCCTGGGTCTGCCTCTCCGCAGTATGACGGCCTCAATCGATTTCGTCCCAGCAACTGGATACAAGGGTATCACTAGGAAGCCTTCATCGCCGGCTCGTGCAAGAATTCCCTTCGAGAATGTCTGCTTGCTCAAACCTTTATAAGTGTACTTTAACGTGTAGCTGACATCTTGATTGGTCGCATTCAGCCACGACACTTTGAGCATCAGGATCTCGGATGACTTCGTGCAACGGCAATTCTTCACGCGGCCGATATTCACACCATCGGCCTTGCGGAAGATATTAAGACGCACGTTCGCGCCCTGAATCATCGCCTTGATATGAGAAATCTTGCATGTATCATCTGCAACTTTCAGATACGTCATTGGCCTCACGGATTCATCCGCACCCACGGGGAAATGGCTACTCAGGTCAATTTCCCGAGTAAACTCGTATTCCTGATCACCCTGGTAATTCACAGCGGAATCGCCTAGCGCTTCGCCCAAGATAACCGTATTTTATCGACGGTTTTACCCATCTTGACGTTCGCCACCCACTTCTGCTTATGGGCGATTTCGCCAAATACGCTGGTGTTGTCGGGGACAAGCCAAAAAACGTGTTTTTTTTTGCAAAAACTTGAAAAAATGTAAAATTATATACTCAGTAATCTTGAAAAAATGTATATTTAGCGTGTTGATAATCTTGAAAAGATGTTTTCGGAGGACTTGTGAAGCGCAAAATATACAGACAACTCCAGGAATGGAAGGCTCAAAACGGTAAATACGCTGTTTTGATAGAAGGTGCCAGACGTACCGGGAAAAGCTATATCGTCGAGGAATTCGCCCGTCAGGAATACGAATCCTACCTGCTTATCGATTTCAACAAGGCCGACAAGATTGTCTGGGAATGGTTCGACAATTATTTGAACGACCTGGATACCCTGTTCATGAACCTGCAAGTTCAATACGGGGTAAAGCTCACCCTTCGGAAATCGGTCATCATTTTTGATGAAGTTCAGCTATGCCCAAGAGCACGTTCGGCAATCAAGTACCTGGTTGCCGACGGTCGTTACGACTATATAGAAACAGGTTCCCTCATCAGCATCAAGAAAAATGTAAAGGACATTGTTATCCCTTCCGAAGAAATGAGCCTGCAGATGCACCCGATGGATTTCGAGGAATTCCTTTGGGCCATGGGTGACGATATGATGATGCCGTTTATCCGTGATTGCTTCGAAAAACGTCGCCCCTTGGGAGGGCTCCACCGCAAGGCGATGGATTATTTCCGCACCTACATGATTGTCGGGGGAATGCCGCAGGCCGTCCAGGCGTTCAAGGATTCAAAGGATTTTGATCAAGTTGATTTAACGAAACGCTCCATATTGAATTTGTACAAGAGCGACATCTCTAAATATGCCGATGGCCTAGAATACAAAGTGAAAAGCATCTTTGAACAGATTCCTGCAGAATTGCAGAAGCACGAAAAGAAATTCCGGCTGGCCTCGCTCGAAGAACATGCCGCCTACAGGGACTACGATGACGCCTTTTTCTGGCTTTCCGATTCCAAGGTCGCGAACATTTGCTACGGAAGTACGGCTCCAAACATCGGACTTCGCTTGAACATGGAACGAAACACGTTAAAATGCTACATGGCCGACACCGGCCTCCTAATCAGCATGGCGTTTGACGAAAAAGGTCGTGTACCCAATGAAATTTATCAGAAATTGCTGCATAACAAACTGGAGATTAACGAAGGAATGCTTGTCGAAAATATCGTGGCACAGATGCTTGCCGCCGCCGGGCATAACCTCTATTTCTACAGTAACTCCAGCCGCGAAAATGCCGATGAACGGATGGAAATCGACTTTTTGATTTCAAAAGGTAAAATCACTTCAAGGCACAATATTTCACCCATTGAGGTTAAGTCTTCAACGCGTTACACACTAAATTCCTTGCGAAAATGCATTGCGAAGTTCGCTGCGCATCTTGCCACGCCCTATGTGTTGCATGGAGCCGACTTGCAAGAAAAGGATGACGTCGTCTTTTTGCCGTTATACATGACGGGGCTTTTGTAGGGGCTAGTAAAAGCTCGCCTCATCCACTTCTTGAACGCAATCTTGCGTCTAGACGGCGACCAGAAAATCGTTCATGTAGAACTGCTCAAGCCGACGGTGCGTTTGGCAACTCCTGCCAAGAAACCTAAAATCATCCGTACCTCATGCCGAAGGTGTATTCCATTTGGATTTTATTTGCCCTGATGGCTGGACGGTGCCTTCGAAAGAGGATTATCAGGATTTACTAAATGCTATTGGTTATGACTATGATAAATTAAAATCCCAGACAGGTTGGAAAGATGAACAAGGAAATGATCTCAGTTTCTCCAATGAATCCGGTTTTAACGCTTTGCCTGTTGGAGGTTTTGACAGAACTTTGAAT
>Ga0310696_10008475_pt1 | contig 11984 bp, 11 predicted proteins | sample AusTroGonzalo_MG_4_FD_203885 | JGI IMG/M metagenome (GOLD analysis project Ga0310696, IMG submission 203885) | Bovine rumen microbial communities from tropical cattle in Woodstock, Queensland, Australia - Gonzalo_02 (v2) (version 2) | ecosystem: Host-associated > Mammals > Digestive system >... | reverse complement strand
TTTACCGGGCCCAGCAGGTCTGACTGCTCATCAAACCTGAAATCACGCAGCATGGCCACCACATCCATGGCACGGTACAGGGCGTTGATACCCTCGTTACGCGCAGCATGTCCGGCCTTGCCGTGTACCGTAAAGTCCAGTACCATAAGGCCCTTCTCAGCTATGGCAGGCTGCATACCGGTAGGCTCACCAATGATGGCTACATCTATCTTGGGCAGCTCACTTACGGCCAGCTTCATGCCACCCGTTCCGTTCACCTCCTCCTCAACGGTAGCCAGGAAAACCGGGTTATAGGCTTGCGGTTTGCTGTCCAGCTGATAGAAAGTATAGAGCAGTGACACCAGGCCCGCTCCGTCATCATTACTGCCCAGGCCATAGAGCTTACCATCCTCAACGGTAGGAGTGAACGGGTCCTTGGTCCAGCCGGCCACCGGCTTAACGGTATCCATATGACTGTTCATGAGCAGCGTAGGCTTGGCGGGATCATAAGAATGCCCGTAAAGCAGAAGGTTCAACCCTATCTCCTTAGGGGTATAGCCATGACGTACCATATCGGCCTTCATTATGGCCGATACCTCATGCTCCGAACGTGTCACTGACGGAGTGGAAATAAGCTGCTTAAGCAGCGCAAGCATGTCACTGAATGAATGTTCCATGCGGCAAAGATATACAAATCTTAGGCAAATTCTCCTCTCTCACGGGCCGAAAGCTCACGTATCATGCCTATTGCAAAAGGCAATGCGATGGAGAATGTAATGACATCGGCCGTAGCCATAGTGGCCTCAAGCCCCTGCAAGCCCCAGATGGCAGGCAGTATAAAGAGTGTGGGATAGAATGCGAAACCGTGACGGCTCATGGCCAGCAGAGTGGCCCTGCCGGTACGGCGTATGTTCTGCAGCAGCATGTTGGTAGGAGTGGTCAGGCCCACCAGCGGGAATGCCACACACTGCCAGCGCAGCACCGTAGTGCCTATTCTTATAAGCTCCGGATCCTCATCACGGAAAAAGCTGATGATCTGGGGCGCGAACACCCAACCCAGCGTAGATGTAACCAGCAGTATCAACACGCACATGCTGATGGTAAACTGGTAAGACTGCCTTACGCGGCCGTACAGACGGGCACCCCAGTTGAATCCGCATACCGGCTGGAATCCCTGGCCCACACCCAGTATCACCGCCATGGCGGTCTGCATCACTCTGGCCACCACGGTAAACGCCGCAATGGTCGATGCCTCCTGCCCCTGCAGCGCATAACTTGCAGCTGCCCAGTTCATACATATGGCCGATATGCTGGAGAGTGACTGGCGCATAAGTGACGGCAGTCCGCCAGCCCCTATCTCACGCAGACGGTCAAACGTAGGTGCAAAGTTACGCAGCTGTATATGGACGTTTCCGTCAAGCGTGGTAGCCCACAGCAGCAGGCACCATGATATGAACTGGCTTATGAGCGTAGCCATTGATGCACCCTGCACACCCAGATCCAGACGGTCTATGAGCAGCCAGTCAAAGAAAATGTTCAGCACCGCTCCGGCCGCAATACCTATCATGGCCAACATGGCGTTACCCTGCAGACGCAGCTGGTTGTTCAGGGTCATCTGTGACACCAGGAACGGTGTGGCTATCAGTATCCACCTAAGGTAAGCGTTTGAGTACGGCACCACATCGGGGGTAGCGCCCAGCAACCTGGACAGAGGTGTCATGAAACAGAGTCCCAGCACCATGAACACCAGTCCCATAAGGAATGATGACATGAATCCTGTGGCCGCCATCTTGCCTGCGCCCTCTGCATCACGTGCACCCAGCGCCCGTGACATGTAGTTGCCGGATCCGTGTCCAAAAAAGAAACCGGTGGCCTGAATGAGTGACTGGTACGCGAAAGCCACACCGACACCCGCCGTAGCGACGGTGCTGATGTGGCCTACAAACCATGAATCTACAATATTGTAGATGGCCGATATGGACATACTTATTACCGTGGGCACCGCCAGGCTAAGTACCAGCCTTGGAACCGGTGTCTCCGTGAGCCGCCTGTAGCGGGCCTCACTCTTCAGTATGTCAATCCTAGAATCCTGCAATCAAGCCTCATTTTACTCAGCCGCAAAGGTACATTTTATCAACATAAAAAACAAAGAACAGGCTCCTCTCAACCTCACCAGATAATACTAGTTTGTGTGTCCTTTTACTGAAACTGTCAGGAATCCATCACCACCTATAGCCTGTACAAATATGTATTTATAGAATTCACCTTCTGTTTCCACTGCTACACTTACTTTCAACTCTCCAGTCTTTCCGGATGATAATATCAAAACATCCGTATTCACAGTTGTACAATCACACTCTGGCATAAAGGATAATCTGACAGTATCAGTATTATTGTTTTTGAACTTAAACGTTGCATGCACAGAGTCACCAACTGCTACACCGCCCACATCTATAATATCACGACGCACTGATATGAATCCGGCATCATTATAACAACTTGTCAATGAAACAAAGCAGATCAAAACTATTATTAATCTTTTCATTTTTAGTTAGTTTGAGCGTTGTTATACAGATTTTGATTAGGATTGTTCCGAACCTTCCGTCCCCCAACAATCCCGATAATAAAATCCTCCGGAATGAATCCCCAGTACCGGGAGTCATTAGAATCAAGGCTGTTATCTCCGAATGCAAAGTAGTAGTCATGCCGGAATGTATGACTGCAAACTTCATCATCCGGCCATGAGCCTGTCTCATATTCAATGACCGGACCATATATGGCACGTCCAACTGAGTCCAGTTCTATCGTTACCCCTTTTTCCGGCACGTAAAGAGGCCCAAAGTTCTTCATTGTCCACATGGGCTTTGTAAAAGGCATGGTTGCCATGAACTTGGTACGCCACAGTATGCTGTCAGGGGTGTTCTGGATGGCAAGCTGATTATCCTGGACTCCAATTATTCCGTTGTAATTACTATTCCATGTGACCCCATCTTTAATGCTAATGGTATCACCGGGAGTTCCAACAACACGTTTGCAATAGACGTAGTTTATCTTGAACTCTATCTTTGTCCACTTGTCATAGCCCAATGGATAATTGAAACAGATTACATCACCAGGACGGATTTTTCTCAACCCCGGCATCCGGAAACACTTGAGCGGAGCATGGTCTTCAAAATCAAAAGATTTGTATATTCTGGCCCCATAAAGCAGTTTGTTTACCCACACTTTATCTCCAGGCACCAGCGTGGGGCTCATGGACTCAGACGGGATTATGAATCGCTCGGCTATGAATATACGGCGTCCAAAATGTAAGATGCCTACGAGCAATATGAATAGCACAACACGACACAGGATATCGACAATCCTTTCAAGTGCTGCAGTGTTGGTGCTCTGTTGTTTTGGAGATTCAGTTTCTTTATTCATCCTGTTCTGATATATAACCTGACTGTAGATCTCTTATCTCACTACGCAGACGTTCAGTATTTACTGACTCCACCTTGGGTATGAACGTCTCGACCTTATCGGCCATATCAAGAAACTTTACGGTATCGCCTTCTGTATGATATAGTTTAGCCAACAGATATAGCGGATAAAGCCTATTGGGCACCATATAGAAGGCGTGCTTATAGCGTTCCTCAGCTTCACGGTATTTGCCTTGAGCAAGACTGTTATTTCCCATTACATTCCAGAACATGGGGTCGCTGCTGATTTTTGTTCCCAGACTCAGAATAGAGTCGCTTTTTGAGTAATTGCCGGTTTTGTTTAAGGACTGGCCGTATGCAAATAGGTAATGCCTGTCATGTTTCATATAAGGCAATAATGAAATACTATTATCAGCGACATATTCGTATTGTTCAGTCTTATACCAGATCTCTATCTTATTCCATTCTGAATAAGCCCAGACTAATTGTTTATAAGACGGAACTTTCACTACAAGTAAATAAACAATAAAGAGCATAGTCAACAACGTTGTAATCAATGTATTTGTGAGATTCCTTCTATTTGAAATATGTAATGACTCTCTTGTATTAATATTTGTCTCATTTCTCTTATCTAACAAACTTGAAACTATCAAGACAGGCACCAACAAGTGAAATTGGATAATCTTAAGAGGATATGAGAAAAAGGCGAATATAGAAAAAGTTATTAATCCATAACCCCATATTGTGTCGTTCTTAAACGATATATAAATAGGAACTATTACAATCAGAATAAAAAAAATCATACATAACAGTCCTTTTTCTATGCCTATAAACAAATAGTCATTATAAGCATCTATAGGACAATCTGCAGTAAGGCGACTTTTTTCATTAAGAGATTTCCAATCCATATCAGTTTCACCCCTTTTCAATATTTGGTCCTTAAAATAACATGCTTGCAAATCCCCATAACGTCCCCCAAAACACCCCATTTCACCAGGACCTTTTAATCCATTTGAAATAAGTACTTTAAAACAGATCTTATCAATAAAAAAGCGCCCATCTGCTGACGGTTTTTTCACATAATAAGCCATTGAAAAGAAAGAGACTAAAACAACCGCTATCCATATTCTTTTGTTTTTTTGTATACCACATATCCGTTTATAATATCCTGATTTATAGCATAAAAAAACAAAAGAAACAGACAAAGAAAGAAATGCTGCCCGACTTTGGGATGAAATAACAATTATAATTGTACATATAATTAGCAAATTCAACAATTTTAAAAGACCTTTCTTTGTTTCGCAATTTTTTGTATTAAGTAAATAAGGGCAAATAGTTGTTAAACATATTGCCAGGAAGCCTCCATATGGTCCAGGGTTATAGAAAGATCCTGTTATTGTGTAAAATAAATTATTTGATTCGCATATGTTTAACGACTGCAGAATGCCTAATATGACTTCGTAAGCACATAATAATACTATAATAGAAAAGGATATATAGAACACTTTAATACAACAAAATGAGTTTAAAAACGTCATCAACCCATAGAACAAAAGTGTTACACCTAACAGACACTCAAAACCATTTAAACAATAACTATACATAGTTATACATATGAAGACTATCATCCATTTTATTGTACAAAGGCCAAAAAATATTAATCAAAGTCTTTCCTTTTTTAATCAAGGACATTTATTTAAGAAGCGACTTATATAACTGCCACATCTTATGATTATAAATAGGTGATCCCACTAATACAATCTCATTTTTCTTATTTAAGAGAAAAGAATGAAATTTCTCATTTTCAGGCAACCAGGGATTAAACTGGATAAACTCATTATGTATATCCAACAATACAGGCATATCTATTTTTTTCTCCCAAACGTAATTAATGACATCATTCAATTGTTCTTCCGACGGGGAAAAAATAACATAAAAGCCACACTCTCCATTTATTGAATCATTACAATAATCATAAGCCTTGCACAAGTTTATTAAACCAGTCATCCTACATTGATTGCATCCAGTTGAATCAAACCAAATAATAATCTTATTTTGTTTTAAAGAAATAGTATCTTTTTCTATTTTTTCACAATCAATCTTTACACGATATAAATCATTAGGCAATTGTATCTCATTCCCAATCATATTATTAACAGTTCGTCTAGTATTACAACCACTCAAAAGGAAACTGAGTATTGTCAAAAACATGATATAAAATCTCATATTATCAATCTGTTAATTCTATTGAAAAATACAACTTTGAGTCATCCGTTATCTTATAGTATTCTTGATAATTACGGATATCACTCATTATTTGTTCCATATGCTTTCTTTCTTCTTTCTTACAATTCTTCTCCAATTCCTTATAAGATTGATAATCACAACACATAAACAACTGATTATGGTATGAACCTATAGGATTTAACACACTTAACAACTGATTAATAAAAGGATCTGTTTTTTTTATTCCATGAGATATATCATACAAATAACACTTTGCTGTATTTTTATCCAGAAGGACTTTATAACTGGATTGTTTAACCATAGTATCAAAGCTATAATATCTATCTGTCTCTAAAAAATGAGACAAATCACCAGAGCAACCCGAACTTAATACATAACTATATAGATATGGGGAATACAAATGTTCTCTCACATCAGATAAGTCCAACTTATTGGGAAAGTCAAGATAGAATTTTTGATTTATCTTGCAAGATAATGAATCAATTCCATATATGACATAACTAAAAGGAATATAAAAACTTACATCTCTTCCATTTTTAGAAACATGCTGTCTTCTAGTTAATAGTTTTGAATGTATTGGACCTAGGAAGATGTCTTTATTCTTTATTTCTCCTCTTGACTGATCAAAAATAAAACTGTAATAATCATCTTCTGAATTATCCAATCCTAAACCAAGAGAAGAAGTAATTGGATAAAACTCTATATAATAACCTTCAGTGATTTTTATTGTTTTTATAAGTTGCCCTTCTATATTATAATATAAACATTTCTGCAATGACTTATCATAAACGCCAAACATATCATTGAACAAAAAACTATTGCCATAATCAATGAATTCATTAGGACCTCTTCCAATAAATCGTCTTCCAAAAGTTTTTTTATTATTTATAAATCCAGCAATCATACCATTGTCACGATCAATCAAAACAATCGAACTATCATTAATCATTAGCAATTCAGGATTTAGGAAATAATAAGATTTATCAAATTGTTCCAATGGAATTAGTTTAATCTCGTTTATACATTTCAAATATAAAGAATCATCAATATTATCAATTATTACTTTCTTACAAGTCTCATCAATAATTGGTTGATATAAAAAAACCTGTTTTTTACATGTAATAAATAAAAATGAAATGATGAATAAATAGAAGTAGTATTTTTTCATAAGAATATTAATAATGAGTAATAACATATCGGCTATTATAGCAATAGCCGATATGACATATTATTTTAGATCATTCCAACCAGTCTGATACATTGATTTGGGAAAGAAGGCAGATTTTCCACTAATAACATTTATTGTAAATATACCTTCTTCTCTTGTATCACACTTATCCTTCTTATGCCTTGAATTATCACAATAATATTTTGTACAACGTATTTGATTCGTTGCAGTATAAGTAACAGTTCCATCAACTCCTACTGAATATGAATATATACCGGTAATAGTATCATGACCTACAGTTAAACCAGCTTTTCTAACAACTTGACTCACGTCTTGAGATACGATATCATCACGCACCAATTTCATCTTATATATGTAGTATTCAGCATCATCAGTCAAAGCTTCAACATTACTTCTAATAATATCATCGCATTTTGTTGTATTATTATAAGATACCCAAGCAAAGAATAAAGCCGATGACAAAAAAACTGTTATTATTGTTTTTCTTTTCATATTACAATTCAAAAATAAATAATTAATAATTATAGATTGTTAAGAAAATGAAGACTATTCATAATTGTAAAAAATATATTTTTGCTTTATTCACTTTTTAAGGTTAAACTTAAAATTTGGACGGGAGGGGTATTTTATGGAGCAACTTTGCAAGGGTCCGCACCATTCTACCCCTTCCTTTTTCCAAATCTGTTAATTATCTCTAGTCGCGACTTTATTTTTAATTGTAATAATTACACTATCTTTTTTCTTTTTACCACCACTCTAATTCGCCATCACCTTTAACTATAAACGGACGCTCATTGTTGCCTCGGGTGTAATTGCGTAACCACAATAAAGTGTTAATAGGCAAGTCATCATAATGCAAAGTGTTTGAATCTGCAAGCTGATAGCCCAACGAGTTCCATCTCTGACCATCATAGTAGAACAGTTCATATTCATTACCGGGACATATATCATTGTCATCACTGCGAGGTGACAGACTTACGTATTTTACTATGGTGGGCCATCCCATGTCCATTCCCACCCAGTTGCCATTAGGTTGGTTAATCTCAAAGTTGGATAGCAGGTTCCCATCATAGGCACGTTCTATCGCATCCTGTCCGGCCTCGGGGTTGGCTATACCGCGTCCTTCAAGTTTGTTATTGTTTTGATCATAGAATGCCAACTCTGATATATTACCCCATGAACCGTCAGGACTCATGTAACGCCAATAACGATACGGACGGTCAGCAGTCAGTTCTATACGGCTTGGTATATCAGTCCTGTCTATAGTGTATAGTGTTACAGAATTACTGAAGTCCGGATTATCAGAGCATTGGAAGCAACCACCAAGTATCTTTCTACGCTGCTCTACTACGTTATATGATTCATAGTACTTGCGTCTTAAGTCCATACTAATGGTTGGAGCATCTATTTCATTCTTTATATATTCTATCTTGCCGCTTTTATGCAGTATAAACGGGTTACTAATTGGTATAAGGTTTTTGCCGTCATAACCTAGTGCTATGTAAAGCATATTGCGGCCCATATGCTCAAATCTCGCTTTTGTCTTGAGAATGTTGAGTGTGCCAAGATCAAGTACTTTCCATTCAGGACCACCGGAGTTCACAGCCATGGCTATATATACGTATTTTTTATCTTCAAGTTTCTTTATCTGTCCTTTTATCGTTTCTATCTGCAGGTCTGAGGTTATGTTATATTGTTCTGTAACGTCTTTACTGCACAAGTCAAAGGGATGGACATATTTGGAGGTATTACGGTACTTAACAATTCTACGGTCAATCTCATAGGTACTGCGCCATACTTTGGGTATACGCTCATATGGGTAGAACTGCATTCCGGCTCCCAGTATAAGGGAGTTTATTGTTTTCTGTTCACGTCCACGGTCATCGGGGAAAACATACCAGCTGTGGCCCTCACTATTGCGGCCCCAAGAAGGTACCTGATCAACAGCTGCAGGCAGGCCTAGGCTGCGAAACACAGCGGTACCCATGGTGACATAATCCTTACAGCTTCCGTAGGTCATTCTCACCCACGTAGCTGCACTACGCATGGGTATACTGCCACGGTCCTCCCATAATACACGGTGTCCTATGGCTGATTGTTTGGTGTGTATCTCATTACGGACTATCTCTATGGCTCCATAAATGGTGTTGCGTTCTATATCATCAATAGGTATTGTTTTCAGACTGTCACTATAATGTGCAGGCAATGTGTCACGCCAGGCGTCAAGGCTCTGCAATTCTGTTACCTTATATGGAAGTAGCCACTCCTGAAATTCTTGGTATGTCAGGTGTTTTGCCCAAGGTTTTGTTCTCCATTGTTTAAAGGCATTGTCTATGCTGTATATCAGGTAATCGGCGGTAATGACTTTTATGTCTGATATTACATCTGAGGTTGAACCGGCATATTCCCTGTCACCTATCTGTCTAAGTGTATCCCGCTGCCAGTCAGGGCTGGGACCTGTGCCAAGTATCTCAAGTGCCTTACGGTAGTAACTGTTTATGGCTGCGGTATCACGATATGAATAGTGAGCCGGCATATTGGCGATAAGATACTTTGCGGCACGGAGTTTTTCCTTGTCAGGATCTTCGGTGCGGTAGTGTCTGAGTAGTGCCTTGAGTTCTGTCTTGTTTTCTCCGGCTGCTTTAAGGGCGTAATGAAGGTATATGTCTTCCTTGCTACAGCCGGTTATCACCATGAGTGATAATATGCCAAACAATACTATTGTATGTTTTTTGTTTCTGTTTTTCATAAGGCGTTGTTTTTCCATCTGTCAAAGCTGGGTGAATTGATACTGTCTGCATTCACGTATTCTATGCTTTCATCCTTATGGAGGATAAATGGGGCTGTTATTTGTATGAGTCCGGTGCCGTCATAGCCCATGACTGTATAGAGTACTTCACGGCCCATGTCATGGAAACGGGCTTTGCCATGGCTGAGTGTTCCAATATCTACTATTTGCCAGGGGTTGTCTTTACTGCGTACGGCGGAGGCTATATATAGGTATTTGTCTTTGAGTTTCTTTACGGTGTTTTTGTCTATGGGGATTTTTAGGTTACTGGTTAGGAAGTACTGTGAGGTGACGTCTTTCTTTCCAAGTTCAAATGGATACTGGTACTTGGCTTTCCGTCTGTACTGTTCACGCTCTTTGTTGATGGCGTATGTGTTGCGGTAGACTTTGGGGCCTCGTTCATATGGGAAGAAGCTGCCGCCTATCGTGGTGGCCAGGTCCCACTCGGAGGTGAGTTGCTCGCCACGGTCTGAGATTATTACGTACCATTTGGTGGCGGCGGTGCCACGGGAGCCTACGGGAGTCTCATCCAGTACTGCGGGGATACCGGTGCTGCGCATGGCTAGGACGGCGGTGAGTGCGTAGTCTGGTATGTCTCCATAGGTCTGGTGTGCCTGCAGGTGGGCGGAGAGTAGCGGGAGTCCGGCACGGGTGTAGAGTCCGTAGCGATGTAGTCCGTTATATGTATCATTGCGTATCATATCGGCAACGCCCATGGTTGTGTTGTATTCTACATCATTCTTTATGGGGTTGTCCAGGCCTTTACCGAAATGGGTTATCATGGTGTCGCGCCAATGGTCAAGTTCCTGCAGTTCGACGGCTTTGTAGGGTAGCATCCACTCCAGATACTGTTCATAGGTGACTTGGCTGGCCCATGGGCAGGTGGTCCACTGGATGTAGGACTTGTCTATGTTATATATTAGGTAATCGGCTTTGATGATCTGTGCGTCAGGGATGGTATGATTGGGTAGGTCACGATACTTGAGGTCGGTTATGGCTAGCAGGCTGTCACGCTGCTGTTCTGGAGTCAGTGTTTGGTCTGATAGTATATGGGATGCGTATTCGTAGTACTGGTTGATTTCTTTGCCTGCGTATGAGTAATGGGCTGGCATGTTCTCTATTAGGAACTCTGCAGCTTGGAGTTTCTGGGGATTTGGGTCTATAGTTTGGTAGTGAGCCAGGACGGATTCAAGTTCCATTCTGTTGGCACCGGCGGATTCCAGAGCACGCTCCAAGGCTGAGCCGGATGTGCAGGAACAGACTAAAGAGAGTACAGCCACATGTATAGCTGGCAATAACAATTTCATTAATTGGTTTATTAGGGCTATCGTAAAATATCAGTAAGCTCAATTCCGTTACAAACAAGTTTAAGCTGAATTCACAAATCACTTAACAAACAAGTAACGGCATGTAGTTTTACTGATTTTTGGCAAATATATGTTTTTCTGTTTTACCCCCCCCGAATTAACATATGTTAACGTGATATTTTTTTTAACAGCATACAAGAACAAAAAGTGCCGTAGGAACATTCTCTACGGCACTTTACAAGTGTAGTATATAAACTACCTCTATAATATAGATTATTTATAATACTCCATGCTCTCAGGAGTCCAAGTCATCACTACGCTGTAATGACCCTCCACCTGTGAGAGTGCATAGTCAAGGAATACCTTGAGGGACTTGTCAAAGAGATCCGGAGTCTCGATGGAGTCACGCAGCAGCAGGGTGCTCATTACGCAGTAGGCGGCGCTCTCCATGAGGCGGCGTCCGCAGAAATCATTGACCTCAGTCTCCTTCTGGTCCAGCACATGAGCGGTCATGGCATCCAGTTTATCTACCAGGGCGCTGATAGCTGCCTTGCTCTCTGAGTCAGGCAGAGTAGCCAGCATATCCTTCACGAACTGTGAGTATACGCCGCTGGTCACGTAACGCAGGGCGGCTACGACCTGGAGCTGTGTGGTACCCTCATAGATTGAGGTGATACGGGCATCGCGGTACAGACGCTCGCAGGCGTAGTCACGCATAAAGCCTGAACCTCCGTGTATCTGTATGCTGTCATATGTGTTCTGGTTGGCGAACTCACTGGTCATACCCTTTGATATGGGAGTGAGCGCATCGGCCAGACGGCTGTAACGCTTGCTCTCCTGACGCTCCTCAGGGGTGAGTGTACGAACCTTAGCTATTGCATCAAGTGACTTGTAGATATCAACGTAACGTGATGTCTCATACAGGAGTGAGCGTGAAGCCTCAACCTTGGCCTTCATCACTGCCAGCATCTGGTAGACAGCGGGGAATGTATCGATGTTACGGCCAAACTGACGGCGCTCTGCAGCATATGCCACAGCCTCACGCCATGCGG
>Ga0310696_10008474_pt1 | contig 11987 bp, 14 predicted proteins | sample AusTroGonzalo_MG_4_FD_203885 | JGI IMG/M metagenome (GOLD analysis project Ga0310696, IMG submission 203885) | Bovine rumen microbial communities from tropical cattle in Woodstock, Queensland, Australia - Gonzalo_02 (v2) (version 2) | ecosystem: Host-associated > Mammals > Digestive system >... | reverse complement strand
GGCGCGCTCCTTCTCAACGACACGCCCGACGGCACCTTCCCGGCGCACTCGCCGAATCCGCTGAAGGCCGAGGCTCGCGAGGAACTCGCGCGCGTCGTGCGCGAGCGGGGACTCGACTGCGGCGTCATCTTCGACGGCGACGCCGACCGCGCGATGTTTGTTGACGAGCGCGGAGAGTTCGTGCAGCCAGACTACCTCATACCGGTAGTGGCCAGAGCCACCCCGCGCCAGGCAGCCGACACCCCGAAGATCATCCACGACGTCCGCACCTCGCGCGGCGCGATAGAGACTCTGCGCGAATGGGGCTTCGAGCCTGTGATGGTTCCCGTCGGACACGCCTTCGCGAAGCCGATCCTGCGCAAGGTCGGCGCGCTGTGCGGCGGCGAGCTCGCGGGACACTACTACTTCTCGGAGTTCTTCGGATGCGACTCCGGCGTGCTTGCCGCGACGCGTGTCCTCGGCGAGATCGCCCGCGCGAAGGCGCAGGGGACGACGTTCTCCGGGATGATGGAGCCCATCGTCTCGCGCTACGCGAACTCCGGCGAGATGAACTTCAAGGTCGAGGACAAGGACGCCGCGATAGCGCGCGTCCTCGCCGTCGCCGCGACGCTTGGGGAAGAGACCTCGCGTTCGGAGATCGACGGTTTCCGCCTCGAGTACCGCGACGGCTGGATCTCCATCCGCAAGTCGAACACCGAGCCGTACCTCAGGCTGATCGTCGAATGTCGTACCGGTGACATGCTCGGCGGATGGGTGAAGGCGCTTTCGGAGGCGATAGGAACGAAATGACCGTAGATTTCCACGCACACTCCACGGCGAGCGACGGAACGTTCGCTCCCGCCCTGCTCGCGCAGGAGGCCGATCGCCTCGGCTTCGCGGCGATCGCGATCACCGACCACGACAACGGCGACGGCGTCGAGGAGTTCCTTTCCTCGCCGGGCACTGCGAGGCGCGTCGCCGGCATCGAGCTTTCGATAGACCCAGGAGAGGGCTTCGACCAGTTCCACCTGCTCGGACTCGGCATCGATCCCGGCAGCGCCCAGCTCAAGACGTTCCTCGCGCGCATCCTCGAGGGACGCAACGAGCGCAACGCGAGAATCTTCGCGAACTTCCGGCGGCTCGGCATAGACCCGAAGCCGGAGCCACACGGGGAAGTTCTGGCGCGTCCGCACTTCGCGCGGTGGCTCGTGGAGAACGGCTACGCCGAAAGCGTGCAGGAGGCGTTCGCGAAATACCTGTTGCCCGATTCGCCTACGGAGAGCCGCTGCTACGAGCCGAGGTACCATCCGGCGCAGGAGGCGGCGTTCGACGCCATCCACGCTGCTGGAGGGCTCTGCGTAATGGCGCATCCAAAGTACTGGCGCCGTTCGTGGAGGACGGAAGGGTGCGACTTCGCGGCGGCGGAGCGCGAGCTCGCGCGCCTTGCTGCGGCCGGACTCGACGGCGTGGAGGCGCGGTACCAGGCGAACACGGAGGAGGAGAACGCGGCGTTTACGCGCATCGCCGACGACCTGGGGCTCCTCAAGTCTGCTGGAAGCGACTTCCACGGCGCAAACAAGCCAGCCATCACTCTCGGCATGGAGGTGGAGGAGTCCTTCATCTCGCCGCTCCTCTCCCGCTTGATGTAGTGCGCCTGCCGTATTCCCCGAGCAGGGCTGGAATATGGTATAATATCCTGAATCAAGAAAGAAGGCATCAGGAATGGCTGACGTTTCGAGGATAAGGAAGTTCAAGGACGCGGACGACTACACGAAGAATTTCGTCGTCCAGTCGGAGATCGACAAGTACCTCCCGGGAGGAAGGCACTTCATCGATGACGCCGTGATTTCGCGCTGCATATCCGAGGTCGCCGAAAGGCCTGCGGATCCCGCGCGCGTTAGGGAGATCATCGCCAAGAGCGAATCGACGTGCGAGACGCTCCTGCCGGAAGAGACCGCCGTGCTCATGTCCGCCTCGGCGGATCCCGCGCTCTTCGAGGAGATGCGCGCGGCGGCGGACCGCATCAAGCGCAAGGTGTACGACAACCGCATCGTCGTGTTCGCGCCGCTCTACGTCTCGAACGCATGCGTCAACGGGTGCCGCTACTGCGGCTTTCGCGAGGGCAACGCCGCGCAGAAGCGCCGCGTCCTCACGATGGACGAACTCAAGGAGGAGATAGACGTCCTCGCCGGCCGCATCGGGCACAAGCGCCTTATCGCAGTGTACGGCGAGCATCCGACCACCTCGACCGAGTACATCGCCGAGACGATAGAGACGTGCTACAACCGCCAGGTCAAGGCGCCGAAGACCGGCGCGCCGGTCGGCATACGCCGCGTGAACGTCAACGCCGCGCCGTTGCCCGTGGAGGACCTTCGCGTCCTGAAGTCCGTAGGCATTGGTACGTTCCAGGTGTTCCAGGAGACTTACAACCGGAAGCTCTACGAGTCCATGCATCCGGCGTGGAGCGTGAAGGGCAACTACGACTGGCGCACTACGTGCTTCCACCGCTGCATGGAGGCGGGCGTGGACGACGTAGGGCTCGGCGTCCTTTACGGACTTTGCGATTGGCGCTATGAACTGCTCGCGACAGTCATGCACGCCCGCGACCTCGAGCGCTGGTTCAACATCGGGCCGCACACGCTCTCGTTCCCGCGCCTGGAGCCCGCGAGCGGCACGAAGGTCCCCGAGGAGAGCCCGTGGCTCATAGACGACGAGACCTTTGCGCGCATCATCGTGCTCGCGCGGCTTTCGGTTCCGTACACCGGCATCATCATCACCGCGCGAGAGAGCCCGGCGAGCCGCAACTGCGTCCTCGACCACGGCATGACGCAGCTCGACTGCTCTTCCAACATCGCCATCAAGGGCTACAGCGACTTCGAGAACGAGGCGCACCAGGAGAAGGACCGCCAGCAGTTCATGCTCGGCGACAACCGCTCCCTGGACGAGATGGTGCGCTACCTCGCCTCGCGCGACACGATCACGAGCTTCTGCACGGCGGGCTACCGTTGCGGCAGGACGGGCGGCTGTATAATGGACGCCCTGAAGACGGGACGCGAGGGGAAGTTCTGCAAGATCAACGCAGTCCTCACCTTCCGCGAGTGGCTGGACGACTTCGCCTCCGACGAGACGCGCCGGATAGGAGACGCGCTCATCGAGAAGGAACTTGCGGGCATCAAGGAGTGGGTGCCGAAGTTCTATCCTGCGGTGATGAAGCAGTACGAGGCCACCTGCCGCGGCGAGCGCGACCTCTTCTTCTAATCAGACGTCAATTTAGCCATGTAGATCGTGTAGAAGCGGCCAACTAGATAACACACTTCTACACCTCTACACTTCTACACGGCAAACTTGACAACACACTTCTACACTTCTACACGGCCAATCATAACATGACCGCAGACGCCGCGTTCCAGAGACTTGCAAGGTCGAAGTTCCGAAGCCGCTTCCGTCTCTCGGCGGCGGACAGGAAGTACATTTCCGACAAGGGCATGGACGTGATTCGCCGTCATGCGGAGGATTTCGTGCGGACGCGTCTCGCGCCGGCCAATCCGCCAAACGACGGGAGGCAGACCCCGATGAGGGGCCATCCTGTGTTCAAGGCCCAGCACGCCACCGCGACCTGTTGCCGCGGCTGTCTGTGGAAGTGGTGGAAGGTCCCGAAGGGGACGGAGATACCTCCGGAACGCCAGTCGCGCATCGTTGACTTTCTCATGGCGTGGATAGCGCGCCAGTCCGGGGTATAACAATCAACAGGAGGCGGTTGCCTGCCGCACAGACAATTTGCTGCACAGCAAAGCACGCGGCGGGGAAATATGGTATAATATGAGCCACACAGAATGATAAGGCGGGAAAGTCGAAAAGATGAAAGAAGCGTTGAAAGTACTCGCGGATCTTGTCGCAGATGGCGTGATTGAGAATTATGCCATCGGCGGTGCTATGGGCGCAACCTTTTATCTTGAGCCAGTAGTGACAATGGATTTGGATGTATTCGTCCTCTTCAAGGACAACACAACCCTTTTACCGCTTCAACCTATCTATGAAGCATTGGGGAAGCGTGGTTATTTGCCCGATGAACGAATGCCAGAATGTATAGACATAGGGGGTACGCCAGTTCAATTTCTACCAGCATACAACAGCCTGTTGGAGGAGGCTTTGGCTCATGCTGTGAGCTTTGATTATGACGGCGTGGCGGCGCGTGTACTGCCTGCGGAATATCTAGCGGCGATTTCGGTTCAGACTGGTAGGGCAAAGGATAAATTGCGAGTTCGGTCTTTCCTGGAGTCGGAGCGGTTCGACAAAAAGCGTTTTGCCGAAATATGCGTGGCGCATGGGCTGTCCTGTCCAGATAAGGAGGATGCAAGATGACGAAGATGCGACCTCTGACGGAAGCGCAGTACGCCAAGACGCAAGGCCGCCGCAACCTTGCCGATTTGCCGTTTACGGAAAAGGTCAAGTGTGTGATTGAGTTGCAGCGACGGCTTCAACCAATCTACGCGCAGCGTGGTATAATTATCAAGCCTTGGAACCCGTAAGCTGAAAATGAAAGGAAGCGAGTTGAAAGAGTAAACGGCGTATAGGCGGGCAACGCCCGCCGCATAGACAATTTGCAACGTTGCAAAGCAAATGATCGGGAAATATGGTATAATATATGACAATCAATATGTGCATGCTGGACGAGATACGCGCGAAGCGGGACGAGATATACGCTATCGCGAGGCGGCACAAGGCCGAAAAGCTTTGGGTCTTCGGTTCTTGCGCCCGCAGGGAGGAACGCCCCGACAGCGATGTGGACATCCTTGTCAAGTTCTCGCCAGATGTGAGCTTTAGAGATTACGATATAATCGAGAACAGCTTTTCTGCGCTGATAGGGCGGGGGGTGGATATTGTTTCTTCATCCGTGTTGCCGAATGCGCCACGCTTTGCGAACAGGGTGTGCAGGGAGGCGGTGGCTATATGAGGGGTGGAGGTGCAGACTATCGCGATGAGGCACGGTTGGAGCACATGATGCGCGCTGTTGGTCGCATAAGGGCGCAATTGAACGGACTGGAGCGATCAATGCTTGCTGAAGGTGACGACCGTACGGAGTTGATAATCTACAACATACAGGTGCTTGGAGAGGCGGCAAACAACGTTTCGGAGGAGATGTGCGCAAAGTATCCAGAGGTTGATTTCAAAGGATGGGCCAGTATGAGGCATCGGCTTGTCCATGATTACGCCAACATCGATCTCAACATTGTGTGGAATGCGGTCTGCGATGACTTGCCAAAGCTTGAGAAGGCGTTGAAACCGATTATTGATGACTTGCCAAAGGTACCAAACGCACCAGAGAACCTAAACGACTTTCTGTAAGCTCAAATCGTGAAACTGGAATGAAAGGAAGCGAGCCGAAAGAGTAAGCGGCGTATAGGCGGGCAACGCCCGCCGCATAGACAATTTGCGGCACAGCAAAGCAAGTGATCGGGAAATATGGTATAATATATGACAATCAATATGTGCATGCTGGACGAGATACGCGCGAAGCGGGACGAGATATACGCTATCGCGAGGCGGCACAAGGCCGAAAAGCTTTGGGTCTTCGGTTCTTGCGCCCGCAGGGAGGAACATCCCGGCAGTGACGTGGATTTTCTTGTCAAGTGGATGCCAAATGGATATAGTTGGCGTGATGAATGTGAAATGACTTCCGCTTGCGAGAGGCTACTTGGGTGCAAAGTAGACTTGGTTTCCTCGCGCATGCTTCCCCGTTCCCTTGGTTTTGCACATCGTGTCTGTAAGGAGGCTGTGCCGGTATGACCGATCCTTCGCTATATCGGACTTTCTGTAAGCTCAAATCGTGAAACTGGAATGAAAGGAAGCGAGCCGAAAGAGTAAACGGCGTATAGGCGGGCAACGCCCGCCGCATAGACAATTTGCAACGTTGCAAAGTGGATGATCGGGAAATATGGTATAATATTACACCATGGCAAGGGTAAAGCTAACAAAGACGGAACTCAAGGCGCAGACGGACGCCCTCAAGCGCTTCCAGCGGTTCCTGCCGATGCTGCAGCTCAAGAAGCAGCAGCTTCAGGCGGAGATCGCCGGAATCGCCGCGAAGGCGGAGGCCGTCACTGCGCGCGAACGCGCCGTGCGCGCCGAGATCGACCGATGGGTCGGTCTCCTCGCTACCGGCGACGGGTTCCTCGACGGCCTTGTCAGCGTAAGGAACGTGCGGAAGGGCGTCGCGAACATCGCGGGCGTCGCGATCCCGACGTTCGAGTCGATAGACACCGATGTTAAGGAGATAGACGCGTGGGCGACGCCGGCGTGGGTGGACGGCGCGGTGGAGGCCGCGACGCGCATCCTCTCGCTCCAGTGCGAGCGCGCCGTCTATGAGGAGCAGCTGCGCCTCGTGCAGCACGAGCTGCAGCAGACGTCCCAGCGCGTGAACCTCTTCGAGAAGGTTAAGATCCCGCAGTGCAGGGAGGCGATCCGCGTCATCAAGATCGCGCTCGGCGACGAGCAGACCGCCGCAGTCACGCGCGGCAAGATCGCGAAGTCGCGCGCGCCGGAAAGCGAGGACGCGGCATGATAGCGAAGATGCTCCATCTCGACCTCGTCTGCCTCGCGGGCGAGAAGGCGAAGACGCTCGAGGCGCTGCGCGCGCTCGGCGCGATGCACCTCGACCTCTCCTCCGCGCACGGCCCCGAGGTCGCGTCCGCGAAGGGCGACGCGGCGGACGCCGAAAAGGCGGTCCGACTCATCCTCAAGGCACGCGGGCGGACGAAGGACTGCGACATACACGAGCGCTCCGTCGCGGACATCCTCGCCATAGACTCAGACCGCGAGAAGCTGAAGGTCGCGAAGGACGAGATAGAGCGGCAGGTACGCGAGTACGAGCCGTACGGGGACTTCGACCCCGAACTTGCGGCGAAGCTCCTGAAGGAGGTCGAGGGTATCCGCGACGTGGTGGGGCTTCCCGAGACGCTTCCCGAGATGCGCCTCTCCAAGATGCGCGAGAAGCTGGTGCGCGTCGAGAACCGCATCAGCATCGACGAGGCGAAGCTCGCGGGATCAGACGAGAAGGCGGTATTGCGGCGTTACCCGGCGCTTGCGGACAGGATCGCGTTTGAGTCCGCGAAGGAGCTTGTCGGCGAGAGTGGCGAGCTCGCGTTCGTGTCGGGGTGGGTTCCCGAGATGCGCCGCGCCGAGCTCGGCGAGGCTGCGCGCGCCAACGGGTGGGCGACGCTTCTCCGCGCGCCGGCGGAGGGCGAGACGCCGCCGACGCTCCTTGAGCCGCCGAAGATGTTCCGTCCGATGAAGGCGCTGTTCGACGGGCTCGGCATCGCGCCCGCCTACACCGAGGCGGACGTCTCCGTCCCGTTCATGTGCTACTTCTCGCTCTTCTTCGCAATGCTCGTCGGCGACGGTGCGTACGGCGCGATCTTCCTCGCCGGGACGCTCGCGATGCGCAAGAGGCTCCCGAAGTCTTGGTTCATCCTCCTGACGGTGTTCTCGTCCGCGACGATTGCGTGGGGCATACTTTCAAACACTTGGTTCGGCGCGGCAATCCCGTGGTGCGCCGACTGGCCGACGGTGAAGTGGCTCGGCGACGTCACGTACAGGAACATCATGCTCGTGTGCTTCACGATCGGGGCCTCGCACCTGATGCTCGCTCGGATATGGAACGGCGTATGCAGGCTTCCCGACTCCACGGCGGTCGCGGAGTTCGGCTGGGCGGGCGTGTTGCTCTTCATGTACTTCGTCACCAACTCGCTCGTCGGGATATTCCCGTCGATCCCGTCGTGCATGACATGGGTGTTCGGAGTCTCGCTCGTGTGCGTATTCCTCTTCTCCGTGAAGCCGAAGGACCTGAAGAAGGACGGCATCTCGCTCGGGATGCTGCCACTCAACATCATGTCGTCGCTCGGCGACATCATCAGCTACGTGAGGCTCTTCGCCGTCGGCCTCGCGTCCGTGAAGGTCGCGGAGAACTTCAACTCGATGGCGCTCGGCCTCGTCTCCGGCGACAAGCCTCTCTGGCTCAACGCGCTAATGTTCGTCGGCACGGTCCTCATCCTCGTCGCGGGACACGCCCTCAACCTCGCTATGGCGGCGCTTTCGATCCTCGTACACGCAGTGCGCCTCAACACGCTCGAATTCTCCAACCACAAGGGAGTGAGCTGGTCGGGCTACGCGTTCAGGCCTTTCAGGAAAAACAACAACTGATAAAACAAAAACAAAGGAGCAGCAATGAGTGATGCAGCAATGATCGTCGCAGGCGCTATAGCCTGCATGGGACTCGCGGGCGCGGGAAGCGCGTTCGGCACGGGCTTCGCCTCCGCAGCGGCGGTAGGCTCGTGGAAGAAGTGCTACGCCGCCGGCAAGCCGGCGCCGTTCCTTCTGCTGACGTTCGTCGGCGCGCCGATCACCCAGGTCCTGTACGGGATGATCGTCATGAACAAGATGCTCGACTTCCTCAAGACGCCCGACAAGGTCGCGGGACTCGGCGTTCCGCTGCTCGTCGCGGGCATCTTCGCGGGACTCGCCATCGGGCTCTCGGCCCTCTTCCAGGGTCGCGCGGGCGCGGCGGCGTGCGATGCGCAGGCAGAGACCAACCAGGGGTTCTCCAACTACCTCGCCGCGCTCGGCATCGTCGAGACGGTCGCGATCTTCGCGCTCGTGTTCGCGTACCTCGCCATCGGCAAGATCGCATAGTGAATGACCCTAAAAGACCCTAAACGCCTCTGGCCCCTCGCCTTTACCGCGACCTTCGCGGTATTGGCGGGATTCGTGTTCTGGGGCACGTGGTCTCCGGATATGGCGCCGGTCATGCCGGACTGCCCGACGTCATACCCCACGCACTGGTTCCGCGCCTGGCTCGCGGGCTGGTTGGAGAACGGCAAGTTCGCCCCCGCCGAGGCAATCAACTGGATCGGCAGCCCCTACCTCTGGACCGAGTTCCAGTACGTGTTCGCCGCGTTCATGTCCGCGCTTGGACTTGCGTACTTCCTGCGCGGAAGGGGGCTCTGCGCGTTCTCGTCCTACGGCGCTGGACTTCTGCTTGCGTTCTCCGGCTACTGGTTCACGCTCTTTTCCGCAGGGCACCTCGGCTGGTTCCAGTGGATGACCTACGGCGTGTTCGTGTTCGGATTCATAGACCGCGCCCTTGAGAAGGGCAAGCTGAGCCACTGGCTTCTTCTCGGCGCGTGCCTTGCGTGGGGCTCGATGCGCCAGCCCGACTTGTGGCTGCTTTTCTCGGCTTTCTCTGCCGTTTACTTTGTCTTTAGGCTGGTTGTCGTTCTTCTCGGCACGCCACGCGACGCGCGTCGCTCTACGATTGTCAAATGGACGAAGGGCTCTCTCATTGCTCTTGTGGCGCTTCTCGCAATCGGCGGGGCGAGTTTCAGAAGCGCATTCGTGAACGACCTTGCCGGACGCGACAAGCAGATCGAAGAAGGGCAGACTGTCGCTTCAAACGCCGCGAAGGACGACGCCGAAAAGCGCTGGATATTCACGACCAACTGGTCGATGCCGCCGGAGGCGACGAAGGAGTTCTTCTGCTCGCGCAGCGAAGGCGACACGAGCTGCCCGTACACCCTCGCCATCGGGCAGAAGCTCAGGAACGGAATCCGTCCCTACACCGGCCGCCTTGGCCGTCCCCTCGGTGCGGCGCAGGGCAACTACCGCCAGCATTCGCTCTATGTCGGTTGGGTAACTTGTCTGCTTGCGCTCGTTGGCGTGGTCGCGCTATTTTATCATGGGATTGACGAGAGACATGAGACGAGAGACAAGAAAGGGTCTTCGCCACGTCTCGCGTCTCACGTCTCATGTCCCCAGGCGCTTCAAGATCGCTCGACCATCATCTTTTTCATTAGTGCTGCGGTCGTGTTCTGGCTGTTCTCGATGGGGCGTTTCTGCGAGCCGGTGTACCGCATCGTCTATGCGTTGCCTTTCGGCGACTACCTTCGTGCGCCAGTCAAGTGGCATCACCTCACAGAGTTCTGCATTTGCGTCCTCGCCGGATACGGCATATGGTTCGCGGCCAAGGGGCTCTCCGCCGCACTTGTCCGGTTCCTTTCAGTTGACATGCGCAATGCGTCCCGCATCGCCGTCGGAGTTGTCGCGACCCTCGTCCTCGTCGGAGCGATCGACCTCGCGAGCAACGCCCGGCTATTCTGCGCGCCGCACCGTGTGGACGCCGACATGCAGTTCATCGACGGTCGCATGCTCCAGGAGCCGCGCGGCGTCGCGCAGCTCAACCAGATGCGCGCGCGCGTCCTTGGCACCTACCAGGCCGGAGCGCTGATCGAGATTCCCAAGGCGAAGCCGAAGGACGAGCCGAAGCCGGAACTGCCGAGTCCTCAGCCGCTGACTCTTGCGCTCGGCATCCTTTCGCTCGTCGGAACCCTCGCCGTCGGCGCATACGGGGTGAAGAAGTCATGACGCCGACGGAGGCCTTTGCGAACCCCGCCAGGAGCGAGGAGTTCTTCGCGCTTGCCGCGCGCATCTTCGGCGTCCCTCGCGAGACGATCGACGGCGCGACCGCGTATGAGTCCATTCCAGGATGGGACAGCGTGAACCACCTCCGCCTTGTGATGGAAGCCGAGCGCGCGTTCGGCGTGAGGTATCCGCTCGGGCGGATCCCGTCCCTGATGACACTCGCGGACTTCCTCAACGAGGCCGCAATTTGATATAATCCAGAGCCTATGCTAGAGACCATTGCCTCACATCTCGATTCGATAGCCGCCCTCGCGCCGACGTGGGGGCTCGTGCTCGTGTTCGTCTTCATGGCGGTAGAGTCGAGCTTCATCCCGTTCCCGAGCGAGGTCGTGATGATTCCTGCCGGATTCCTCGCCGCGCGCGGCGAGCTCGGTCTCGCCTCCCCATACGCCGCGCTTGCGGCATCCGTCGCTGTCGGCATCGCAGGCTCGCTCGCGGGCGCGTTCGCGAACTACTGGATTGCGCTCTTCGTCGGCAAGCCGTTCCTCCTCAGGTACGGAAAGTACTTCTTCGTGAAGCCCGAGCCGCTCGAGCGGGCGTGCGAGGTGTTCAACCGCTATGGCGCGGCCACGACGTTCGTGTGCAGGCTCGTCCCGGTAATACGCCAGCTCATCTCCATACCGGCCGGCATATCGCGCATGCCGCTCGGAGAGTTCGCCCTCTTCACCGGACTCGGCGCCGGGATATGGACTGCGATCCTCGCGTTCGTCGGATTCGCCATAGGACGTTCCACCGCCGACATCACGTACCTCGAGCTCTGCCGCAGGGGCAAGGACATGGCCGCCTCGAACCTTCCGCTCGTGATCGGGGGCGCGCTTGCGCTCGTCGCGCTCTACTTCCTAGCCTCCAAGCTCGTCATGAAGGGAGGGCGGAAGTGACGCGTGGCGCGGCGATGGCTGTTGCGGCGGCGATGCTGCTTGCGCTCGTCGGCGCGTGCGGTCCGGAGGAGCCGATCCGCGACGTGAGGTCCGTCACGCGCGGAGGGCGCACGGTTACGATGGTCGATTGCCCGAAGTGCGAGATGTGTGCGCGCATTGCGCAGGACGCGATGACGGCGACGGTGAACGTATCGCGACTTTCGGACGGCAACCCCGACGCGCGCGAGTTCGCGCGCAGGCGCGACGCGATCGTTGCGCGCGTGTTCGCGACGATGGAGTCCGTCGCGGCGGCTGGCGGCGGTGCGGCATGGGGCGACGATGCCGCAGTGCGCTGGCTTGCGGAAGGCGCCACGCCGCGCGTGGTGCGTAGCGATGGCGCGGAGGCGGTCTTCGCGAGGGACTCCGGCGTCGCGCGCGAGGTGTTTGTGCGCAACAGGACCGACCTCCCGCGCGAGATCGTCGTGCCGTTCGCGTCCGTCGGACTGTCCGGGCGCGTCGCGATACTTGATTTGACGGAGAGGGCGATTCCGCCGGACGGCGAAGGGTCTCTCCATGCGTTCGTCCCCGCGAGGGGCGAGAGGCTGTTCCGGCTTGTCGCCGGCGGAACCACTACGGAAGAAGGGAACGGAAAATGAGCGAGGTCAGGAAGCTGCTGAA